>Ga0102812_10003103_pt1 | contig 10960 bp, 10 predicted proteins | sample ColrivemetaGS713_FD_79334 | JGI IMG/M metagenome (GOLD analysis project Ga0102812, IMG submission 79334) | Estuarine microbial communities from the Columbia River estuary - Flood tide ETM metaG S.713 | ecosystem: Environmental > Aquatic > Marine > Intertidal zone > Estuary | place: USA... | reverse complement strand
GATCTACGAGTTGAATCAGGAATGGTCCGACGCCATGATCAGCTACCGTAAAGCCGAGCAGGCGCTAACAAGACGTACATTACCGATTCCGGCGGTGCTTCAGGTGCGGCTTGTTAATATCAGTCAGCAGTTGGGGTTGGAACAGGAGTACCAGCAATATCTGGCAAGATTCGGTCCACAGACGGCCTCGTTACCAGAGGGCTACGCCGAAGTATTGGTGATCTCTCTCAACGGTAAGGTTCCGGTAAAGCAGCAACGGATGTTTAGCATCTATGCCCCAGCGTTAGGGCATTTCGTTACCATCGCACAACCCTACTACCTCCCAAGAACGGGGCCGTTGGTGACCGGTTCGCAACATGCGGGTGCTCATCCGCTTGCTCTTGGGCTGTTGGAAGATGTCGATGGATTGGCCAGAGAGGCGCTTCAGGCTGGAGAAGCAAAGCGGGTAGCGCTCAGCCTGAGTCGTATTGTGGCAAAACACCAGATGGTGAAAAAGGCGCGTAAACAGGACCCATTGTTGGGGCTGCTAACTGATCTCGCCTCGGTGTTGACTGAAGTGGCAGACATTAGGAGCTGGAGTTTGTTGCCAGCGGTCATCCAAGTCGGCACCCTACAGCTCCCGATTGGCCCAGACATTCTGTTGAACACTATCTATCCTGGCAAGTCGCAACCAGCGCAACGGGTAGAGGTCAAATCAGGGGCGATGCAATTGTTAATCACCAACAGCTATCGACCCTCAAGCCAGCTAATCTATTATTAGTCGTCGCTAGGGTGAGTCACAGGATGCAGGTACGACTCACAAAAATGTCTAGCTGATCGGTCTGCACTCAAAAGGATACCGTGATGATGCGTCTCAAACTCTTGGGCTTACTACTATTCACCGGGCTGGTGGGGTGTGCATCAACGTCGTCTTCTGAACCCCCCTCTTGGAGCACAGGCACGGCTGAGCAGTATCCCGGTCGTCTGTTTATTACGGCTATCGGTGAGGGCCTCAGTCGAGAACAGGCAGAACAGCGTGCGTTTTCAGCGTTGGCTCGGGTGTTTGAGGTCAACATTCAGGAGGAGAGTACCGATCTCTCGCTGTTTCGGCAGCAGACGGGTGAGTCCTCAGAAAGCATTAACCGGCAGACCAGCAGTCGGCAACTGATCACGGCTACCGAGCAGATTCTTGAAGGCGCGACCCCGGTGGAGTACTGGAATGAGCCGCAACGCCATCTGGTTTTAGTTGCCTTGGAACGTCATGGTGCAGAGCAGCGTCTGCGGCAGAAAATGGTGCAGCTGGATCAGCAAACCCTGGGGCTTCGTCAGTATGCCGACAACGCCTCGCTAAACCCGGTTATCCAGCTCAGTGCCTTGGAGCAGGCTCGCCAGTTGCAGCTATCGCGTGCGCCGTTAAACCGTAATCTGTCTGTTGTCAGCGGCAAAGCCCTAACGCCACCGGTCAGTGTCGCAATGCTGGAGCAGCAGATTCGTGACCGGCTTGCGCAGTTAAGGTTTAGGCTGTCGGCCGAATCAGAGCTATTAGCCCTGTTGGAGCACGCTGTCGCCCAGATCGGCGCGCAGTCGCAAGCGGATGCGGGGTTACAGCTGATTGGGCTGATGGATAGGGAACCGATCACCGAGAGGCAAGGCTGGTATTGGCTGCGAGGAGCGTTTCAGCTCTCACTGAGCAACCAAGAGGGCGTGGTGATTGCTCAGCAACGCTGGCCAATCAAGGTCTCAGCGCAGCAGCCTGGGATGATCGAACAGCGACTCCGAGATCAGACTAACGCCCAGATTGCTGGTCAGCTGTATCAACTGGTCAGTTCCGTTCAATTGAATCAATGAGGCGTGAACCGGGGGCGAAGACGAAGGGTTAGTGGGCGTGATGCTCTTCGCTCTTTTCACCGCTCAGTTTCTCGCTCATAAAGCGCTCCAAATACTGCTGCCCACGGCGCGATGCATTCACCACCCATACTGCAAGCAGCCCGCCGATAGCCAAGGTGATGATACGCATCTCCGGAAACAGTAATGCTAATGCCAGGGTGAAGGGGATAATGAGGGCCAAGCTGTATTTCATCCGCTTACCTAGACTTGCCTTAAGTCGCTGAGCATCGTCGAGATTATCCAGACCCGCACGCTGCAGTGATTCACACAAGGATTCATAATCGCGCTGCTGTTTGCCCTGCATGCGCCCGAAAGGGTCGTTGATGTTCATCGCTTAGCGGCTTCCTGAGACTAGATAGCAAAGCCGCGATCATACCAGAGCTAAAACGCATTAGCAGGTTTCCGTGCACAGCGACAACCAGCGTTGAATGCCGGCGCTGAGGTATTTATGGCGATGCAGGATGAAGTAAAAGCGGCGGCTAAAATCGCGCTGCGGCACCGATAAGGGTACCAGCGTGCCATGCTTGAACGCTTCTTGAAGTGCTATTTCAGAGAGACAACCTACCCCCATGCCCGCTTCAACGGCGCGCTTGATCGCCTCGGTATGCTGTAGTTCTAGCCTGATCTGCAGCTGTGGCACTAGCCCCTGCAGGGCGCGGTCGAAGACTTGACGGGTTCCTGAACCGGGCTCGCGGAGAATCCATTGGGCTTGTAAGAGGTCCTGATCGCTGAGCTTATCGCGTTGTGCCAAGGGATGGCTGGGGGCGCAGAACACCACCAGACTATCGTCGCGCCAGGGGGTGACCTGCAGTTCGGGGTGCTGCATCTCGCCCTCGATAACCCCAATATCCAGATCGAAGCTGACTACCCGTTCGGCGATTTCATGGGTATTGGCCACGTGCAAGCTGACCTTGGCCGCGTCGCTCATATCCATATAGCGCTCCATCAGTGGCACCATCAGATAGTTGCCGATCGTCAGGGTTGCGCCCACCTTCAGCGGACCGGCATCGGCGTGGCGGTCCAGGTCTCGTTCTAGGGCTCGGGCTTGCTCCATCAGCGCTTCTGCACGCGGTTGCAGTAAACGCCCCAGTTCATTGAGTTGCAGGCGCTTACCGATGCGATCAAATAACTGAATATCAAATTGCTGTTCGAGTTCTTTGAGGGCGCTGCTGGCAGCACTTTGGGACATCGACAGGGCATTTGCCGCTCGGGTGATATTTTGTTGATGCGCGGTTTCTAGAAACACCTCAAGTTGGCGTAGGCTGTATCTCATAATCCATAAAACCGATTAGATAAATCAATATTAGTTGTTTGATCGATAGGTTAGGGCCGATCTATTCTGGGCGCAAGGTTTAAGTATTAGATTTTTTATCTCTTTTGGTTATAGGTCTAGAGGCAAATCATGAGCGCTATGTTGCAGGAGCAGGTTCTGAGTGTGCATCACTGGAATGACACCCTATTTAGCTTTAAAACCAGTCGTTCGCAGAGCTTCAGGTTCAAGAACGGTCATTTTACGATGATCGGACTGGAGCATGAAGGTCGGCCGTTGATGCGCGCATACAGCATCGCCAGCGCTAACCATGAAGATGAATTGGAGTTTTTTAGCATCAAGGTAGCGGACGGTCCTTTAACCTCTAAGCTGCAAAAGATTCAGGTCGGTGATCAGATCCTGATCAGTCGCAAACCCACAGGCACCTTGATTCTCGATCATCTGCTGCCCGGGCGTAACCTTTATTTGATCAGCACTGGAACGGGGTTAGCACCTTTTATCAGCCTGATTAAAGACCCGGAGGTCTACGAGCGGTTCGATAAGGTGATACTGACCCACGGCGTGCGCCACGTCTCTGAGTTGGCGTATAGCGATATGATCAGCGATGAGCTACCCAATAATGAATATTTTGGTGATCAGGTCCGGGATAAGCTGCTCTATTACCCTACGGTCACCCGTGAGCCTTTCCGCAATCAGGGGCGTTTAACCGAGCTGATGCAGAGCGGTAAGCTCTGTCGTGATCTAGGGTTGCCGGAGTTCAACCTTGAGCAGGATCGTTTTATGATTTGCGGCAGCCCATCGATGCTCAAAGATACTTGCGCGATCCTGGATGCGCAGGGCTTTACCGAGGCGCGCCATGGTGACCTGGGCCATTATGTGATTGAGCGGGCTTTTGTAGAGCGCTAAGGCTATACAGGCCAGAGAAAATCGGGCAACGTCAGTCCTCTTTTATTTTTACCCAGCAGCCCCCAACTCATGGCAGGCTGCTCATTTGAGGAGTTGCCATGCCCCTGCTTAGTCAGACGACCAGCCACGCGTTGCCGCAACAACGCATCAGCCAGCCCCGTGCTCTGGTTGTGACATGTTGATGCGGGGGTTACTGCGTCTACTGGCGCCTTTGATCTACTGGATCGCTTACAGAGTGTTTCGTGCTAAACAGTTCAAGCACTCTGGACGCAAGCATCGCTGGATCATGAGTAGTTTTCGACTGGCAGCGGACATCGGCTACACAGAGGCATTATCCGTCTATGGTCACCTGTTGCTGCTTCGTGGTGACAGCCGTCAGAGTAAAATTCAGGGTGCTATCTATCTGCAGCGTGCCGCCGAGCAAGGAGACATGAAGGCGCAGTATCAGATGGGTCGGCTTTATGAAGCTGGATTTGAGAATCATTTTCAGATCGATGTCGATAAGGCTAGAGGTTGGTACCAGCAGGCGGCAGAACAGGGCCATGTGCTTGCCATTACCCGAATGGCCGACAGCTTTGCTCAAGGTGAGCTAGGCTTGACGGTGGATGCGGAGCAAGCAGGTTTTTGGCGCCAAAAGATGCCCAGCTAGTTATCTCAGTTTTTGCATTAAAACACTAGCCGCAAACGCTCAAGGCTACCGAATTGCCCTGTCCTTAAATTCTAGCGCCGTCTGGCGCTTGATAAACGCCCACAGTGCCCCCATCTTCCCTGCCTGTCATTACCCATGTTAAGAGATCTCCATGAACAAAAGCCTGATTACCCATCTGCTTGCCGTCAGCGCAGGGCTAGCCGGTTACCTATGGCAGCAGCCTGTATTGCAGACCGCTGCGCTGTTTGCGCTCTCTGGTGCTGTCACCAATTGGCTAGCTGTGTACATGTTGTTTGAGAAAATTCCGGGATTGTACGGCTCAGGGGTGATTCCTAGTCGTTTTGAAGAGTTCAAGTTGGGTATTAAGACGCTGATCATGGAGCAGTTTTTTACCGCAGAAAACATCGAGCGTTTTTTAAAGCCTCAAAATGGCAAACAGCCCAACCTGCATCTGGCACCGGTGATCGAGAAGCTGGATCTGAGCCCACTGTTTGATGCTTTGGTTAAGGCGATAGAGGAGTCGTCGCTGGGATCTATGCTCAACATGGTCGGCGGTGTCGCTGTGCTCCAGCCTCTCAGAGACCCGTTTATCGCCAAGGCCAAACGGACTCTCGAAGAGATGACCGGTGAGCAGTCTTTTGTGCAACTACTGCGCGAGGAGTTGGAACAGCCTGATAGCCTGGCGCAGATCAATTCACAGGTGGAGCAGGTGGTCGAGCAACGCCTTAATGAGCTGACTCCTGAATTGGTAAAAGAGATCGTATCGACCATGATCCGTAAGCATCTCGGTTGGCTGGTAGTATGGGGTGGGGTGTTTGGTGCGCTGATCGGAGTGATTGCCTCCTTAGCGGGCATGTAGTCATTCTCAATGTCAGAATGAATATTAAGTTCCACAGGTTTAGTTTGTAGAGGTAATTAAGGGTTGTCTGGGCAGAGCAACCCTTAATTAGATGGTGTGTCCTAGGGCCATAGCTTGTGGCTTGTTGGCCAATCGAATCGATGGTAGCCGATTCAAAAAAGAGAGCCTCAGTGGATAAGCTTTTCGATAATGTCGTGAACTTTATGTTCAAGTTGATCAGATAGCGTTACCACCAGATTCGCGCCATCAATCTCAGCGCTGTAGCGTGATACCCCGTCACACTGGGTATAGGCACTACGAAGGTCTTCAACTATGTTCGCTATCTCGCTGGGCTGCATGCCATGCTTCTCTACCAAGGTGTTAAGGCCGTTGATCTCGTGATCGTGTACCCAGGCTAAGCCGAAGTTTTTTGGAGGTTTCCCAATAAAGACATAGGCGGTGTGCTCAGAGGGTATTACCTCTAAGGTTCCTCCAACTTTACCAGCAAGCTCTTTAAGCTCAGGCTTTAACTCGTCAAGCAGTTGCGCTGCACTGCTTGACGAGTCCAAGGGTGGATAGGCAGGTTTACTAGAAAAAAGAGAGCTAAATAGTCCCATGATAGACATCTCCTGATTGGTAGGCATAGCACCTAGCGGCTATAAGTAAAAAAATGTTTGTCGAGATGATTTTGCGATAATAATTTTAGACTCAGAATCAGTGGATCGCCACTCTAGCAAGCAGAGCGCAGCCCTCACACCCTTGCGCCTAGTGTAGCCGGCCAGTAAGCGGGTATCGAAAGCGGGTGTCGAGTAATCCTGATGTTTAGCGATGCAGTGCTGTACAACGGCCTGAAAATCGGGCAACGTGCGCCTATTCTCTCGCAATATGTCCCTTACAATAGGGTCGCTGGCATCGATGGAGCTTCAGCTACCCAAGACAGGAGTTTTCTGATGTCTAAGCACAGCTCAGGCCCGAGCAGTGATACGTTAAAAAAATTGGTGAGCCAGTCGTTGCAGAGCCAATCCCAACGAGAGGCTGGATACCGTGAAAAATCGCTTAAAATGTATCCTTGGGTATGCGGACGCTGTGCCCGCGAGTTTAACCGCGGCAATCTCACCGAATTGACCGTTCACCATCGTGACCACAACCACGACAACAACCCGCCGGATGGCAGTAACTGGGAGTTATTGTGTCTCTACTGTCACGATAACGAACACAGCCGTTATGTCGATACTGCCGAGCATAGCAAAACAGTGGCTGGTGGCGATGCCCGTCAAGCGGCTACCAGTCAGCCATTCGCTAATCTTAAAAGTCTGCTCCAGAGTAAGCAGTAGTTGCAGACTTAACAGTATTAGGCACAATGCGCGGCCGTGATGCGCTATCCTTTTAAACGCCAATTATTTAACCCGGGTCAAACGCCCGGCGGAGAGCTATAGATGAGCTTTAACTTCCCTGTATTTATCATCGACGAAGATTTTCGTTCGGAGAATGCGTCGGGTTTTGGTATTCGCGCTCTAGCTGAAGCGATTGAAAAGGAGGGTTTTGAAGTCGTTGGGGTCACTAGCTATGGTGATCTGTCATCGTTTGCGCAGCAACAGTCAAGAGCCTCGACCTTTATCCTGTCTATCGATGATGAGGAACTGGCCAACAAGGAGCAGGAAACGATTGCCGACCTGCGGGCTTTTGTTACCGAGATACGGCATAAAAACTCTGAAATACCGATTTTTTTGTATGGAGAGACGAGGACTTCGCGCCACCTGCCCAATGATATTCTTCGTGAACTGCACGGCTTTATCCATATGTACGAGGATACCCCTGAGTTTATTGCGCGTTCAGTATTGCGGGAGGCCAAAGATTACCTCGAGGCCCTGCCACCACCTTTTTTCCGCGCTCTCACCAATTACGCGGCAGATGGTTCTTATTCCTGGCACTGCCCTGGTCATTCGGGCGGTGTGGCTTTTTTGAAATCACCGGTAGGTCAGATGTTCCATCAGTTCTTTGGCGAGAACATGCTGCGTGCCGACGTCTGTAATGCGGTTGAAGAACTCGGCCAGCTGCTCGATCACACCGGCCCGGTAGCAGCATCTGAGCATAATGCTGCGCGGATTTTTAATGCCGATCACCTCTATTTCGTCACCAACGGTACTTCTACCTCAAATAAAATTGTCTGGAATTCGACGGTGGCATCAGGCGATATCGTGATCGTCGATCGTAATTGCCACAAGTCGATTCTGCACTCGATCATGATGACCGGCGCTATCCCCGTGTTTTTGATGCCGCAGCGCAACAACTTCGGCATTATCGGCCCAATTCCTCGTGAAGAGTTTTTGTGGGAAAACATCCAGAAAAAAATTGCGGCTCACCCCTTTGCCAGCAAAGCAAAAGGTAAGCCACGGGTACTGACCATTACCCAGTCGACCTACGACGGGGTGCTGTATAACGTCGAGGAGATCAAGGAGTTTCTGGACGGTAAGATTGATACGCTGCACTTCGATGAAGCCTGGTTGCCGCATGCCGCCTTCCATGATTTTTATGGTGACTATCACGCCATCGGAGAAGACCGGCCGCGTTGCAAAGAGTCCATGGTGTTTGCGACGCAGTCGACCCACAAATTGTTGGCAGGTCTGTCACAGGCATCGCATATTCTGGTGCAAGATGCTGAGAACACTAAGTTGGATCGGGACCACTTTAACGAAGCCTATCTAATGCACACTTCGACCTCACCGCAATATGCGATTATCGCTTCTTGCGATGTTGCAGCCGCGATGATGGAGGCCCCTGGTGGTACGGCACTAGTAGAAGAATCGATCACCGAGGCGTTGGAGTTTCGCCGCGCCATGCGTAAAGTTCATGAAGAGTGGGGCGGTAAATGGTGGTTCACAGTTTGGGGTCCTGATGATCTCTCCGAAGAGGGCATAGAGGAGCGTGACGCTTGGATGCTCAACCCTGGTGATCGCTGGCATGGATTCAGCAATCTGTCACCGGGTTTTAATATGCTCGACCCGATCAAAGCCACGATTATCACCCCTGGACTGGATCTGGACGGTGAATTTTCTGATGAGTTCGGGATTCCGGCGGCCATTGTGACCAAGTACCTGGCCGAGCACGGGGTGATCGTCGAGAAGTGCGGGCTGTATTCGTTCTTTATTATGTTTACCATCGGTATCACCAAGGGGCGTTGGAACACGCTGGTCGCCGCGCTGCAGCAGTTCAAAGATGAGTACGATAAAAACACACCCTGCTGGAAAGCATTGCCTGATTTTGTCGCCAAGCACAGTCGCTATGAGCGGGTTGGGCTTAAGGATCTCTGCGCGCAGATTCATGGCTTCTACAAGGCTAACGATGTGGCACGCTTGACCACCGAGATGTACACCTCGGACATGGTGCCTGCGATGCGTCCGGGCGAGGCTTTTGCCAAGATGGCACACCGGGAGGTCGAGCGGGTAGAGATTGATGCACTGGAAGGGCGAGTTACAGCGATGCTGGTCACCCCGTATCCCCCCGGCATTCCGTTACTGATCCCTGGTGAGCGTTTCAACCCGACCATCGTGCGTTATCTAAAGTTGGCGCGTGATCTTAATCAGCGCTTCCCGGGTTTTGAGACCGATATTCACGGTTTGGTTAAAGAGGAACGTGACGGCGAGCTGGTATTCTGCGTGGATTGCGTGGCGGGTTAACGAGCTTAGGACGTTACCGGGCGGCTCCGGTAACGTCTGCTTGAGCTCAGAATATATGCGTTTGCCGAGTTAAGTCATGCGGGCTTAACTCGGCATCGTTGTTTATGGGCTAGCGCAACAGCGCTACCCGTAAGCGATGGACCAATAGGTATGAATACCTATTGGTCCGCTAGGTTAATAGTCCAGTTGCGGACGGTTCATATAAGCCACTGCCGTCGTAAACGCCGCTTCCTGAAAGCCTTTCAAACCCGTTTCGCTGAAAGGTATCGGCAGCGGGGTGTGCTTGAGTGACTCTTTGATCAGGGCAGAAGACACGGTCTCGACCTCCAAGCCATCGATCAGCTGGATGGCGGCTTCGAGCTTGAATCCTGCAGCGCTACCGGCAAACTTGCCGCTGGTGGGGCGCTGACGGATAACGACTTTATCGACCCGGTAATCGGTCATTAGCTTGGCAAAATCAAACTGGAACTTCTTCAGATGTTCGGTGCTGTTGACGTCGTTCAGGGTCAGGCGGCGAGCCCGGCAATCGGGTAGCGCAAATAACCCGTCTGCAAGGGATAACAGGCAGATGATCGCCTCATTGCTTTTTAACTCGACACTACAGATTTTCATGGTAACCCCCGCTTTATTTGACGGCGGGCAGTATAGCGTAAAAGGTTTTCCAAAGGGCAGGCTATCGCGGAATGATTAGCGTTGCCGCCAGTACTGCTTGCAATTAGCAGAAATGAAAAAAGCCGCGTCTGAAGGAGCAGGACGCGGCTTTTTTGGTACATTAGGGTCAATAACTAGCGGTCTAGATTGCGCTCAATAGCATCCAGGAAACCGCACATATCTACAACCTGCTCAGAGGCGGGGTCATTGGTTTTACCCTTCAGATCACCGGTGATAATCCCCTGGTCGACGGTGTCGATCAGTGCCGCCTTAAGTTTTTGTGAGTAATCGACGAGTGGTTGGTTGGCTTCCCGCTTGCCCAGCGTTTCCAAGGCGTTGGCTACGGCATACAGCAGCGCCGAGGAGTTAAAAATGGCCTCCTTGCCGTCGCTAGCCAGATACCGCAGATACAGGTCGTGGGCGGTACCGTGGGGTGCCTCGTAGAGCATGGTGCCGTCCTTGCTCTCGATAATCGAGCTGGCGGTCGCCAGGCTGCCTCCGAGGGCTGCGGAAATATCGGAAAAAATATCGCCATCGAGATTCTGGGCCGGGTAAAGCGCATTTCTGGGCGGGTCGGTGATCATTTTCTTCAGTTGGCTGGAGGGCCGCATGATCATGAAGGACGGCGGCTGGGTGCCCGCTTTTGCCAGCATGTGGCGCACGTCTGTGATTGCCGTGCTGAACACCTCGTCGTACTCCATGTACTCGCGCTTCAGGCCAAAATAGACTTCCTTGCCCTTGTGCGAGGCATCGCGAAAAACCTGGCTGACCCAGTCGGTGATCGCCTGCAGGTCATTTGACATCAGCAGCACCGGGTCATTTTTCTTGACCCTGCGGGCGTGCTTCTCCTCGCCATCGACGATCACCTTGAGGATACCGTCCTCTGCCATCGGCATATTGAAACTGCCGTACTGGTCGCCACCGCCGGCGCTCATGCGTGACAGCGATACGTGGTGCTTGCGGTTGGGGATACCGTAGCGTTTAAGTTCTTTCACCAGCTTGTACAGCTTCCTGCCGGTGGTGTTATCGGGCACCCCCCAAAGGGCCCTTTCCGGCGGGTTGGCGACGATGCGCGCCGCCTGGGCATCGATCAGTTCATAGTG
>Ga0102812_10003101_pt1 | contig 10961 bp, 8 predicted proteins | sample ColrivemetaGS713_FD_79334 | JGI IMG/M metagenome (GOLD analysis project Ga0102812, IMG submission 79334) | Estuarine microbial communities from the Columbia River estuary - Flood tide ETM metaG S.713 | ecosystem: Environmental > Aquatic > Marine > Intertidal zone > Estuary | place: USA: Columbia... | reverse complement strand
GTATGGTTGCTATCTCGGCCTCGTAGGCCGCCTTGTCCTGGCTGGCGTACTCGGTCAGCTTCGAGAAAAAGCGGCCGGGAGCAATCGCGTTGACCCGTATGTGCTGCTCTGCCAGATCCTTGGCCAGGTTGCGGGTCAGCTGGTGAATCGCCGCTTTACTGGGGCCGTAGCTGTAGTTCAAAAAGCCATCGCCAATGATCCCTGCAATAGATCCAATATTGACGACGCTGGCGCAATTGTCAGCACTACCGCCTTCGCGCAGTAGTCCGAGCAGGGCCTGGGTGAGGAAAAACGGTGTTTTCACATTGAGATCCATCACCTTATCCCAGCCTTTCTCCGGGTAAGTATCGAGTTCCGCTCCCCACCCCGTGCCGGCATTGTTCACCAGCACGTGGATGGCCGATTCGCGCTGGGATAGCTCCGCAACCAGCGCCTTGATGCCATCCATGGAGCTGATATTTCCGGGCAAGGCGATGCACTCACCATATTGCGCCAGATGTTCGGCAGTGGCCTGGCATTCCTCGGCGTTACGGGCAGTGATATAGACCCTGCTGGCGCCAGCCTGCAGGAAGCCCTTGGCCATAAACTCGCCCAGCCCACGTGAGCCCCCGGTGACGACGCAGACTTTTCCTTGCATGGAATACAGGTGTTCTAACATGGCATCTATCCTCTTCTTGAAAATGTGGAGAGTCCCGGGTGAGTGAATCAGCGGCCGGAGACTATATCCAACAAGTATTCGTGGCTCTTTAATTGTGCCACACCGGCAACCCCGGGTAAGCCGCCCCTGGCAATCAGGTGGCTGAGCGCCAGGCGTTCGATATACTCATTGAGTTTGTCGGTGGCGTAATCGCGATCACCAATGATTGCCCAGTCATCTACCGTAACATCTTTGTGGCGCATCCTTGCTGGCAAAGAGTCAGCCAGCCGCTGGCGCACCGCGGCTGCTACCTTCCGGTCCGAGGTGATGAATACCGTCCGCATCACGGGTGTCGTGGATACAGGCGCCTGACCGGCTTTACGGAGCGCCTGGCGATAGGCCTCATAGTTTTCGACCAGCTTGGCCAGTGGCTCTATGGGGGAGGCGAGATAGGGTAGGCCCAGGCCTGCCGCCTGCTTTAATGCCAACGCCCCGAACGCAGCAACCCAGATAGGCGGATGTGGGCGCTGTACAGGCAGTGGAGCGAGAAATACCGGTTCGCCTTCTTCCGATTGCACGATCGGCTGCCCTGACCAGGCTGCAATCATCCTGGTCAGGTTAGCCTGGAACAGTTTGCGTTTGTCGCCGGGTGCTATGGCAAAAGCCCTGAATACATCGCCCTGAACTCCGCGGCCCACCCCCAGTATGACTCGCCCGTTGGACAGCTGGTCGAGGACTGCCACTTCCTCGGCTGCCAGCAGCGCATGTCGAATGGGGAGCAGGTAAGAGCTTGAACCAAGCTTGATGTACCGGGTGCGGGCAGCCACGGCAGCGAGCAGGGTTAGTGGGGCCGGAATTGAAGGATGGTCACCAAAGTGGTTCTCCGGTAACCAAAAAGAATGGAAGCCCATGGCTTCTGCGGTCTCTGCCTGTCTGCACAATGCATCTGCGCCCCAGCCGGCATTGGCGGACCAGGCGGTCACAGCCACCTTGATATTCATTATCGCACTACCTCCATCAGGCCATTGGGTTTATGCCGATTTTCTCACCTCGCCACAGGGCCGCAGGTGCGGGTGGCCAGTCACGTCTATATTGGCATTTATGGTGTCAATATGACAGAATCTCCGTCCCATACCGGGCTTGTAGTTATAGTTGTTCACGCTGACAATCACCAGCCCGGCATTTGCAGAACAAGCTTCAACAGGGCGCGACTGGCCGGTCCAGTCCTTTGGCAGCTGAGTTTGATAAGGAGTACCCATGAGTGCTACGGACCTACTTTTTGACCTGACTCCCAGTGAGGAGCAGCAGATGACGCGGGAGGTCGTGCAGCGATTTGCCCGCGAGGAGATGGCGGTTGCGGCGCGGCCGGCGGACGAAGCGGGTGCCCTGCCCGAAGGCTTCCTGCTCAAGACCGTGGACCTGGGCCTGAACTTTATGCCCATACCCGAAGCATTGGGCGGGGTTGGAGCGGGACGCAGTCCGGTGTCCAATGTGTTGAATATTGAAGACCTGGCCTGTGGTGATATGTCGATGGCCATAGCCGCGCTGGCACCGTTGTCCGTTATCAATTGCGTGATGGATTACGGTACTGATGCACAGCAGGAGATTGTCAGCCAGGCACTGGCGACCGCAGACTTTACTCCGGCGGCGGTGGCGATGATGGAGCCGGGTTTTGGCTTTGATGCGCGACAGCTGAACACCAGTGCGCGGCGCCGGGACGACGGTACTTATGTGCTTAACGGTGTCAAAAGCATGGTCGCTTTCGGGCCTGATGCACAATTGTTGTTGATATTCGCAGAGGCCGGGGAGGCCGGTACCCAGGGTTTTCTGGTCAATGGCAACACCGCCGGACTCACGTTTGAAAAAGAGGACTACATGGGCCTGCGGCCGTTACCGCTGTATGCCATGACACTTGCCGACGTCGTAGTACCCGCGTCGGCCAAATTGCGTGACGACATCGATATCAAGCAGTTGTCCAACCTGGGCAAACTTGCCACGGCAGCCCTTGCGGTGGGTACCTGCCAGGCGGTGCTGGACTACGTCATCCCCTATGTGAACGAACGGGTCGCCTTTGGTGAGCCGATCTCCAATCGCCAGGCGGTGGCCTTTATGGTGGCGGATATGGCTACCGAGCTGGAAGGGCTGCGCTTGATGGTCTACCGCGCGGCGGCCCAGGCCGAGCAGGGCCTGGACTGCACGCGCATTGCATTTCTGGCCCATCGCAACGCCATCAAGTACGGCATGAAAATTGGCACTGACGGAGTGCAGTTGTTGGGCGGGCATGGCTTTACCCGCGAGCATCCGGTGGAAATGTGGTATCGCAACTTGCGTGCCCTGGGGACTCTCGATGGCATGTTGCTGGCCTGATGAGCTGCAGTGGGAATAGAGAGAATATGAGGAAGGTGACGAAATGATTAACCTGGAATTACCCAAACGTATTGAAGATACCAGAGCGCTGCTGCGCCAGTTTGCCGAGGGTGGACTGCGGCCCTTGTCACGCAAGTACGACTTGCTGGAACAGAAGGAGATGCCGGAGGAGTTATATGAGCTAAGCAAGTTGCTAGGTGGTGGCGCCAGACGAGCGCAGAGTGGCGATGCAGGCACTGATGCGCCGGCCGAAGGCGTAAATCGAAACGCCAACAATATGAGCATGGTGGTGTCTTCGGCGGAAATTTGCTGGGGAGATGTCGGCCTGTTCCTGGCGCTGCCCAGCATAGGTCTGGGTAATGCTGCCGTCAGCGCGGTCGCCACTGAGGAGCAAAAAGAAGAGTGGGGCGAACTGTTTGCCTCAATGGCCATCACTGAACCGGGTGCCGGCTCCGATTCCGCCGGGATCAAGACTACTGCGGTTCTCGATGGCGACGAATGGGTGATTAACGGCGAAAAAATATTTGTCACCGATGGCTATCGCAGCAAGCAGGTGGTGGTATGGGCTTCGCTCGACCTCAAGCTTGGCAAGGCCGCTATCAAATCTTTCCTGGTACCGAAAGGTACACCGGGTATGACGGTAACTAGAGTAGAGCACAAACTGGGTATTCGCTCTTCAGATACGGCACAGATAGTGTTTGATAATTGCCGGGTGCCAAAAGCAAATTTGCTGGGTAACCCCGAGATTGCCAAAACTGCAGACGCCCGTAAGAAGGCCTTCGGTGGCGTCATGCAGACCTTCGACAATACCCGGCCTATGGTCGCGGCCCAGGCCCTGGGTGTGGCCCGGGCGGCGCTGGACCTGACCCTTGAATTGCTTGCAGGAAAGGGCATCACGCTCGATTTCGAAAAAGGCTATCACCAGATGAGTGCCGTGGAGAGCGATCTTTATGACCTTGAGGCTGAATATGAAACGGCGCGGCTGCTGGTATTGAAGGCGGCGTGGATGGCGGACAACAAGCAGCCCAATTCGAAGAACGCCTCCATGTCAAAGGCCAAGGCGGGTCGCATGGGTAACCAGGTGGCGTTGAAATGTGTAGAGATTTGCGGGCAACTGGGCTACAGCAAAGCCCAGTTACTGGAAAAATTCGCGCGTGACTCGAAGATTATCGATATCTACGAGGGCACCCAGCAAATACAGCAGTTGATCATTGCCCGGCAGGTGCTCGGCAAAAGCTCCAGTGAGCTCAAGTAACTTATCCACAATAACAGGAGACATATTATGAAAACCCGTATCACCGAAATGCTCGGTATTGAGCACCCCATCATTCAGGGCGGCATGCACTTTGTAGGATTTGCCGAGCTCGCCGCCGCCGTATCGAATGCAGGTGGCCTTGGTATTATCACCGGCCTTACCCAGGGCACGCCTGAAAAACTGGCGGCTGAGATTGCCCGCTGTCGCACCATGACCGACAAGCCATTCGGGGTGAATATTACCTTCCTGCCAACCCTGACGCCGCCTGATTACCCGGGCCTGTTCCAGGCCATTATCGATGGTGGTGTCACAGTGGTAGAGACCGCGGGCAACAACCCGGCGCAGTGGATGCCCATGCTGAAGGAAGCCGGCATCAAGGTGATCCACAAATGTACCGCTGTGCGACACGCACTCAAGGCACAATCCATCGGTTGTGATGCGGTCTCTGTGGACGGTTTTGAATGTGGTGGCCATCCGGGTGAGGACGATATTCCCAATTTTATCCTGCTGCCTCGTGCCGCCGATGAATTAACCATACCGTTTGTGGCCTCCGGCGGTATGGCGGATGCCCGCAGCCTGGTGGCGGCGCTGGCCATGGGCGCCGAGGGTATGAATATGGGTACACGTTTTATCGCGACCCAAGAAGCGCCTGTCCATGAAAATGTAAAACAGGCCATAGTTGCAGCGTCCGAACTGGACACGCGTCTGGTGATGCGGCCGCTGCGCAATACCGAGCGGGTAATGAACAACCCCGCGGTTGAGCGCCTGCTCGCAAAGGAAAAAGCCCTGGGTGCAGATCTCAAGTTCGAGGATATTATCGAGGAGGTGGCGGGTGTCTACCCCAAGATCATGCTCAACGGAGACATGGATGTCGGCGCCTGGTCCTGCGGCATGGTGGCCGGCCTTATCTATGATATTCCCACGGTCAAGGAGCTGATTGATCGCATTATGTCAGAGGCCGACAGCATTATTCATAAGCGCCTGAACGGGCTTTACTGAGACACTGATTGCGCGGTAGTGCAGGGCCGAATTACTTCGGCCCTGCGGCGCAGTGGCTACCCTGCTTTGCTCAAGTCGAGGCTCTCCTGCAGGGTGCGCTTGACGAACTTGCCACTGGCATTGCGTGGCAGTGGCTCATCGAGTATCCATAGGTAGCGTGGAGCTTTATAAGCTGCGAGCAGAGTCTTGCAGAAGGCGCGCAAGTCCGCGGCCGTCGGGTTGGTTCCCGGGGCCGGGAAAATCGCCGCGCCCACTTCTTCGCCGAGGCGTTCATCGGGCACAGAGAACACTGTGCATTCTGCCACGTCGGGGTGCTTGTACAGGGCTGTCTCCACTTCAGAGCAGTACACGTTTTCACCACCGCGCAGCACCATATCCTTGGCGCGATCCACCAGGTAAACGAAGTTGTCCTCATCCACGTAACCGATGTCGCCGGTATGCAGCCAGCCGTCGACAATGGTCTCCGCGGTGGCATCGGGCCGATTGAGGTAGCCCTTGATCACCTGGGCGCCCCTGACGCAGATTTCACCGACGTCGCCTGCAGGCAAGGTGTTGCCTTCCTTGTCGATGCACTTTACGTCGAAGATAGGCAGCACCAGGCCAGCACTGCTGGGTTTGTCCGACAGGTAAATGCCATCGGATGCGCTGATAATGCCGCAGACTTCGGTCATACCGTAACCCTGCCCCGGCCGCGCCCCACGGCCAGACTGGTCTATTTTCCCAACCAGGTCAGGTTGCACGGCAGCGCCCCCGCCCTTGAGCGCAGTGAGGGTGGACGTGTCCCGCTTCGAGTAATCGGGATGGTTGATGATTTCCCTGCTCATGGTGGGCACGCCACTGAAAATCGTGATTTTTTCCTCCTCGATAATGCGCAGGGCCTCGCCGGCATCCCACTTGTGCATATGTACCAGTTTGCCGCCAGCGATAGTTGCGGTCTGGGCCACGCAATTATTGGCGGTAACGTGGAACAGGGGCGTGGCGATAATGGAAGCCATCTGGGTTTTGCTGCCACCCAGCGGATCGGGCGCACTTTCACCCGAGGCTTTGGCCTGTGCTTTTACCTGCGAGAGGGTGCTGAACATGACGCTGAACAGGTTGTTGACGCAGCCACGGTGGGTCAGCTGGGCGCCTTTTGGGTAGCCCGTAGTGCCCGAGGTATAGAAGATGCAGGCATCGTCGTCGGGATCAATACTGACCTCGGGCATCACCGCATCGGCGGCCAATACCTCACTCCAGGGGCTGGCCCAGTCGGGTACCTTATCGACCCTGACCGCAACGACCTTGACTTCGGGGAACTCGTCGCGGATCTCATCGAATCGCGCCAGCCGTTCGGTATCACAGATCAGCAGTTTGGTGCTGGAGTCTTTCAGTCCGTACTTCAGTTCCTCGGGTACCCACCAGGCATTTACGCCCACCGACACCGCACCGATACTGGCGATAGCCCAGTAGCACAGCATCCATTCCGGGAAGTTGCGCATGGCAATCGCGACATGGTCGTGTTGGCCGATACCGTTGGCCACCAGCCAGTTGGCAATCCGGGCCACTTCTTCGTGAGCCCGGGTATAGGTCCAGCGCTCATCCCGGTATACCAGGTAGTCAGCTTCGGCATGGCCAGCGGTACTCAGCCAGATATCACGCAGTGAGCTGGGAGCCATGGCCCAGGCTTTCATGTTGTGGCCGCCAACCTTCACTTCGGTGACGCCAAACATCTGGCCCGGCGCGGTCATCTCGACGATGGTTTCCTTGAGTTCTTTATACATGGCGAATGGGTACCTGTTATTGGGCGGCTATTATCGAAAGATTGCCTATTTTGCACGTCTGGCCACAGCATGCAAATCGGGCTGACTGCTTGCCTGGATGTGCCTGGTGAACGCTATTGGCTAAAGACAGGCTCGCGCTTTTACAGCTGGGCCATGATCTATTCCTGTGCATCCGCAGTGTCCTGTACAGCGGTTAGAGAACGGTGGTATTAGCGTCCAGGAAAGCCTGCATGGTAGCCAGTGGCTCGGCCCGCGCCGCGAGTTTGTTGCGGGTGTAGAACTTTGGCGGCAACTCTGCGAGTTTGGAGGCGACGGCCAGCGTGTGAGCATCCAGCATATCGGCGCTTACCACCTCGTCGAGGAATCCGGCATCCAGCGCTGTTGTCGGGCTGTAGACTTCAGACTGGATTGCGGCCCGGGTGAGGTGTCTTATCGATAAACGCGAGGCTGCCAGCGCCATCAGCAGTTCCGGCAGGTCCATGCCAATGGCTGTTTCCGGCAGGCTGATGCGGAAATCACCCTCCACGCCAATGCGCGTGTCGGAGGCCAGCAGCATAAAAGCACCGAGGGCTATCCCGTGGCCGCTACAGGCAGCCACCAGGGGTTGTGGCAGGCTGTAAAGCCTCACCAGCAGTTCAAAGCCGCGTCGGGCCAGGGCCGCAGTGGCTTCCGGGCCCTTTTGGAATTCTTTCAGGTCAAAGCCCGCGGAGAACATGCCCTGGCGACCGCGCAGGATGACGGCCTTGGCCTCCTTTTCAGCTCGATCCAGCCCGGCGTTGATGTCGTCGAGAAAGCTGTGACCGACGACGTTGGCCTTGCCATCGTCGAAGCGCAAGACGGCTACCTTGTCGTGCAGTTCATATTCCATGATGTTGTCTCCTGTTTCGAGCGCATGACGAGCGCACCGGAAGCGGTGGGATACCCGGTCAATCAGGGCATACCGGTGACCACTGCGCGGTGGTCCCGGATGCCTAGATTTTATCCCCGGTCTGGATAATCTCTTTCGAATTGGGCGGCAGGGTAAAGGATGTTCCATCCTGGCTCAGGGTGTAATTCGGGAACACCTCTTGGACGCCTTCAAGCCAGGCGCTTTCCGCGCCGGGGAAAACCAGCGGTGGGACCACATGGTAGTAGACCAGATGGCCGACACCTGCGTCCCGCGCTACCTCGGCGGCTTCCACGGGCGTGGCGTGGTAATCAAGTATATCGGTTGTGATCTTGCTCATAACCTGGTTGCCCGCATGCTCGGCGCCGTCATGTAAGATGCCGACCAGTTCAGGCGAGAGCGCCTCATGGACCAGCAGGTCCACGCCCTTGGCGAAGTGCTGCAGGTTGGCTGACTTGATGGTGTCACCCGATATCAGTACCGTCCTCCCTTCATAGGTAAACAGATAGGCAGCAGCTGGTTTAACCGGATCGTGAATAACTGCCAGCATCTGGATCAGCAGGCCGTCTTCCTGGTAAACCGTAGTCAACTCCCCTTCGGCAGGCAGCGGGTATTCTACCGCTACCATCCCTTTGCCAGAGAGCGGGGCCACAGTGTCGCCATGATGGGCGTGGCGATAACCTGTATCCAGTTCATAGGCGTTGTTGAACCCCGCCACGACCTGCTTTACGCCTTGCGGTCCGATTACGGGCAATGGGCTGGTGTTGGCCACCGAAACCCAACGCAGGGTCGCTACCTCACCGAGGCCGTCAATATGGTCTGAATGAAAGTGGGTAAGCAGCACCGCGGCAATACTGCCGACGGGGTAGCGCATGCGCCCGAGATTACGTACACCGTTGGTGCCGGTATCCACCATGAAGATTTTCTCCCCGGCGACGATGGCCACGCAGGCGCCGGAGCGTTTGATGTCGGGCATGGGCCCGCCCGCGCCGCAAATTGCCACGTGCAAGCCGTCTCCAAGTTCTGCCAGGGTATCCGTGCCCATGATCGTATCGACGCCCCGTGCCATGACACGCTTGGCGATAGTGGCTCTTTGTGAATAGGCCAATGCAGCCAGGACCAGCAAAACGAGCAGAGTAATAGTCAACTTGCGCATGGATTTTCTCTCTCTTTAGTAATGCTTTCAGCTTGCCCTAGTATGGCAGTCGGTTCAAATGGTGTGGACATTGCGGGGCAAATTATTGCATAGTGACATAATAAATGCCAATATAATATCCACAGTGTTACGTCCTTCCTGAAAAGAGGTAAACCTTCATGAGTATTCCCCAGCCTGTTGAACTTATTGGATCTCCCGGCTCACCCTATACACGGAAAATGCTGGCCCTGCTTCGCTATCGGCGTATTCCGTATCACATGATCTGGGGTGATGTGACGGCTGAGCTGGTCAAGCGCGATATCCCGGTCCCCCAACTGCCTTTCCTGCCCACCTTCCTTTATCAGGACGAGGCAGGCAGCAGGGTGCCTCGCAGTGATTCCACCCCTATCATTCGCGAGCTCGAGCAGGCATTCACCGGACGCAGCGTATTGCCGGAAGATCCGGCCCTGGCGTTCATCGACTACCTGCTCGAGGACTTTGCCGATGAGTGGTGCACCAAGTATATGTTTCACTACCGTTGGTACTTCGAGGCGGATGCCGATAATGCCGGCAGCCTGTTGCCGACCTATCATGATGTGACGCTGCCTGCCGATACCTGGAAGCAATTCAAAACCATATTCACCGAACGCCAGGTAGGGCGCTTGCGCTATGTGGGCTCCAATGACGAAACTGCGCCGATTATCGATGCCAGTTACCGACGCCTGCTCCAGGCTCTGGAGTCTTGTTTTTCCGAGCAACCATTTTTGTTGGGGCAACGTCCCGGCGCGGGCGATTTCGCGTTGTTTGGGCAGTTCAGCCAGCTGGTCGGTTGTGATCCTACCTCTCGGGCCATCGCCCATGAGTTGTCGATGCGCACGGTAGGGTGGATGGGTCTGGTCGAGGATCTTTGCGGACTGGAACCACAGGATTCAGATTGGCAAAAGCCGGAACAGCTGTCGGATGCCCTCAAAGGTGTGCTTACAGAGATCGGCAGGGTCTATGCGCCCGCGCTACTGGCCAATGCCAAGGCCGTGCAGGCGGGGGAAAAGCAGTGGCAGGCAGAAATTGATGGTGGAGACTGGAGCCAGCAGGCATTTCCCTACCAGGCCAAGTGCCTTGGCTGGATCAATGCCGAGTATCGGGCGCTAAGCGATGGCGACAGGAAACGCGTGGATGCGCTGTTGGCAGGTACGGGTTGTGAGGCTATCCTGCTGCCCGAGGCATGAGCTGAACACCGCATTTTGGCTCTCATACAAACCGAAAAAGGAGTGGCACAGTGGTAATTGACAATCGGGTGACCAGGCTGACCGGCACCCAGTACCCCATCATCCAGGCACCCATGGGCTGGATCGCCCGCTCGCAACTGGCCTCGGCGGTCAGCAATGCCGGTGGTCTGGGGATTATCGAGACTTCGTCGGGGGAGCTGGACAATATCAAGCGGGAAGTGCAGTTGATGCGCGAACTGACCGATAAGCCCTTTGGCATGAATGTGGCGCTGTCCTATGTCAAAGGCACCAACATTATCGATTTTGTCATCGAGCAGGGGATCAATTTTGTGACTACCTCCTCTGGCAGCCCCAGCGTTTGTACCCGCGATTTCCAGGCGGCCGGCATTACGGTTTTTCATGTGGTGCCCACCCTGGACATGGCTATGAAAGCGATCGATGCCGGGGTTGATGGCCTGGTGGTCGAAGGTGGCGAGGGCGGTGGCTTCAAGAATCCCAGCCCGGTGTCGACCATGGTGCTGTTGCCGCTGATTCGCTCCCGTGTCGATGTGCCTATTATCGCTGCCGGTGGTATCAGTGATGGCATGTCGATGGCTGCGGCCTTTGCGATGGGTGCCGAGGGCGTGCAGATGGGTACCCGGATGCTGTCCTGCCTGGAGTCGCCGGTGCATGATAACTGGAAGCAGGCGGTGGTGG
>Ga0102812_10003100_pt1 | contig 10962 bp, 9 predicted proteins | sample ColrivemetaGS713_FD_79334 | JGI IMG/M metagenome (GOLD analysis project Ga0102812, IMG submission 79334) | Estuarine microbial communities from the Columbia River estuary - Flood tide ETM metaG S.713 | ecosystem: Environmental > Aquatic > Marine > Intertidal zone > Estuary | place: USA: Columbia... | reverse complement strand
TAATCGTACCACGCCAATAAAATCAATGACTTAGCGCGATTTCGCAGGAGAGAAGGGCGTGCAGTGTAAGATTAGCTGACTGATTTTGCCCCCAATCGTTAGACGGGGTTGCCTGGTTTTTCTGCCTTCTTATTGAAAGCGATGCAATACAGGCCATAGGACAGAGGCGACACCAGCAGCGCTGCAGCGCTAAGCAAAACAGGCGTTCCGATCAGGAACCAGATGCTGTCGCTTGCTGATAAATCGATATCAAGTGTAATGCTGCCCTCGGCTCCTCCGGTTACCAGAAGCAAAACTCCGAGCACCAGGCCGAGTGCCAGGGAAGTCGAAAGCACGAACTTTGTCAGTTCGACCAGGTAGCCAGTGAATTTCATTGCTGCAACATCCAAATATCCCTTCGCCAGTAAGATTTATAGCAGCTGCATATAGCGGTCCAGCCTATTGAAAAAGGAGATCAAGACTTTCAAGGCAAGGTTCCTGGTGAGTCGTTTTCTAGCCTGTACGATACCACATGATGTTGACCGCCTTGCGCTGCGAGCTGAGGCGACCAGCATTGCTACTGTGAAGTAGACGACACGGTATTGTCAGAGAATATTTCGTAGCTCTAGTACGCGTCATTTTCATCGCGCACTGATACGGATAAATCACCTCGTGAATCCACTGCAACATCGAAGATGATAGGCTTGCAGCACACCTGGCAATCTTCAATATACTGGTGCCCTGCCTCCTGATGATCTATGAGCACTTCAATCGCCTCGCCACAGTATGGGCAACTGACAACCTGCTCCACTAAAGACTCCATAAGCGTCTAGCTAGCCTCCGCAGCAAAGCACAGGACCGCTCAGGCGCCGGGCGGCAAAGCCATCCGGTTGCCTGTACTGTTCAGGTGCAATCCATCGGTTCTTGAAGTTATTTCCAGCCATGAACCCAGCGGCTGTCATCTTTTAAATCCTGCCAATCAATTAACATACAGCGTTTTGACATAACCGCCTCTATACAACATGAAATGACAATACCCTCTTCATCAAACTCAACGTCAGAGGCTATGAAATGTTTTTCCTTTCCGGTCGGTTTTACCGCCGTCCATTTACTATTAAGCAATTTCTTTGGGTTTATTTTATTCATCAGTTATCGATTAAAAGATTACCAGCTGAGTCTATAGACTGAGGTTTTTAAAAAACGAAATTGTGATTTTAATTGAAATGTCCGCGGTACATTGCAGCGGTGTTCGCCTGAACGAATTAATAGCGACCTTTTAATGCGCGCGCTCTGCTGCACGCTGCGGCAGCACCAGAACCAGGATCACTATGGCGGCCAACAACGCAGCCGTTGCCGAGTAACGGCTTAAATCCAGGCCGCCCTGGGCCAGTGGCTTGTCCAGAAAATCACCTACCACGGCGCCCAATGGGCGTGTGAGCACAAAAGCCGACCAGAACAATACAGTCCTTGATACCTCCGTGAGGTAATAAAGCGCCACAATAACCAATAGCGCTCCACCGAAAATCGCAGCAGCACCGAGGTAGCCCAGGCCGGCAGTATCAGCAGTCCAATCGCCCAGTGCCGTACCCAACGTCTGGGAGAACATGATGGTGAGCCAATAGTAAAACTCTGCCCTGGGTGTATGCACTGAAGCTACGTCTATACGACCGAGCGCCTTGTGCCAGAAGAACAATGAGGCAAGTAGCAGAACCAGCAGCAAACTTGAGCCGCCGGTATAACCGATGCCCAGCGACCTGGTGGCATAATCCGCCAGGGTTGTGCCAACCGTTGTTGATGCAATGATGGTCGCCCAGTACAGGAATGGGTGGAATTTTTTGGCCTTGATCTGCACCAGGACGGCGCCAACGAACACCACCATAAAAATTCCGGTGCCAACCAGGTAACCGAGCTCCATGGACATCGATACCGCATCGCCTCCCGTTTCCCCGAGTGTCGTCGCCAATATCTTGATGGCCCAGAACCCAAGCGTGATAGCGGGGACTTTAGCCAGGGCCAGTTTGGTATCTGTATCCATTGTGAATTCTCGCAGAGTGCTGCCTGGCGGAATGAGCAGCCGCCTGCTTCTGGTCAGCCATCATCCATAGCATCCTGGACAAGCGTATTGCCTTCACACGCCGGGCGGCTGAGAAAGCTCGAACCAGAGTCCACCAGCGCAACTTTGGCCAGGAAGGAGCGGCCCAGCAGCATTGTGTAATTGAACTTGCCCCGATCCGCGAGGCTGAACTCAGTGCGGTATATCTGGTGGTTGAGGCAGAACTGCATGCTCACCACTGGCCGGGTAATGTTGTCGGCTTCATGGCGTTTGATGACGACTTCACGCACCAGCGGACCCTCCAGGCGATGAGTTTCTTCTACCTCGGTATCTACATCGGTATCGGTAAAGTCAAATTGCACCCAGGTTTTACCGTCGCGCTCAATATACTTGATATCGGTGCCCTGCAGCGATGAAGTTTTGGCGCCGGGGTCGAGCTTGGTCTTGATGCGCATGCCGGTGCCAACCAACTGGGTGGTCTCGAGCCAGCCGAGGATCATCTTCGGCATTCTATCCTGTTCAAATTTTGGCGCGTGTTTGCCCGCTGCCTGCTCGGCTGCCGCGCAGGGCAAGCTGGCGGCCAGCAACAGTAGTGCGATCAGGAAAGGTGATTTCACTGCATACTCCAAAGTGTTATTGCTTAGTTACAGACCCGTGCCAGGCAAATTAATTCCCTGCTCAGGCGAGCAGGGAGCGCCCGGGTATCGACTGCAGTAGCTGGCGGGTATAGTCCTGCTGGGGCTGATCGAACAGCTCGGTGCCGGTACCCTGCTCCACCACCTGACCCTTATACAGTACCAGTATCCTGTCGGCCAGATGGCGCACTACCGCCAGGTCGTGAGACACGAACAACATGGTGAGCCCGTACTCTCTTCCCAGTTGCTGCATCAGGTCGAGGATCTGCGCCTGGATGGTGACATCCAGCGCCGATACCGGCTCATCTGCCACGATAAACTCGGGTCGGGTAGCGAGCGCGCGGCCGATTGCTATCCGCTGGCGCTGTCCACCGGAGAATTCATGGGGATACTTGCGCACAAAGGCGCGCGCCAGGCCCACGTCGTCCATCAGCTTGAGTACGCCCTGGCCCACGCTCTTGCGGGTTTCGATACCGTGCAGCAGCAGGGGTTCAGCCAGGGTGTCATAGACGGTCATACGCGGGTTCAGGGAGGCGAAGGGGTCCTGGAATATCATCTGCATCCGCCGGCGCATGTCTTTGAGCTCGCGCCCCTGCAGGCGGGTAACATCGGTGCCGTCGAAACTGACTTCACCGGAGGTCACCGGTACCAATCTTAACAGTGAGCGGCCAATGGTGGATTTGCCGCTGCCCGACTCTCCCACCAGGCCCAGCACCTCGCCGCGGTTGATGTCGAAGCTGACATCATTAACTGCCTTGACTGGCTCCTTGTGGCGACCCTGTTCAAACCAGGTGCAGAGGTTGCGCACCTTGATCAAAGGCTCTGGCTTGCCTGGGTGTATCACCTTACTGTCGCTGGGAATCGCCGCCAGCAGTTTTTTGGTATAGGGATGAGCGGCGTGATGGAAAATGCCCTCTCGATCACCGGATTCGACAATCTTGCCTTCCTGCATCACCACGATCTGGTCGGCGATGTCAGCAACCACCGCCAGGTCGTGACTGATAAAGATCACCCCGATATCGCGCTTGGTCTGCAAGCCGGCGATCAATTTGAGGATCTGGGCCTGGATTGTCACATCCAGTGCCGTGGTGGGCTCGTCAGCGATCAGCAGCTTGGGTTCGTTGATCAGCGCCATGGCGATCATCACCCGCTGGCGCATACCCCCGGAAAACTGATGCGGGAAATTGTCGATGGTGGATTCGGGATCGCGAATGCCCACCTCTTCCAGCAGCTCCAGCGCCCGCTGGCGGGCTTCGGCTTTGGAAACATGCTTGTGATAGAGCAGTGGTTCCATCAACTGCTTGCCCACGGTCATATAAGGGTTGAGGCAGGTCATCGGGTCCTGGAAGATCATGGCGACATCGCGCCCGCGGATCTTGCGCAGCTCGGCCTCATCCAGTTGCAGCAGGTCGCGACCCTCGAACAGGGCACGACCGCTGTCGATTCGCCCGGGCGGCATGGGCACCAGCCCCAGCATGCTGTAACACGATACCGATTTACCCGAGCCGGATTCGCCGATGATGGCAGTGATCTTGCCGGACTCCACGGTAAAGCTGATGCCGTCCACCGCCTTGTTGGTGCCATTGCGGGTAACGAAGCTGATACCCAGGTCTTGTACTTCTAGCAGCGCCATGGGGGTCAGTCCTTCGAGCCGCGAACGTCCAGCGCATCGCGCAGGCCGTCACCGAGGAAGTTGAGGGAGAACAGGGTCAGGGTTAACGCCAGTCCGGGAAAGATCAGTAACCACGGATACTCTTCCATGGTCTCGGCGCCGTAGGAAATCAGCAGGCCCCAGGAGGTCTGTGGTGGCTGGATACCCAGCCCCAGGAAGCTCAGGAATGCCTCCAGCAACATGACATTGGGAATGGTCAGGGTGGTGTAGACAATGATGGGCCCCAGCGCGTTGGGCACCAGGTGGCGGCGAATCAGGGTGCCGGGGGACAGGCCCAGGGAGATAGCGGCTTCCACAAATTCCTGCTGGCGCAGGGACTGGACCTGGCCGCGCATGATGCGCGCCATGGTCAGCCATTCAACGGCGCCAATGGCCAGGAACAGCAGCAGCATGTTGCGTCCGAACACCACCGACAGCAGCACGATAAAGATCATAAAGGGCAGGGCATAGAGGATATCCACCAGGCGCATCATCACCGCGTCGGCGCGGCCGCCCACATAGCCGGCGACAGCGCCCCAGGTGACACCGATCAACAGCGCCACGGAAGTGGCGACGAAGCCCACGGCCAGGGAGATACGCCCGCCGTACATGATCTGGGTCAGCATGTCGCGACCAAAAATGTCAGTACCCAGCCAGTGTGCGGCGGAGGGCGGGCTGGCCCCCAGTTCCAGGTTTTGTGCCTGGTAACTGTAGGGTGCAATCCACGGGGTAAGCAGGGCAATTATGATAAACAGGCACAGGGTGACCAGACCGAAAACCGCCAGTCTATTTTTCCGCAGCCGCAGCCAGGCGTCCTTCCAAAGGGAGGTCCCCTGTTCTGCCTGGGCGATATCGCTGATGGTTTGGGAGCTCATCTAATTGTCTCCAAACTGGGCGCGCAGCCGGGGATTCATCCAGGCGGCGAGTACATCCGACAGCAGATTGAACAGCACGATGAGCACCGACAGGAATACGGTAGTACCCAGGATCATGGTGTAGTCGCGGTTGAAGGCGGCTTGCACGTAAAAGCGACCCAGCCCGGGAATCTGGAAGATGGTCTCAACCACGAAGGAGCCTGACAGCAAGCCGGCGAAAGCCGGTCCGAGAAACGCCACTACCGGGATCAGGCCGCCGCGCAGGCTGTGCTTGACCACCACCTGCCACTCCGGCAGGCCCTTGGCTCGCGCCGTGCGAATATAGTCCTGCGACAACACCTCCAGCATGCCGGCCCGGCCGAGGCGGGCAATATAGGCGGCATACCCGGCACCCAGGGTAATGGACGGCAGGATTTTATCCCCCGGGATATCACCCCAGCCCGATACCGGTAACCAGTCCAGGTAGATACCAAACACCAGCACCAGCAATGGCCCAAGCAGGAACGAGGGCATGCAGATACCGATCATGGCGGCGGACATGGGGATATAGTCCTGGGCGGTATTGGGCCTAAGTGCGGCGATGATGCCCGCCAGCCCGCCGATGCTCAATGCTACCAGCAGCGCGTAAAACCCCAGCTCCGCGGTGACCGGGAAGCCCGCCGCAATCAGCTCGTTGACGCTGCGCCCCGGGTATTTGAATGACGGGCCGAGGTCGCCGCGGGCCAGGTCGCCAAGGTAGGCCGTGTATTGCTGGAACATTGGCAGATCAAGTTTGTACTGCGCCTCCAGGGCCGCTTTAACCTCCCGGGTTACCGGTTTTTCGCTATCAAAGGGGCCGCCAGGCGCCGCTCGTACCAGGAAGAAAGTCGCGGTGATAACCACCAGGATAACGGGTATTGCCTGTAGCAGGCGCATGCTGATAAATCGGAACATGGTCAGTCACTCGCCTCTGCAGCCGGCTGGTCTTGCTCCAGCCACACGTACTTCATGTTTATCGAGTCCATCAGGTTGGACGGCAGGCCCCTCACGCTTGGCTGTACCAGGTGTTTGCTGGTGTAGGTAAACACGGGGATGATCGGCATTTGTTCCATCAGCAAGGTCTCTGCCTCCTCAAAAACCGCAAACCGTTCCGCTTTGGTGGTGGCCTGCGGTGCTTTTCTGAGCACCAGCTCATCGTAGCGCGGATCGGCGAAGCCGGTATTGTTATTACCGCCACCGGTAAGAAACAGGTCCAGGAAGTTGTTGGGGTCGACATAGTCGCCAATCCAGCCGCGGCGGGCGATCTGGAAATTCATCTGGGTAATAGAGTCGAGGTAGACCTTCCACTCCTGGTTGATCAGCGCAACCTCAATATTGAGGACATCCTTCCACATCTGCTGTAACGCCACCGCAATTTTGCGGTGATCCTCACTGGTATTGTAGGTCAGTTCCAGCCCCGGCCAGCCCTCGCCATTGGGGTAGCCTGCTTCTGCCAACAACTGCCGCGCGCGCTCCGGGTCGTAGTCGAACAGCTTTGGCGGGAAGTAGCCCAGGGTGTCCGGTGGAGTGATGCTGTAGGCACCTATAACAGTGCCCTTGAGTACGTTTTTGCTAAGGGAATCGCGGTCTACCGCCAAAGATAGTGCCTGTCGCACTTTCAGGTTATCGGTGGGCGGTACTTCGGTATTGAGCAGATAGTAGTAGGTGCCGAGATAGGGGGCCTGTACGTAGGGGCTATCCTCCATCTCCTGGTACACCGGTATTTTGCCCAACGGTACGGATGCGGTGTAGTGCAACTGGCCCACCCTGAACATGCGCTCTTCGCTTACCACGTTCTCGGTGGGGTAGTAGACGATGCCATTGAGGCGCACTTTGTCCCGATCCCAGTAGGTGTCGTTTTTTTCCAACTCGATGCGACGGTTGAGCTGCCAGGACTTCAGGTTGAAGGCGCCGTTGCTCACCATATTTTCTACCCGGGTCCAGGGAGTATAGCGGTCGGTCGCCTTGCCGAATTTCTCGAGGGTCGGGCGGTGTACCGCAAAGGTACTGTAGTGGTCCATCAGCTGGATAAAGTAGGGGGTGCGCTCGTCCAGGGTGACTTGCAGGGTCAGGTCATCCAGGGCTTTCGCCCCCACCTCGGAAAAGTCAGTGATTTCACCTTTATTGAACGCCTGGGCATTCTGCACCGGGTACAACATATAGGAGTATTCGCCACCCAGCGCCGGGCTGAGCAGCCTTTGCCATGACCAGACGTAATCGTGTGCGGTCATCGGCTCGCCGTTTGACCATTTCGCGTCCGGATTGATATGGAAGGTGACGATGCGGCCGTCTTCACTGATATCCCAGCTTTTGGCTACGCCGGGTTCGGGTTCCAGGGTGTAGGGGTTCTTGACTGCCAGTCCCTCGAACAGGGCGCGAATAATGTGATTCTCCGGAACGCCGGTGACCACGTGCGGGTCCAGCCCCTGGGGCTCGGAGCCATTGCCGTAGTGGAAGATACCCTCGCGGTTACCCTGCGCGACATTGGATTCGCCTCCACCGCAGGCGACCAGGGTCGTAACAGCGGTTACCAGGCAGAACAGGTACAGGGCTCTAAATTGCATGGATAAGGGTTTCACCGAATATTTTTTATGGAGCAATGGTAAAGCAATGCGGGGGCTTTGTCAGAAGTTAGCGGGACGGTACCCGGGGCCGCTGTCAGGCGGGCCGGGTTCACGCGAAGGGCGACTGAACCCGGGACTGTGAGCCGGGTTCAGCGGTGGATCCAGTGACGGCTGCAGCGCGGATCAGGCAGCGGATTTATCCCGTTCGCCGACACGAGGGCCAATGTAATTCGCCCGTGGGCGGATCAGGCGACTGTTCTTGCTGAACTCCAGGAAGTGGGCAACGTAACCGTATACCCGGGACATGGCGAACATCGCCGTGAAATAGTGGGTGGGTATGCCCAGGCTGTGAAACACTGCGCCTTTGTAAAACTCCACGTTCGCCCATATTTCCTTGCCCTGTGCCGCGAACTCGCGCTGGCAGGCCTCTTCGACGGCGATCAGGGTGGCCAGCAGGTTTTTGCTCTGTTCGTCCTGACACAATTCCAGGGCCATCGGTTTGAGGATTTTGGCCCTGGGGTCAACCGTGCGGTATTCCCGGTGGCCCATACCCATAATCTTCTCTTTGTTGGCCAGGCAGTCCTTTACATAGGCTTCAGCCTTGTCTGGACTGCCAATGGCCATGGCCATTTCCAGTGCCGCCTGGTCGGCGCCGCCGTGGAGCTTGCCAAACAGCGTGCCAATAGACGCGGAAATAGACGACTGGATGGGCGCGAGGGTGCTGGCGCAGACCCGCCCGGCGAAGGTGCCACAGTTAAAGCTGTGCTCCATCTGCAGGATCTGGGCGGAGTTAAGCATTTTCACCTGCTCCGGGGTGGGTGATGTGCCGTGGAACATGGTGAGGAAATTGTCGTGGAACAGGCGCCCGGGGGTGGGTGCCAGCACCACCTTGTTCTGGGAGAGGCGGTAGTGGGCGGCAATAAGACCGGTGATCTTGGCGGCCAGGAACAGGCCCTGCTCGGCGACCAGGCCAAAGCCCTGGGTTTCCTGCTCGGGGAGAGTCAACAGCGGCACCAGGCCCTGGATCATCAACATCGGGTGCAATTCACGAGGCACCTGTTCAAGCAACTGGATTTCGCTGTGGGTCAGGCGCGAGTGACGGCACATGAAGGTTTTCAGGTGGCTCTTTCCTGTTCGTCCGGCCAGTCGCCGAACAACACCATCCACACCACGTGCAGGAAGGGCACGCCGACCAGGTCATTGATATCGATGCCCCGGTAACTGAGCAGGCCGATGTCGCCCTGCACATCCGAGATAGCAGTGTCACCGACAACCACGCCGGCAAGATCATTGGAGGTAAAAACAGTGTCTGAGCTCATGTTGGCGGTCCGAGTTTTGGTAATTTTTCACAGTATACGAAGGCAAAAATCATTAGTAGAGTTAATTTTACTTATCAATGTATTAGTTGAGCTAATATGCGTTTTGAAAACAGTGAGTTACGAGCCTTCCGTGCGGTAATTGAGGAGGGCGGCTTCAAGCGCGCCGCCAATGCCCTGCATATCAGCCAGTCGGCGGTGAGCCAGGCGGTGGCCGGGCTCGAAGCCAAGCTGGATTTACCCCTGGTGCAACGGGGCAAGGAGCTGCGCCTGACTGACGTGGGCAAGCGCCTGTTCGAGCACGCGGTGGAGGTATTGCGCGACGAGCAGCAGACCCTGGAAGACATCGCCCAGCTCAAACAGGGCAACGCAGAGACCTTGAACCTGGCGCTCAGTGCTTCCATTAACCGCTTCTATGGGGCGGAGTTAATAAGCGCTTACTATCGAGAAAACCCAGATACGAGAATGAAAGTTGCGGAGCTACCCGGCAGGATAATCATTTCCGAAGTTCTCTCTGGCAGCGTCGAGCTGGGCCTTGGTCCATTCCAGAAGCTGATGTCGGCGTTCACAACCATTCCCCTGTACAGCGACAGCCGCCACCTGGTGGTGAGCCCGCGCCACGCCCAGTACGCCAAGATGACCCGTGGTGATGCCAAGGCCCTGAAGCTGACGCCGCTGATCACCTCGGCGCTGGACAATCCGGATATGCGCCCGTCCATCCAGCGGCTGCGGGATCAGTTCAGTACCGTGTGGGAAGTGAACAGCCTGTCGCTGCGCATTCACATGGTGGACCAGGGCATGGGCGTTACCTTTATCGACCGCAAGCTGCTGCAGGAGCACCCGGGTTGCGCAGACTTTCACATCATGGACGACGTGTCCTTCGGCACGATCGCCAAGCAGGTCGGGCTGTATTATCGGGCCGGCCGTCACCTTAGTGACAGCGCCAGCCATTTTATCTCACTATGCGAACGATTCTGGGACTTGTAGAGTGTGCTGATACGGTGGGCCGGGCAGGCCTGGCCAGCAGTGCATTTAAAAGGATGGAGTGATATGGCGGTGAGCCTACGTAGCAGCAATGTCGACAAGCTGCAGGAGCAGGTGTTTGACGTGCTGATTGTCGGCGGCGGTATCAATGGCGCGGTGGCGGCCGCCAGTCTGGCCGGGCGCGGTGTGCGCGTGGCGCTGGTTGATCGGGATGATTTTGCCAGTGGAGTGAGCTCCAGTTCCTCCAACCTGGCCTGGGGGGGGATCAAGTATATGGAGACCCTTGAATTCCTGCTGGTCAACAAGCTGTGCAAGTCACGCAATAAACTGATGGCAGCCTATCCGTCCACGGTGAAGGAGATTCGTTTTTTCACGACTATCCAGCGCGGCTTCCGCTTTGGTGCGTTCTTCATCTTCCTGGGTAGCGTGCTCTACTGGATCATGGGCCGGTTCAGGACCCGGGCGCCGCGCTATATCAGCGCCCGCTCGATCGAGGCCCAGGAGCCGGTCATCAATACCTCGCGCACCGCCGGTGGCCTGGAGTACTCGGACTGCTACCTGTACGACAATGATGCCCGTTTTGTTTTCAACTTCATTCGCAAAAGCCTCAATTATGGCTGTATCGCGGCCAACTATGTGGAAGTGCAGGCATCGACTTATGCCCAGGGACAGTGGGTAAGCAAAGCCCGGGATGCTATCACCGGTGCCAGCTTTGATATCCGCGCTAAAGTGATGATCAACGCCTGTGGCCCCTGGGCAGATGAACAGAACCGGGGTAGTGGCGAAGCCACCGAGTATCACCACCTGTTCTCCAAGGGAGTGCACCTGATCGTCGACCAGATTACTGACAACAAGCGGGTGCTGACTTTCTTTGCCAGCGACGGGCG
>Ga0102812_10003099_pt1 | contig 10962 bp, 16 predicted proteins | sample ColrivemetaGS713_FD_79334 | JGI IMG/M metagenome (GOLD analysis project Ga0102812, IMG submission 79334) | Estuarine microbial communities from the Columbia River estuary - Flood tide ETM metaG S.713 | ecosystem: Environmental > Aquatic > Marine > Intertidal zone > Estuary | place: USA... | reverse complement strand
GGGCAAAGGTGAAGAGTGGCGTGAAAAATTTGGCAACGATATTGGTGCAATTTTTAATAGACTGAAGAGTGCAACTCCGCCAAGTGTAAAACAATATGTGTACGGTGATTTATTATATCATCCCGGTAACCCATATATAATTAAAGATGGCAAAATACAATTTACACCTAACAAAGTTACATATACTGTAGATGTAAACAGTGACATAGGCAAACGCATTGCACAAAGTAAAGTAGGTGTTACTGTACACACACGTTACGATGACTTTGGCGATAAGGCAGGACAACCTATACAACAAACAGGCGAATTAAATAATAAAGATGTTGTTGTACTAGGACAAACGTATGTATCACATCAACCTGAAGTTAATACAAAAGAAACAGATAAAATACGTAAACAAGTAAATGCTCATGCAGGACATATTGATAAGTTCCTAGCAGGTGTGCAAGGCTTGAGCAATCCAGCAGCAATCATTTACACCTATATGAATCATATGACTCGCACACAGCAAATAGATAATATAGAAAACGGATTTTTTGATTGGCTTAAAACAAGCAAAGTTAGTCAAGGACAACAGGCAAAACTAGCGGCAATGAATGAAAGCAATCCAGAGGCATTGCCAGCAATCTTTAGTTTAGTAAAACAAATAATGATTGCAAAGGATGATGTCATTACACAACTAGACGGAGCAGATGCAGATATCAAAGCATCGACAGGCGATGAGCAAGGCGGCGAAGGTTACGTTGCTCAAAAGTCAAAAATAAAACTGGTTCCACGAACTAGGTGGCAACCAAACTAAAAGGAAAAATAAAATGAAAATTAATGAATTAATTTTAGAAGCAGACTTTGATATGGATTACCGTCCAGGTCTTGATCCGCATGGATCAGAATTAGACAAAGACGATGACAGTGTAGCAGTCAAACTTAAAGGCGAGCCTATGCAAGTCCAGCTTATGAGAATTGAAGATTCGGAAGAAGACGACGATATTAAAAATCCTGTAAGAAGTGTTGTAACTTCTGACAACAAGAAGATTAGAGTTGAACGTCCTGAAGCAGTAGCAATACTTAAAGCACTTAAAAGCCCAGGTGGCAAGCCAGCGCAAAAACTACAACTTCAAAAGAAAATTCAAGACTCAGCAGGATTAGTTAGTATTCTTAATATCTTACGCAAGAAGAAGTAATGGACTTTCTTAGGGCATTAGAAAACGATACTGAGATACAGCCTGACAAAGAGTCAGCTGAGTTACTCGGTAAGTTAGAAGAACTACAATTAGTTTTTAACGATCTAGAAGAGCTAGATGAAGGTGCATTTGACCGTATTGAAAAACGTGTTGAAGCAAGAGACCTAGCTCTATATAGAATGATTGTAGGTCAACGTAATATGATGCTCACTAAAAAGTTCTTAGAACTAGCACTTGCTGGCAAAAGCGTACCCAGTACAATGGTAAAAGGCTTTGTTCCTGCACTAGAAATGCTGGATGATATCGTTACAGCAGGCCCAGGATACGTTCAAATGCTTAAATTACTACATCAGAGAGCCAAAAAGGGCTCATAATCACTATTTTTTTATAAAAAGGCTAAATAATAATAAGCACTTCGTAAAGAGTTTACGGATAGTGTCATTAGAGCCGAAGAGGTAAGACTCTTCAATTTTATATAAACAGGAGAAATAAAATGGCAACACAAGCAAAAGTAAATGGTTTAACAACCGCAGGTAGTTTTTATGGCTACGATCCACTAGTATTTTCAGTAGCAGGTACTGCTGTTGGTTCAGCAGACACAGCGTCAACAGACGGTGTAGCAGCTTTCACACCAGGCAACTACTCAAAAGCAATTAGTGCAATTCAAACTCAAATGTCAATCGTACACTTAGGTGCACGTGAAGATAACGGTTTTGTTATTATGGTTGACGCAGCAACAGCAAACGCATACGTTTCAGGTAACGCCGATGCAGACCTTGAAGCAGCAATTGATACATTAGTTACAGCAGCAACAGGTGTTGCAACAACTGTAGCAACTTTAACATTAGCATTTAGCGAACTTGCATAATTCCTAGCTACCTTTAGGAACCGTGATGTTATAAAGGCGTCACATCAAAAGGCTCACTTTTTAAGTGGGCCTTTTTTTATGGCTATAAGTATTAACATGCGTTTTATATTAAAAACTTTAGTAGATATTACACCAACCTATGCTCGTAGAACTGAGGATAGATACATGTACAATCAACATCAAAACTACATGACAGTAATAAACACACTAGGATTGCGTAGTAATCCTACATCGGTTGTTGTTACAGATATAACAGAGTCTACAAAATACTTTGGCTCAACTTACACAGGTGAACAAAAAGTTTGGACAATTGAGTTTGAAGTAGAACGTGAAGGAAGTTTAGAAATAGGTATGCTCAAAGAAGACTTTGGTTTAGTGCCTTTTATAAGCGGTTTGGATGAAACTGTTGAGTTTAAAAATAATGTTTTTCAGTCAACAGATAAGAAGTATAAGAACATATATTTTGAACAGATATGATAAATAAAAGTATACAACAAAAGTATACAACAAAACAAACAGGCATCTATTTTAAGGCTAACTACGAGTTTACTTAACAAAATCCTTGAGCAGGATATACGGAGATAATAGATGGCTACCAGCCTAGAAAAGAAAAACTTAGAAGCACACGTTGATTTATGTCAAGAAAGATATGAACAACTTGAAGCACGTCTCACTAAAATAGAAGACAAAGTAGAACACATTCACAAAGATATCACCGATGGGCAAAAGTCAATGACTAAAGTGCTTGTTGGCACAGCTGGCACAATCGTTGCTGGTTTACTTTCCACAATAATCGTAATTTTATTAAACGTTAATTAATCCGATAAATAACTATATGTTATTAAGAGAGATTACCTTACCGCTTGACGATCTAGAAGAAGCTAAAATGGCTTGGGCTAAACGTGGCAACAAAGTTGTTCGTAAGTTTAGATGTAGCGGCGGCAGACGACATGGACGTATTGTTTCTAATATTGCTCAGTGTTTTGCAAAGCCTGACATGAAGAAACGTTTAAAACTTAAAGTTACTAAAGCAAGGCTTGGTGCTAAAATGGCACGTAAGGCACGTAAGACTAAAAGAGTAAGTTCAGCAAGTCGCAGAGTAGCAGCTCTTAATAAAGCAAGTAGACCAAAGAGATTATAATGTACTTAAGAGAGTTGACAGAAACAACTTCAATAGAAGAAGGAGCAACTAGCATTTACGGCCGTAAAGGCGGAAAGAATGTTCGTAAGTACAGATGCAACAGTGGTCCACGTAAAGGACGTATTGTTGCAAAGATGGCAACATGCACAGCACCAAAGAGTATTAAGAAAGCAACTACTCTTAAGAAAGTAAAACGTGCTGGAGCAAAACGACAAGCGGTTAAGATAGCAAGAACAAAAAGAGCAAACCCTGCATCAAGCAGATTGCCTAGAGTAAATAAAGGTATAAGGACTCAACGTAAAAGGTCTAAGGCCAAGAGGATATAAGATGAAAATTAATGAAATTACAGAAATGCAAGGATCTAAGCCTGCAATTATTAAGAACCTCAAGCCAGGACAAAGCGCAGAAGTAGATAATATGGACGGCACTAAAACTATTATCGATCTTAAAAAGAATCCATCAGCCCTGCAAAAAGATCCTAAGACTAAAAAAGTCACTATAAACAAAAAGCCCCAACCGGGCACGAAAACCAATCCAGCAACAACTGTTAAAAGAGGCGACAAGGTTTTCGCAACACCAGGACAATGAAACTAAACGAGTTAATTAATAGCTTTAGTATAGCTATTTCGAATGAGGAAGCAGAGGTATTAGAAAAAGTAAACCCTGTGCAACCCCTACAAGGCTTTTCTCCTAGAGAACAAGTCATAATTGATAACTTAATAAGGAAAAGTCTAGTAAGTAAAATACTGAAAGACAATATTGTAATGGTGGTGCAAAATGAATTCGGAACTAGCTAGTAGCCTCGAAAGTTTAATAAACAGCAAGATACAAGATTATCCACTACCTGTAGTGAATGGTAACAGTATACGTATTAAGAACTACATTGTAAGATTCAGTAAACGTGCCGGTGCATGGTTAGTATATGACAGCAGAGAAAATGTCCAAGCAGGAAAGTTCTTTGCAAAGACTAGTGCAATAGCATTTGCCAAAGTAAATGCGTCAAATGACTCATATCTAAGTGCAACTATAAACAGGCTAGATGATGTACTAAGCAAACACTATCAAGATTGTGTATTTTACAATCACAGTATGAAAGTTACTGAAGACGAAATCAAATATGATGTTTTATCTACTAGATTTGACATAAGTTATAGTATAGCACAAGACGTAAAGTCGCAACTGGATGAACTAATCCTGTGCTAGATGATAAATAAATATACAAAGAACAACACATAGGAAAGTTGAACAATGAATATAAGAGAAATTTCAAAACCAATTACGGCTAAGGCACTTAATGAGAGCCTCGCAAAGAAGTTTGGACAGCGTCTAAACTTAGAAGAATTTACACTTGGGCAACTACAAGATGCTCAAAACAAACTAAGAACTACACTTAGTCAAGTAGAAACAAAAGAAAGTTTCAACGCAACTCAAACACCAGCATATCAAAAATCAAAACTTTTCCTAGATGTTCTTAATGCTGAAATTGGTGAAAGAGCCGACATTGACGAGCCTGTACTTGAAGCAACTATTACTGAAGGCGAAGAAGATAAAGCAGAATTAGTAATGGCAGCCAAAGACATGGTAGACCGTTTAACAGGTTGGATGGAAGACACAGCAGAAATGCAAACAGAATCAATGCTTGAACTAGCAGATGCTATTAGAGACGAGATGGGTAGTGAGAAAGCTGAGTCATTTACTAATACTATTAAGCCAGCACTAGAGCAAATGTACGAAGTAATGGAAACTACTCGTATTGCACTAACAAATGGCGTTGGACAACTAACAGGCGAAGGCGGTGCTGAAGAGCCTATGGGCGACGAAATGGGTGACATAGGCGATATGGAACCAACAGACGACATGGATGCGGAAGCACCAGCAGACGACATGGACATGGACATGGGCGATGACTTTGGTGCAGACGATGCTGCGGCAGGCGGAGAAGAAGAAGCTGGTCGTGAAAAGCGTGAAAGTGTAGAGCGTTCAAAAAAAAAGCTCAAATAGCTGAAGCATTAGACGAATCTGGTACGCTAGTACAAATTATCAAAACAATTAAACCTGGAACAACTGTTAGTTGGGATAAACTCAACGGCTATATGAAAAAAGCAGGCGTTCCACAGTTTGATTATAACACATTCAAAGAAACATACGATTCAAATCCACAACTCCAAAAGCTAGTTAAGTTTGACCCACAAGGGGTAACTATTAATGATAGCTCAATGGATCAAGTAGGTAGTACTGAGCCTAGTAATGCTGATACAGTTGGCGACATGGCAAAAAGAGCAACTGACCTAAGCGACTTATAGGTTGACTTTCCATAGTTATTGTAGTACAATACACTAAAGGAACCTATATATTATATGTCACTAATCATCGAAAAATACAAATACGAAAGACTCAAACGAGTTGAAGTTAACGGCAAACGTAAGTATGCCGCACCTGGCGGTGTACCAGTAGCAAGTGTAACAACTATCTTAGATGCAACAAAAGATAAATCACACTTGATTGCTTGGCGCAAACGTGTAGGTGAAAAGAAAGCACAAGAGATTGTAACCGAAGCGGCAGGCGTGGGTACACGTATGCACAAATACCTTGAAGACTATATAGAGTTTGGCGAATGGCCTACTTGCGGTAGCAATCCTTATGCACAAAAAGCACATGCAATGGCAACTAGAATACGCGAAGAAGCAATGGGCGATGTAGACGAGATATGGGGAAGCGAAGTTCCTTTATATGTACCTGGTATCTATGCAGGAACAACTGACTTAGTAGGACAGTACAAAGGCAATCCATGTATAATGGACTTCAAACAAACTAATAAGCCTAAGAAACCTGAGTGGGTGTATGACTACTATCTACAGCTAACAGCGTATGCTCTAGCACACAACGAAGTACATGGCACAAATATACGTGAAGGACACATCTTTATGTGTTCACGTGATTTAGAATATCAACAGTTTGATATATGGCCAGATGAGTTTGATGAATGGGCGCAAGAGTGGTGGAAGCGTTGCGAAATGTATTATGAGAAACAAGCATAAATACATTATAGAAAGCAACTTAGGAGAATATAGTGGCCGTAGTACAAATCAGTCGTATTCAAGTCCGTAGGGGACAAGCAAATCAAGGATCAGGAATCCCACAACTTGCTGGTGGTGAATTTGGCTGGGCTGTTGACGCTCAAGAACTTTACATTGGTAACGGTTCCGTAGCTGAAGGCGCTCCTGCTGTTGGTAATTCAAAGATACTAACCGAACATGATGACATATTCGAACTTGTAGGCACATATGCATACAAGAAAGGTGCAATTGACACCGGCGAAGGTATTGCTGTTGAGCGCACACTTAACGCAAGACTAGATGACATCGTAAGTGTTCGTTCGTTTGGTTGTGCAGGTGACGGATCAGATATTACTGCCGCATTACAAAAGGCACTGTACGAACTTTATCTAAACCCTACTACAAAGACTAATCCACAAAGCAGAGTAATACTAAACGTAGAGCCAGGAACTTATAGAATTAGTTCTACAATTAATATTCCACCTTTTGCAACTATTGCAGGAGCAGGTAAAGACAAGACTATCTTTATAAAGACAGGCGACTTTACTATGTTCCAAACTATCTCTAAGGATTCTTCGTATGAAGGTGTTGTAGCCAATGCTGTAGTATATGGCGATCCAACAATGACATATGCAAACAGTTCGCAATACATAGAATTTAGCGATTGTACACTGCAATCAGAAAGCAATGATGGCACATTACTACAACTTAATAGTTGTCGTGACAGCCGTTTTGTAAACATGCAATTCCAAGCAAACAAACTAACAGCAAATACAACTAATCCTGCGGTACTAATTAGAAGCAAGAGTGATGCTGTAAGATCGGAGTTTAATAGATTCATTGACTGTGAGTTTGTGAACATTGGTAAAGCAATAGTTAGTAATCATAATATTTCACGTAATGAAATAGATGCATGTAAGTTCTATAACATTACAAAGGCCATTGAGCTAGGTGTTACACCTACTATTGGTCAAGCAAATGCTACCGACAATAACATTAGAGAATGTTATTTTGAAACCATTGATGAACAAGCAATACATATTGCAAATGGTACACGTAACTCTAGTATCAATAATAGATTTGGTCCTAGTGTGGGCAACAACGGCGGTAGCGAAACAACGGTTGCTCATAGCATAATAAAATTTGGCGAATCAGGCAACATTTCAGTTGACAACGAGTTCGATAGAACGTATAATCTTAGTATTAATCAGGCGTATATAGTTAATAAGCCATATATACCTGAGGTTGAAGGACCCGCGTTCTATGAACACGAATATACTGAGCAAGTTGAACTAAGCCAAATAGGTACACCTCAACTCTTGTTTAGGTTGCCCGCTGATACAAGTAAGTCATTTGACATTGACTACTGGTACAAGACTGACAGAGGCGGCATTGTGTTTTCTAGAGCAGGTACTTTAACTGTATTTGTAAATAGAGAGAGCAATAGCGTAAGCGTTATGGATGATTATGATATTAGCGGACTAGATAGTTTAGGCGAAAGCCTGCAATTTAGTGCAACATTAAACCAGTTAGAAAGTGCATGGAGTGCGCAAGTGAAATATACAAACCAATTAGACTCAGGAAATTTAACTTTTAAAATACGTACACGAAGTTAATTTTAATGTTTGGTGAAAAATATTCAGTAAGACTCCAGGCCTGGCATGACTTCAGACAAGAGTTAGAACGCCATCCAGATCCCCTACAGTACACAATCGACACGTATCAAAGTGTGCCTCAAGTTAGTATTCATACTGACCCTTGGGATCAAAAAATATGGCCTCAACCTTGGGAACTGATTTTAGAGAATCAGTACTGTTCCTTCTGTACTGTATTAGGAATGTGCTATTCACTACAGTTAACAGACCGCTTTAAACAGGTACCTGTAGAGATACATATCTGTATAGATAGAGAAGACAACGAAACTTACTATCTGCTACTAATCGAAGATAGAATAATTGGCTATGAACCAGACACTCATATTGCCAAGTCTGATCTTCCAGAAACAATAATTTCGCAACGTGAGTATCACATGTCTGGGTTGCAATAAATATAAAACTTAATAGGAATGATAGAGGAGAACAATATGTCCAACGGGATTCAAATCGTAAAACGATCTGGCAAAAAAGAACCAATCAACATTGATAAAATACACAAGGTAGTAGAATTTGCTTGTGAAGGGTTAGCCGGCGTGAGTAGTAGTCAAATCGAAATGAATGCTAACTTACAATTTTATGATGGTATGCCAACAAGTGACATACAAGAGATTTTAGTAAGAAGTGCTAATGATTTAATTAGTTTGGATAACCCAAACTACCAATATGCCGCAGCAAGGCTATTAAGCTATGGCGTAAACAAAGATGTATTTGGCGAGTACAATGCAATTACACTACAGAAGAACATTGATCTTAACATTGAGCGTAACGTATATGATCCTGAGATACTTGAAAAGTATACAGCAGATGAAATTGCTACACTTGACAGTTATATAAGACATAAGCGTGATGAAAACTTTACCTATGCAGGGTTACGTCAAGTAGTTGACAAATACCTTTGCCAGGATCGTTCGAATGGACAAATATTTGAAACTCCCCAGTTTATGTATATGATGATTGCGGCAACATTGTTTGCTAACTATCCAGCAGAAACACGTATGCACTACGTAAGGAGATACTACGATGCGACCTCACTTTTTAAAATCAATATTCCGACTCCAGTTATGGCAGGCGTCAGGACCCCTGTACGTCAGTTTGCAAGTTGCGTACTTGTTGATAGTGATGACACTTTGGATAGCATTTTTGCTAGTGATATGGCTATTGGCAGGTATACTGCTCAACGTGCGGGCATTGGCATTAACGCTGGTAGAATACGCGGAGTCAACGCAAAAATACGTGGCGGAGAAGTGGCGCACACTGGTATCATTCCTTTCTTAAAGAAGTTTGAAAGCACAGTACGTTGTTGTACACAGAATGGAGTACGTGGCGGTAGTGCTACTACACACTTCCCGTTTTGGCATCAAGAGATTGAAGACATCCTTGTACTAAAGAACAACAAAGGTACAGAGGACAACAGAGTACGTAAACTAGACTACAGCATACAGTTAAACAAAACTATGTATGAAAGGTTGTTATCTGGTGGTGATATTACTCTTTTCTCGCCACATGAAGTTCCGGGATTGTATGAAGCATACTTTGGAGATGCAGACAAGTTTAAAGAGCTTTATGAAAAGTATGAACGTGCTACAAGCATTAAAAAGAAAACTATTCCTGCAATGGAATTGTTTAGTGCATTAATAAAAGAACGTGCAGAAACAGGGCGTATCTACATTATGAATGTAGACCATGCTAATACACACAGCTCGTTTAAAGATACAGTTTACATGAGTAACCTGTGTCAAGAAATTACATTACCTACAAAGCCACTTAACCACATTGATGATCCTGAAGGTGAAATTGCATTGTGTATTCTAAGTGCTATTAACGTAGGTACACTAAGGTCATTAGATGACTTAGAAGAACTATGTGAGCTGGCTGTTAGAGCATTAGAAGAAATCATTGACTATCAGAAGTATCCAATTAAAGCGGCAGAGATTAGTACAAAAGCAAGACGTTCATTGGGCGTAGGCTACATTGGACTAGCACACTATCTAGCTCGTCAACATGTTAAGTACGAAGACAAAGAAGCATGGACACTAGTACATGACTTGTCAGAAGCGTTTCAGTATTACTTGCTTAAAGCCAGCAACACTTTAGCGCAGGAGCGAGGACCATGTGAATACTTTAACCGTACTAAATACTCCGACGGCATTCTTCCTATTGATACGTATAAGAAAGATGTAGATACAGTAGTGGAGAACAAATTAAACTATGATTGGGATAGCCTACGTTCTAGCATACAGGAACACGGACTTAGACACTCGACATTGTCCGCACAGATGCCATCGGAGAGTAGCAGCGTTGTGTCAAACGCCACAAACGGCATCGAACCACCTAGAGGCTACTTGTCCACTAAAAAATCAAAGAAGGGGCCTCTTAAGCAGATTGTTCCCCAATACCAAACTCTAAAGAACCACTACAGCTTGTTATGGGATATGCCTAACAACACAGGATATATAAATATTGTTGCTGTGATGCAGAAGTTCTTTGACCAAGCTATAAGCGGCAACTGGAGTTATAACCCTACGCACTTTGAAAACAATGAAGTGCCTATGAGTGTTATGATTGGTGACTTACTAAACACCTACAAGTTAGGATGGAAAACTAGTTACTATCAGAACACTTATGATTACAAAACAGATCCAAGTGAACTGGAAGACCAAGAAACACAAGTAGAATTACCCGTGGGCGCCGAAGAAGATGAAGAAGCCTGCGAAGCATGTGCAATTTAATTCTTGACAAACAAAAGAAAAGATAGTAGCATTGCTACATAGGATAAGGAAAGTTTAAAATGGCAAAAACAGTATTCAACACCGATAAGGTTGACTTTACAAAACAAAACATGTTCTTCGGAGCAGATCAAAACACACAACGATATGATGTATTCAAATTTCCTGTGTTTGATAAATTAAATCAAACCATGCTTGGATACTTTTGGAGACCAGAAGAAGTTTCATTGCAGAAAGATAGAGCAGACTATGCTAACTTCCGCCCTGAGCAGAAGCATATCTTTACAGCAAACTTAAAGTATCAAACATTACTTGATAGTGTACAAGGACGTGGT
>Ga0102812_10003095_pt1 | contig 10970 bp, 9 predicted proteins | sample ColrivemetaGS713_FD_79334 | JGI IMG/M metagenome (GOLD analysis project Ga0102812, IMG submission 79334) | Estuarine microbial communities from the Columbia River estuary - Flood tide ETM metaG S.713 | ecosystem: Environmental > Aquatic > Marine > Intertidal zone > Estuary | place: USA: Columbia... | reverse complement strand
TGGTGTTTATAACATATTAAAGATTTTAAATCAGGTTATTAAAGAGAACAAGATCAATACATTTGTTATTAACCACTCGGTTTTACCACATGAAATCTTCGATAAGAAATTACAGATATACAGAGAGAACGGGTTTTCTAAATTTACGATAGAAACCATCGATTAATATGGTTGATATATAAACCAAACATAACTTTATTAATGGCAACATATAATCTTAAATATAATAAGGACGATAGTGTTATTAGACACATTATTATCGGACTTTTGGCTGATCTAAATAGTAAGCTTAGTTTTTGGAGACAGATTTCTAATGACGAACGAGCTATTGTAGATGTGCCATTTTTTTATGCAGTTGCTGGTGATGAAAATTTTATCAAAGATAATTTCTTATTCTCAAACGTAAACGGAATTAGTTGTGAACCTAATGGCGAATTCGCAGATGGTAATTATGATAAAGTACCAAGAGGTATTGTTAACCTAACTTCATTTGCGGTAGATCCATCTAAATTAATTAACAAGAGAAACTTAGGTAATTATACTATGATGAATTCTCAAGGTTTAATGGAAGGTTATGTAGCTGAGTTTGAAATGATTCCAGTAGTAATCGGAGTTGACATTGAAATTCTATTATCTAGTCAATTAGATATGTTTAAAGTTACTGAGTCTATCGTTAAGAATATGTACAAGGCAAACTTTTATCACGTTGATGCAGGACATCTTGAAGACGGTACATATAGAATATCGTCTGAGTACATGATGCCAGATGATTATACACAAGAAAGACCAATTGAATATGGTTTTGACGATAAAGAAAATCATAAAATAACATTTAGTTTAGAAATCAATTCATTTATACCTTCATTTGATTTTGAGGATGATATTTACACTAAATTCACTAGATCAGTTTATACAGGCGGTGTTTCAGGTAATTTTGGAGATCCAAACTCTGTTGCACTAGATCCATCTCAATTATATGGAGGTGATTTACCAGATCCGTTAACATATACCGATATTTCAGATTGTTCAATTTGGGAGTGGAATGCAGGCCTGCAAAGTTGGATACTAACAGGCACATCATCTAGCGAAGACTGTGGTGCTTCATCGCTCGGAACTTTATTAAATACGAATTCTCAATTATTAAGAACTTCTAAGAGAAGAAAGAACTCAAATAGAATTTTTAAATTTACAAATACTACAGATCAGCCTGAAGGTACAATGGATAAAGATAAGCCTCTATTTGGCGATGGTACAGATGTGACATCGACTGATTTACCATTCAACGAATAAATAAAGATATATATTAAAAATTAAATAACACAAATGGCAAAAGTAAATAAAGGAATTGTTTCACCAGTTATTAAAGCAAACCAAGGTTTTGTTTTTCATGCAGGTGGTCAAAATTTCAAAATGACAGGCAGTCATATCGAAAAAACTGCAAATGTTTCTGAAGATTTTAAATCACTCGTTAAGGCTAATGAGTTGTTTACGATAACAAATGAGGGCATTTCATTTTATTATGACTATAACAATAAGAAGACTATTTCTAAAGTTGAAGAGTCATCTTTAGTTAACTTTGACAAACTAGTTGGTTTAAATGAAAAGATTGAATTCTTAAAAGCAAACATTAAATCATACAAAGTATCAGGTAAAACTAATGCAGTTTCTGAAATAGAATCAGAACTAGCAGTTTTAGAATCAGAAAAAGCAGGTGTATTGGCAAAATCAGTAACTGTTAAATTCTCTTACAGTATTGCAGAAAATAAATTTTATGCAGGTAATGTAGAATTAGCATACTCAAATGGTTTACCTTTAGCAGAGTCTTTATTGGCAGCAGCCTATATTAGATATGAAGATAAAGCCCTGATCAATCTATTTGAATTTGCATCTAAAAACTACAACCACTATAACATCTTAGAATTTATTTCTGAGTCTAAAGATGGTGATGTTAGAGTTTTAGCAATGAGAGCTGAAAATAACATGTTTGTTTACAGAATTAACGAAGCTACTAAGATTGAAAAATTCACAAAATTATTAGCTGACGCGGCAATTGAATATGTAGCTGAAAACACAGGAGCAGATATTACTCCAATGGTTGAAGATATTTTAGAATCTTATAAAGAGAGAAGAACTGCTAAATTAGAAAAGATTCAATTAATGTATGAAATGATTGCATTCTTAAAAGATCAAAAGGGAAGATTGTCTGAAGCTAATAGAATGCTACCAGATATTAAGGCAGCAGATCAGTTATTAAACAGCGAAATTGCAAGAATCACGGAAGAGCTAAACGACCTACAAAACGAAGAATTATTAAATAAGGATGATGGTTATGTTGATGCAGAATTATCAGTTGAATCTGAAGATTTACCGATAGGAACTAAAGTCAAAGTCGATGCCTTAGAATTTACAGGCAAAGGTAAATCAGATATCTTAACGGTATTCTTAAATGATGAACCAGTAAGAGTAGAGAAAAATAAACTTCAGATTTCTGCTGGAGACTCTATTTAAAATACTAACCTAGTATAAACTAAAGCCCAATTGGAAACAATTGGGCTTTTTTCAGTATAATATTAAACATATTACATAACATGGCAAAAAAGAAGAATTACTTAAATAATAAAGATCTGTTTAACGCAATCGTAGAATCTAAAGAACAGGATAAATTAACGCCTACGGCAGAGAAGATGTTGGTACTACTTGCTGAGCGAGCAATCAATAGACTTAATTATGTAAACTCAGATGATCGTGATGATTGTCTACAATTTGCGTTGTTAGACCTACTAAAGTATTGGCGTAATTTTAATCCTAAATATCCAAACGCATTTGCATATTTTACAGAGATAGCAAAAAGAGGATATGCAAAGGGTTGGAATAAAATACACCCTGTAAAATATAAGGGTACATTATCAATTGACCGCATCTCTACAGGAGGTGACGGTGAAAACGGTGGAATGTTCAATATTTAATGTCTATAAAAAATCTCAAACCAAGCAATAATTCAGGCTTTATACAAGGATACTTTACACCTAAACATCCAGACAAGTATATCGGCCCAACCCCTATTATCTACAGATCTTCATGGGAAAGAAAGTTCATGATTATGTGTGATAGCAGAGAGGATGTTGTTAAATGGTCAAGTGAACCTGTTGAGATTAGGTACATATATTCATTTGATAAAAAGGAGCATACATATTATCCAGACTTCTATATGAAAACCAGGGGTGCTGAAGGTGATGAAGAATTTCTAGTAGAAATTAAACCAGAAGCCCAGATTACAAAACCAAAACCACCTACAAAGAACAGCCAAAAGGCACTTAAGTCCTACAAGTTTTTGGCAGAGCAGTACATAAAAAACAGAGATAAATATAAATATGCTAAGGCATGGGCTGAAAACAGAGGTTGGAGGTTTATCGTCTTAACTGAAAAGTCTCTTAAATAATGGGTAAGATTAAACAGGATATTAAAAACTTAAGCAATGAAGCAGGCAGTAAAACAAAAGCCCGCCGAGGTGCTGAGAAGTGGTTTGATGAAGCGTCTAAATCTATTAGAGATAATGCAGTAGCAAATCATAGTAAACCATTTAGAACTGGTATGATTCATGTGTTTAGATATGAAAAACCAAAACACATGAAAACATTAGAATGGTGGGATAGAAACCCGGTGGTACTAGCACTGGACTCTCATGATAGTGGTACAGATGTTGGAATTAATTTAAACCTGTTACCTGTACAATTTAAAGAAGATCTATTAGATATGATCTATGATCGCATGGCAGGTCAAATCAAATCTAAAACAGGCAGATCTAAAGAGAATAATGCATTAACACAAGGTGAAATCACTCTAATATATAAAGATATTAAAAAGTTTTTAGTTCAGTTTGGATTTGATTTTGCAATTTGACAATATGTACCACAATTGAAAAAAAATCAAAAAGTGGTTTCATATGAACACTGGGCAAAGATAGCACTTTGTGATTTCCAAGACCTTTATGGAATTGGTATTAATGAAGTTAAACGAGCATATAGAGAGCACTTAAAATCACGCTCAAAAAGAAAAGATATATAAACAGAACATAATAATATAATAGTATGGCAGGATTTACCGATAGAAACGGACCATTGAGTAACGGATCAAGACCTTTTAGCATTTCAAATGCTCTTAAGTCTTTGTCTTCATTTGGTATGCGTTATGATGATCTAGTCTTAAGACAATCACAAGCGATCGGTCCAATGGAGGCCGAAATAGGTTATGGTCAAATGAACCCCTTTGGTGTTGATAGTGATGACATTTATGGTGCATTTGCAGCCATGTCAATGACAGACACCAACCTTAGATCTAATATTCCATTTTTCGACCAATCGTATGCTGGTAAAAGAGATGAGCTTAGAAAGTTTTCACTTAACGATGAGATCGAAGATATTTTAGATATTCTTTGTGATGAGACTATTGTATATGATGAGAAAAACTTTTTCTGTTATCCAGAAATTCTAGGACTAGATGTTTCAGATGCAGTTGAAAAAGACCTTAACAAATACTTTAGACAAATCTATCACTATTTTGGTTTTAACTCAGACCAATCCGCATGGTACTTCTTTAGAAAATTCTTAATTGATGGTTATCTTGCATTTGAAATAATTTATTCCCCTGACCAAAAGGAAATTATTGGTTTTAAAGAGTTAGATCCAATCACACTTATACCAGGTTACAATCACGACGATGGTAAAAAGGTTTGGGTACAATATAAGGATGATCCAGTTAAAGAGAGAAAATTGTATGATTCACAGATCATTTATATCTCTTATTCATCAATCACAACAGCATCGAGAGTTTCATATATCGAAAGATTAACAAGAGCATTTAACTTGTTAAGAATCATGGAACACACTAGGGTTATTTGGGCAGTGACTAACGCTTCATTTAGAATGAAGTTTGTTATCCCAGTTGGTGGTAAATCTAAGACTAGAGCAAAACAATCTCTTTCTCAGTTGATGAATTCTTATAAAGAATCAGTTGACTTTGATTGGGAGTCAGGTACACTTGCAACTGATGGTAAACCAATGTTACAATTTAGTAAAGAGTATTGGTTACCTTCTAAAGACGGTGAATCACCAGAAATTGAAACTCTTAATAGTGAAGGACCAGATCTTTCAGATACAGAAGCACTTAAATACTTCTCAGATAAATTAAAACACGTTTCAAAAATTCCTTACTCAAGATTCTTATATGAAGATGGTGGTGGAGACTTTAACTTAGCAGCAGATGGTATGATTAGAGATGAGATCAAGTTTGGTAAATTTATCAAGCGCTTAAGATCTATCTTTATGGAAATTTTAGCTAAGCCTATTTTTATTCAAATGTGTCTTAAATATCCAGAATTTACAAACGATCCACAATTCAAATCACAGATTGCATTGAGATTTAACGAAGAAAACGTATTCTCTGAATTGAAGGACATGGAATTAATGGAGAAGAGATTAGACTTTATTGGTACAATGAGAGACTCATTGATGACAACCAACCAAGAGACTATGGAAGAGGAATACTACTTTGATCAGGAATACTTAGTTAAGAAATACCTTAAGCTTTCTGATGATGAGATTAGAGCTAATGAAGCTGCTAAATCTAAAGTAAAGAAGAAGGAAGCTGAAGCTCCAGAGGCCGAGGATCCATTTGCAATGTAAAGTTTGAATAAAAAAGATATATAAATTATGAAAATTATAAAAACATTTGAAGATTTTATCTCTGAAGATGCGCTAAGAGCAGGAGAAGAGTCAAAGATATTTGTAGATGACTTAAAATTGGATTCAGGTCCAGAAATTAAATCTGCTGAAATCTTAGGCGCAATCACAGCTGCCAAAATAGAAGATGAATTTAAACAATATTTCTATACTGAATACGGCGAAGCTGCATTTGCTGAAGGAGAAATGGATATTTTAGTAGGATATTATCTAGATAAATCGGCTGAAGATGCTGAGGCTGAAAAGGAAGCTGAAAAAGAAGGTGAAGAAGGTGCCGAGGGAGGCGATGACCCGCTCGCTGGATTATAATAAGATATTTCAATAATAAAGGATGATATATATTAAAAATATAAAAAACAAATAATATGAGCAATATTAACGATTTACTAATCGTCGAGATGTCTTCTTCTGCCCTGAATGTTACTACGTCAGAGAATAAAGACTATGTACTTGAAGGTGTTTTTGGTCAAATCGATCAAAAAAATAGAAACAACCGTATCTATACGGAAGCTGAATATGTTCCTCAAATTGAGGCATTACAGGCTAAAATAAAGGCTTCTAAGCTTTTAGGTGAATTAGATCACCCCGCACAATTCGACATTTCATTAAAGAATGTATCTCATGTTATTGAGGATTTAACTTATGATAAAGAAACTAAAGAAGTTAGAGGTAGAATCAAATTATTAGATACTGATGCTGGTCGTCAGGCTAAAGCATTAGTTGACGCTGGTGTTCCTTTACAAATTTCTTCTAGAGCTGCCGGGGTTGTTGAAACTAATGGCCAAGTTAAAATCAAACAATTATTCACTTATGATTTAGTTGCTGACCCAGGTTTTGAAAACGCTGAGTTAAAGAGAGTTAACGAATCTTATGGATATGAGAATGATGGTCTTTTGTCAATTTATGAAATTAACAAAAAACCCGAAACTTCACTAGAAACTATCGACACAATCGAAAATACAAACACACAAATAAAAGAAAATAAAAACATGGCAGAATTTGTAAAATCTGAGGATTTCAATAAATACTCTGAGTATTTAGCGAATGAAATCAAGACACTAAAAGAGTCTATCGAAGCCAAAAATGAAGAAGCTTCAGAAGACAACACAGTAGACAATCTAAAAGAGCATAACAACCATATCGTAGAAAGCGTTAATAAATTAACTGACTATGTTGATTATGTTGCTACTAAATTAGATGAGTCTATTCAATACACAGAGCACGTTGCTGAAAAAGCAGATCAAGGTATCTCTTACTCAGAATCATTAGCTGAGAAATTAGATCAAGGTATCTCTTACACTGAGCATGTTGCTGAAGCAGTTTCTAAAGTTAAAGACTTCGCTAACTATTTAGCAGAAGCTCACAACGAAGGTGCTACATCACACACTACTTTATTAGAGTACGTTGAATACTTAAAAGAAAACTTACAATCAGTTTCTGAATATGCTGAATACATCGCTGAATCTTTAAACGAAACAGTTGAATCTGAAGAAGTTGAAGTTAATGTTGAAGCTGAAGAAGAAAAAGAAGAAGACGTAGAAGCAGCTGACAAAGTTGAAGGTGAAGAAGTTGCTAAAGACGTTGTTACTGAAGAGGAAGATCCTGCAAAAGAAGCTGACGAAGCTGACGACACAGAAGAAATCGAAAACATCGGTGATAATTCAGAAGAAGGTGCAGTAGCGGCTGACGGTGAAAAAGCAGGTAAAGATGTTGAAGAAATCGAAGGTGAAGAAGTTGAAGCTGGAGATAACTCAGCTGAAGGTGATGTCGCTGGTGAAGAAAACGGTGAAGAAGCAGAAGATTTAGAATCTGACGCTAAAACATCTGATTCAGAAATCGAAGACGAAGTTGAAGCTGCTGAAGCAGGTGAAGGTGAAGAAGAAGCAGAAGGCGAAGAAGGAGCATTAGATCCTTTAGAGGCTTACAAATCAGAAATTGCTTCTAAATTAGACAAGTTAGTTGAAAATGCAACTAAAAAAGAAAATGAATCACCATCTTTCTTTAGAGTTGTTTCTTCTGCAACAAGAGAAAAGTACAACACATTGACTGAATCTGCTAAGACTGAAGTTAGAAACACAGTTTCTAAAAGAGGTTTTATGACAGAGTCTGAAATTGTATCTTTAATGAACAATGCACAACTTATCGTTGAAAGCGCTGGATCACAGCCTGCATTTATTGCTCTTATGCCAGCAGAATACACTGAAGCATGGACTAATCTATCTGAAGCTAAGCAAAATCAAATCATTGCACAAGCAAGATACCACACATTAAATACCGAATACCAAGTTGCTAATTTCTGGCAAACTAGAGATCTAAGAGATACTAGAGTTGAAATGGAAAAAGTTGCAATGGTTAGTGAATCAAAAACTGAAGAGCCAAAATCAACTTTAGGATATGATGTAACTGGTATGGCAGATGCGTTCAAAAAGAGATTTAACAAATAATCAAAAGGAACACTGATATATAAATAACATTCGACGATAAGGGCGACAGAAGCAGAAAGCCCATTGAATGTCGAGTTTTTAACTAAACAATAAACAAAAACAAAAAAAACGATCATTAAAAATGGCAAATTTATTAAATGAAGCTGAGATCAAGAATACATGGGCACCGATCATTTCGGAAGCTACAGGTATCAACGAATCTAGCAAATTAGCGTGGATGTCGACTTACTGTCACAACCACAAACTTTATGAAGACGCGAACATCATGTCTTTATCTAACAACCCTGGCCCAATGAACTTAACAGGTATGGGTGCAGTATCTTTCCCTGCAGGTGCTCCGGCTAACGGTGCAGCAGGTGCAGCTACTGGTTCAGGTGACAAAGCTCCAACATTATTGCCTTTGGCAATGCAAGTTGCTGCTCAAACTATCGGTCTTGACTTAGTACCAGTAGTACCAATGGCTGGTCCAATGGGATTATTGTCTTACTTAGACTTTACTTACGAAGGTGGTACTGTTGCATTAGGTGCAACTGCTCCAACTTACGTTAAATCTGCAGAAGCTGCAGAAGGTGGTGACGTTGCAGTAGGTCAATCTAGAATTGATGGTAAAAACATCATCAAAATCGTTGACGCTATCACTGACGTTGAAAAGAACATCGCTGGAAGATATGCTGATGCTACTTTAGTTGCTGCATTAGAAGATCACATTCCTGCATTCTCAGGTGCTGATGCTAATGGTAAGCCTCTTTCAAGAGAAGCTGGTGAAAGAACTGCTGACAAAGTTATGGGTCTTTCTTTATTCTCTAAGAGCGTTGCTGCTGAAACTTTCCAAGTTGCTGCTGCAGTTACAAGAGAGCAAGTACAAGATCTTAAGCAATTCGGTGTTGACGCTGTAGCTCAAGTAGAAGCAGTATTAACTAACGAATTAACTCAATCTATCAACAACCACATCTTAACTAAGATGAGAGCTATCGCTGAAGGTGGTATTTCTGAAGTTGCTTTGAATTACGAATTAGGTGGAAACACTTATGGTGATGTTAACAGAAGAATCCTTACTCACGTATTGGCTGCTGCTAACTTAATCGCTAACAGAGGTAGAAGAGGTGCTGGTAACTTCGCTGTAGTTGATGCAAAAGTTGCTTCAGCTTTACAAGGTGTTGCTGGTTTCGTACCAAACCCAATGGCTAACACATTCAATCAAGTTGCAGGTGCAATCTACCCAGTAGGTTCAGTTGCTGGTATCAATGTTTACACTGATCCAAACTTAGCATTCGAAGGTGTTAATGGTAAGCACGAAATCCTAGTAGGTAGAAAAGGTGACGGTAACGGCGCTGGATTAGTATTCATGCCTTACTTAATGGCTGAATCAGTTCAAACTATTGCTGAAGGAACTATGGCTCCTAAAGTAGCAGTTAAATCTAGATACGCTCTAGTTGAAGCTGGTTTCCACCCAGGTACACAATACCAAAAATTCAACGTTGCAGGTTTACAATTGTAATCTAACGTAGAATAATTAATATGAAAGGCCATCTTCGGATGGCCTTTTTTTATGTTTCATAATTTAGGAATTAAGTAGGATATATAATCTATTAACATAAACTAAACTTAACAAAATAAAAAACGTTATGAAATTAAAATCAAAATTAAAACTCTACGAAGAGTTCACAAAAAGCCTACTAAATGAGGCAGCAAACGATACAACACCAACAGATGTTGCTATTGATCAAACCACAACACCCAATGCTGGTGAAACTATTAGAACTGAAGTAATTAGAGACGTTGATACTATTCTTAATAACTTAATCGAATTATCTGATAGAATTGGAGAAAACAATGAAATCGAAATCGAAGAGCTTTATGAAGAATTATTTGATTTAACAAACATGTCACACATCAATGAAGGTATACTTGATTTTATCAAATCTCCAGTCAAGTTTATGAAGATTAAGAAAAATCTAAAAATGTATCAAAAAGCATTAATTCAACAAGCAATTAACGATGTTGATTTCGCTAAAAAGAAACAAGCTTCTAAAGAAAATCCTGATAAAAAAGGATTGGCAACATTAGATGCTGCTAATAAAGCAAAAAATCAAGCACTTAAAGATCAACTTGATGCTATTGTAGAAAGAATGAATGAACTAACCAAAGGCGATGAAGGTTTAACTAAAGTTGCGTCTATTGGTAAAACTAAATCAAAATTAGCTGCGGCCAAAGTAGTTATGAAAGCTACCTCAGGTGAAGAAGCTAAACAACTTAAATTAGAAATTTCAACACTAGAAGACAGGATTGCTGACGATGAACAATCATTAAAAGATTATGCAGCAAAACAAGGTCCTGCTAAAGACGATACAGATACAGAATCAGATGATCAAATGGACGGTATTGAAGCTGATGGTGACAAAGAAAAAGAGAATGAAGCTAAAGCTAAAAAGGATGCCGCTATTGCAGACCAGCAAAAAATTGTAGATGCAGCCAAAGCTAAACTGGATGAGGTACCACAAACAGCTAGTGATGTAGATAAAGCTAAAGCAAAACTTGCTTATATGGAAACCAAATTAAAATTAGCAACAATTAAAGAAGATGATCAAGAAGTGATTGACGGATTTAAACAAGAGATTCTAGATCAAAAAGAAATAATTGCTAAAAAACCAGAAACTGAAACTGAGACAGAAACTGAGACAGAAACTGAAACTGAGACAGAAACTGAAACTGAGACAGAAACTGAGACAGAAACTGAAACTGAGACAGAAACTGAGACAGAAACTGAAACTGAGACAGAAACTGAGAC
>Ga0102812_10003092_pt1 | contig 10983 bp, 3 predicted proteins | sample ColrivemetaGS713_FD_79334 | JGI IMG/M metagenome (GOLD analysis project Ga0102812, IMG submission 79334) | Estuarine microbial communities from the Columbia River estuary - Flood tide ETM metaG S.713 | ecosystem: Environmental > Aquatic > Marine > Intertidal zone > Estuary | place: USA: Columbia... | reverse complement strand
GCAAAACGCAAATCACCGGGTACTTGATTGCCAAGGGTGGGATAGGTTGTCAACTCCTCCTGATTTTGGAAGACCCCTTCGACGACCAATCCGTAGAAACCGCCGATCGGATAGCCCGCCCGGGAATTGGTTCCCAATTGGCCACCGATACCCAGGCCACCACCAAACAGGTCGCTGTCCAAGTCGTCGACTTTAAGGACTTCATTGTGGAGGATGGAGCCAAGTACACCAACCCCGTACCGAACAACGCGACCGCTTTGCCGCCAGTTCAGCTTCAGGTCAATACCTTGATTGAGCACCTCTGCAATATTGCGCGTAGGTGCACCAGCGCCCAGATAATCCGGGATTCTGGCGGCATACAAAATGCCTTCTGTGGTCCGCTGGTAGAGATCTATTTCCAGTTGCAGTTTATTGTCAAAAAAGCCAGCTTCCAATCCTACATCTATCTGGGTCGTTTCTTCCCAGCGAATATCGGGATTGGCCAAATTTTGCAAGGTAGAGCCCTGGTTCAATTCTTCGGTTGTCCCAAAAACAGCTCCCAGGCCGGTTTGGATAAGCGCCGTATACTGGTAGTCGCCAATGCGGTCGTTGCCGGTTCTTCCCCAACTGAAACGCAACTTTAACCGGCTTAGCAGATCTGTTTCGTGGAAGAAAGGTTCATTCGTAATATTCCAGCCCAAGCCCACCGAGGGAAATACCCCGTACTGATTATTGGCACCAAAGCGGGAAGAACCATCGATACGGCCTGCCAGCGTCAGCAGATAGCGGCTGGCAAAAGTATAGTTGACGCGCCCCAGGTAGGAAACCAGCCCCCAATCGCCACCATAGATGCCATTACCGGCAAAGCTAGTCTGTTGTTCTCCGGCGTTGATATACAGCAGGTCGGAGCTTTCGCCCACCAGGTTTTGCCGACTCCCCACAAGACTTTCTCCAAAATTATCCTGATAGGTCAAGCCTACGATACCGTCTACCTGGTGATCACCCCAGCCATTAGCGTAGGACAAAGTATTTTCCCAAAGCCAGTTGCGGTAGTACTCATTGCGGATCGTCAATCTGTTCTCCAGGTTTTGCTGAATAGGGGACACTTCGAAGACTGGAACAAATGCTCTATTGGTATTGCTCACGTAGTCTAAACCGAAATTGGTACGGAAGGTGAAGTGTTTCAAAAAAGAAATATCCGCATAGGTATTTCCGACGACCCGGTAGCCCCGCGTCTCGTTGTTATTGTAAAAGATGGTCGCCACCGGATTACCCGTTGAGCCGAAAACAGCGGTATTTCCAAAGTCGCCTACCGAATCTATCGCGGGGGTCAGTGGATCGGCGTGATAGGCTCCGAGTAGGATAGCGCCACCATCGACATTGTTACTGTGGAAGGTTCCAAAGGAAAGATTACTCGCGATCGTCAACCAGTCTTTTACTTTAAGTTGGTTATTGAAACGAGTGGTGATCCGTTCGTAATCAGAACCTTTCACAATCCCATCCTGCCCAAAGTAGTTGGCGCTGAAACTGTACTGCGACTTTTCATTGCCCCCATTAATCCCTAGTTGGACGTTGTGGATGGCCGCAGTTTGCAGGACTTCATCTTGCCAATTGGTAGTTTCCTTAAACTGGCTTGGATCAGCAAACCGCGGCTGACGACCTTCGTTAACATCTGCTTCATTGATGAGGGTGGCGTACTGTTCGGCATTGACCAAGTCGATCGTCTTGGTAATTTCCTGGGTACCGGTATAGGCGCTTACATTGACAGTTCCCTTTCCTGCGGTGCTGCCGATTTTGGTCGTGATGATGATGACACCATTGGCTCCTCGTGCTCCGTAAATCGACGTTGCGGAAGCATCTTTCAGCACGGAAACACTCTCTACATCCTGAGGATTAATGAACTGAATGTCATTGACGATCATGCCGTCCACGACAAAAAGCGGATCGGCGTTATTGAGCGTCCCAACCCCGCGAATACGAAAAATAGCATCCGCGCCAGGTGCGCCTGAGGTAGGAATAATTTGCAAGCCCGTCACTTTGCCCTGCAAGGCCTGCCCCAATGACTGAGAAGGAAGGTTATCTAATTCATTGGAGGTCACGACAGAAACAGCCCCCGTGAGGTCGTCCTTTTTCTGGACACCATAGCCAATCACAACGACTTGCTCCAGCAATTGCATGGCTTCTTCCAGTACGACATCAATCTTACTCCGCCCAGCGATAGCCACCTTTTGGGTAACGTACCCGAGGTAAGAATATTCCAATGAATCTGTACTGCTGGACACTACCAGTTCGTAGTTACCGTCGAAATCGGTAACGGTTCCGGAGGTAGAACCTACCTCCAGAATACTCACGCCGATCAGTGCTCCACTGGCATCAGTGACTGTTCCTGAAACGGAACGCTGCGCTAGTAAGCTGAACGGTAAGAGAAAAAACAAAACACAGTTTATATTCTTCATAATCACGTTTTTTAAGTGTTACCTAGTGGTCTGTCAAGTTTAGTTTTGTTGGTTTCAAATGCTTTGTTTCTACACTTTCACTCCGGGTTGGCAGTGTTCGTCCCGATACCTCGGGACTCACGGTGGTGCTCTCCCGACCTTTCGTCGGGATCGCGGTAGTGTTCGCTGCGCTCACGGTAGTGCTCGTTACTCGCGGTGTACCGACTGCGTCGGCGGTAGCCGCGCTATGCGCGAGCGTGAGCGAGCACAAACGCGACCGCAGGGAGCACAACCGCGAATGAAATGAGCACCACCCACCAAGCGCAACGCACAAATTACCAAGTATCAATCTACCGAATTCAACTTGTCGTACCGTTACCTAGTACTCAAAGCTAACCTTTTGCGAGGCTCGCGAATCACCGCCGATATAAATATCAAAAGTACCGGGTTCCATGCCCCAGGTCATGTCTCGGCGCAGGAAGGACAACTCCTCTTTACCCAGCGTGAACTCAACCGTTTTACTTTCCCCTGCCGCCAGATCAACGAGCTGAAAACCCTTGAGCTCGCGAAGCGGTCGCGTGACGCTACCAACCAGATCGTGTACGTAAAGCTGTACTACTTCCCGACCGGAACGTTTCCCACTATTGGTGACCTCAATACTGACCGTCGCCGTAAAATCGCCCGTCGAAGCCTCTTTGGTTACGGTAGGTGTACCATAGCTAAAGGTGGTATAAGAAAGACCAAAACCAAAGGGGAAAAGCGGATCATTGCTTTCATCGAGGTATTTGCTCGTGTATTTATTGTTGGGATCATAAGGACGACCCGTATTTTTCATATTGTAATAAATCGGCACCTGCCCCACGGAGCGAGGAAAAGTAATGGGGAGTTTTCCTACTGGCGCATAATCGCCAAAGAGGATATCCGCCACGGCATGGCCACCTTCTGTGCCAGGGTACCAGGCTTCCAGGATAGCATCTGCGTGATCAATGATATTTGTCAAGTCTAAAGGGCGGCCATTGAGCAATACCACGATGACCAGTTTGCCGATTTGATGCAATTGCCTGATCAATTCCGCCTGTTTACCCGGTAGCGTGATACTGGTACGACTGGCTGCTTCGCCGCTCATGTTCCATTTTTCGCCCACTACTACGACCACCGCATCGGCCAATCTAGCAGCTGCCAAAGCGGCGGGAATATCCGACTCGTCGTCCCCTTCTATCGCTACCCCTGGCAGGTAGGAAATAGTAGCAGCTTTGTCTATTGCGGCCTGGATGCCCGTCAGCACACTTACGCAGTCTTCCGCACGGCCGTCCCCATGCCAGGCGCCCAGCATATCTTCCTGGCTCTTTGCCAAAGGGCCGATAACCGCTAGGTGGCTAATGCTTTTTGTGAGGGGGAGCGCATTGTTTTCATTCTTAAGCAACACCAGGCTTTCCCGCGCTGCTAATCGTGCTGTAGCTCGGTGCTCAGGGGTGAATATATTCGCTGCCTGGCGTTCCATATCGTTGTACCGATAGGGATCTTCAAAAAGCCCAAGCGCGTATTTGATGCGGAGGATTTGCCGTACAGCCTGGTCGATTCTGGCGAGTTCCACTTTGCCTTCTGCCACGTGCTGTTCCAGGTAATTATAATAGACCGCCGCTTGCATGTCCATGTCTACGCCGGCAGTTACGGCAAGCTCACCAGCATCGGCCTCATTGGCAACAATCCCGTGAGGGACCATTTCGCTGATACCGGTATAATCGGTGACGACAAATCCTTCGAAGCCCCATTCATCGCGAAGAATTTCGGTGAGCAGGTGGTAATTCCCACTAACTGGTTGGCCATCCACTTCATTAAAGCTGGTCATGAAAGTACCAATACCCGCATCTATAGCCGCTTTAAAAGGAGGCAGGTAGGTTTCTCGCAAACTCCGCTCTGAAATGTCTACGGTATGATAATCACGCCCTGCCTGCGCCGCTCCGTACGCAGCATAGTGCTTGGCGCAAGCCACAAGGGTAAAAGGATCGGCTAAATCTTTGCCCTGGTAGCCCTTAATCCGGGCTTCCGTCATGGCGTTGCCCAGAAAAACATCTTCGCCATTCCCTTCCATCACTCTCCCCCATCTGGGGTCACGAGCAATATCCACCACTGGCGAAAAAGTCCAGTGCAGTCCGGCAGAAGCTGCTTCACGCGCACCAATACGGGCCGTTTCTTCTGCTAAAGGGGTATTCCAACTGGCTGTTTCCCCCAAAGGAATTGGGAAGATGGTCCGGTAACCATGAACGACATCATAGCCAAAAATCAAGGGAATCCCCAGGCGGGTTTCTTCGACGGCTATGCGTTGCAAATCGCGGTTATAATCAGCAGTATGCGCATTGAAGATCGCCCCAGCCCTACCGGTCTTAATATCCTCTTGATACCCTTCGCGCAAGGTAGGGCCCGTCTGATCCCAATCGCTGGTAAAGAGGGTCATTTGCCCTATTTTTTCCACAAGGGTCATCTCGGTAAGTAAAGCACCAATGGCTTTTTCTTCTTCTTCGGTGGTCCATCTGCTTTGGGCAAATAAGCTACTGGCACTGAAGGCTATAATGAGTAAGAATATATTTTTTCGCATGTTGTGTTTTTTGTATTTTTTAGGCTCGGTTTTCCTAACCAGTAAGTAGTGCTCACCTTACAGCAATTAGCCGCGGAGGTACAGAGGCACGGAGTTTTTTCAGCCACGAAGGCACTAAAACACAGAATAGCACGGAATATTTTTTGTGCATTTTTGTGTTCCTGCCTGCCCGTGAGGCACGGCCGAGCAGGCAGGTTGGAGCTTTATTGGCTATTCCTGTTACCTTCGGCATCCAGCCAACCACCGCTGAATCCAGCACGTAGCAAGCCTGTTCTGATGTAGGGGCTCTGCTTCATGGTTTCCCACAAAAGGCCACTTCGATGGTTCTCTATTTGTAGTAATATGGGTCCCTGGTCAATCCCGAGATAGTCGATATCAAACCACCCGTCAGGATGGATGGAAGAGGTGTACGTAAGGTTGAAAGCATCCTTAAAGCCGTACGGTCCTACTAAATCGTCATAGTGGCTCGTCCACATCTGCTCCAAAGCGGCAAGGCATTCTTCCGGTGCAAAAGGAATAGAACCTCCCGCAGCGGTGGGTGCTATGGTGCCATCGTCAATGATCTGTTGCTTCGCTGCACCACGGGCACGGTAGCCAAAATAGGTGACAGGCTGACCTTGCCAGACCGTATCTATGTTTGCCGGCCCGTCACAGGCAGTCAAGCCCCATTGATCAGGTCCGTAGCCTACGAAGCCCATAGGATTCGCTATACAATACGCTTGATTAGCAAGGGTGGCCTGGCGGCTATTGATAAAATAATCGCTCCCCTTCCGACGCATAAAATCATCCTGAATCCCCTGAAAATCTATGTACATTTGGCTGTATTGGTGGCCAAAAAGCGGGTCGAAATTCAGGTGCGTCTGCCCTTGAAAATCACCCCATTCATAGGTTTCACACCACAACTCCCAACTGTTAGCAGGAATAGGATGAGTGGTGGAAGCCATGGCTAAAATGATCAGAATCATGGCTTCGTTATAACCGTGCCAATTGCTTTCCAGGAAGCCCTTTTCCGGGTGCCAGCCCATGCTGATCCGGCCTTCTTTATCAAGCATCCAATCCCATTCTACCCGCCGATACAGTAAGTCCGCCAGTCTCCTGATTTCGTTTTCGGTGGTGTTCTCTTCCTGAAAATACATTTGTGCGGAAAGCACACCCGCCATAAGTAATCCGGTGTCAATGGACGACAATTCGACCGTCTTGTAGCGCAAAGCCTGGTCATTCGTGAGAAAGTGGTAGAAAAAACCTTTGTAGCCACTCACCCCACTAGTGGACTCGCCTTGTGGTAGCTCCCACAAAACGCGCAGGGTTTGCAAAGTTCGTTCTGCCGCTGCTGATCGAGTAACATATCCTCTTTCAACCCCCACCTGATAGGCCGACAAGCCAAAACCAGTAGCGGCGATACTGCTGAATCTTTTGGTGGGCCAACGGTCAGGAATCTGGTAATTGCCAGGAAGTGCCAATTCCCAAAAATAGCCGAAAGTACGCTCCTGCAATTCATCTATACTGAAGGGTACCGCCTGCGCTACAACTGCTGATCCCGTCACAGATTCCGCTGGATCGATGACCGCATTGCAGCTGAATAGCCCTGCAAACGCAAATAGTAAAATAGCAGAGCAATACCGCTTCATGGCTGAGTGAGTTTCGGAAAGGTTGTAAAGTGTAGGCTCGCCGCTCCTTTTAAAACGGGATAGGCCACGGATTTAACGGATCGGACGGATTTACACAGATTTAAAAGCCGTGTAAATTCGCTTCGCGTCTACTTCGTGGTCTGTTTTATCCGTTTAATCTGCGTTCTATCCCGTTTTAACGGAGTCACGGCTGTGCCCTGACAGATTGGACACCCTATACCAAGTACCTAGTACTAAGTACCAAGTACCTAATACCCTATAAGCTTATTGTTTTACAAACTTAGCATTAGCCACCAGCTGACCGCTTTGATTGTAAGCCGTGAGAAGGTATACTCCCGGAGACAATCCGATAAGATCTAGCTCTGTAACTGCTGAGCTGCTCGCCAATTGTAACGTTCTCATGGGTTGACCCAACAAGTTGACGATTCTGAACAGCGTAGCTTCTTCCGCATTTTCAACACGAAGCACATCTTGTGCCGGGTTAGGCATAACGCGCAATTGAGCCACCTGTACAGGATTGAAAACGCCTACCAGGCCACAGCTTTCCCCTGCTACCGAAATGTCGTCGAAGTAATGCGTAAGATTATCCATAGGAATGACGCCAAAGTTCGGAATCAACGTAACCCTTGCATAAAGAGCATCGTCCGGCAATCCACTGAAATCCCAGGTAAGCTCCTGCCATTGATTAGGCGTGGTGTATTCTACGTTGTTATCTGGAGAATTGGGCGCACCGTCAATACCACCTTCTAATTTCATGGTCACGATACCTGCTACGGACATCCATACCTTCATGGTCATGGTCTTGTTATCATTAGGCAAAGCGATTGGCCCAATAGGATCGGCAAACATGCCCGCGAATTCTAGACCGTCATTGGCTTCTTCAAAGGTGCCTACCTTAGCACTACCATTGACAGCATCGGGAGCCGGGTTGTTCTGTACGATGAAAGGGTTGCCCTCCAATGCGCCGTTGGCAAAGTACCTCCAACCGATCAAGCTGGTTTCAGGCGTTTCGAAGTTGCTCACACAAGCGCGGAGAGGTGCGTGGCGTAGCTCAATATTGTCCATGTAGTAAGTCACTTCACTGCCTGGATTTTGACCTGCATTTATAAAAATAGCAAGGCGAGTATACCCCTGATCGGCAGCTGCACTAAAGTCGACCTGGTAACGTACCCAGGCATTGGTTTCCGTAATATCCAGGAATACTTCGGTAGCAGGATTAGGGCCACCTTCCAGTTTAACCAATACCGGTACTGCAAGAGGAGACCAAATCATCACAGAAAACTGGTTGTAATCCGTCAAGTCAAAAGGATCTACATTATCAATCACCAGCGCCGACCACTCGTCGTTAGGATCAAGGTACTCTCCTACCCTGGTGCTCGGATTTGCGGGCGTTAAATCTGGGTTATCAATAACGGTAAGGCGATCAATGCCCACCGAATAAGTGGCGTTGCGTTGACATTCAAAATCATCGAGGACACCTGCAATGGGTTCCACTCCTTCACAAGGATCAACGGTGCTTTCGCCCTGACCGAGGTTATCGAAATAGTAAGTACCCGTGGTCGAGGTTCCTGGATCGAACAAGAGGTTGATGCGCTCAAAGTCGGTAACATCAGCATAATCTTCAAAGGTAAAGTTTAACGACTCCCAACTCTCGGTAGCTGCTAAGTTTTGAGTGACACTCACGGCCCCTTCGATAGGGCTTTGGAGCTGCATGGTTACCTCGGTGGCTCCTGCTGGTGCCCATACCTGCATGTTAATCTGGGGGTTGCCCGATAGATCAATACCATCTGGTAGAAACGCCGTTAAGGTGCTAAAATTAGAAGAGCCTCTAGTGTAACTGCCCACCGTCGGGGTGGTATTCCCATTGGCTGGGTCAGGATTACTGATTGCACCATTAAAAGTACCGTGCAAGTCGGTATCACCGTTCAGCGGCATCCAGCCTAAACTAGCACCGTCTTCAAAATCTTCCAGGGGCTCTGCTGCTGGTGCAGGGGTGCGAGTGATGTCGTCGATATAGTAAATATCTCCATCGCCATTGACGCCGGCATTGAAAAAGAATACCATTTTTTTGTGGTTAGCAGTAGCCTGCGAGCTAAAGTCGGCACATACTTCTACCCAAGTACCGGTTTCTGTGATTTGTACCCCTTGCTCTACAGGAGCAGAGACCCCACCTTCGAGCTTAAACAACAGGTTACCCGTTACTGGTGCCCATACTTTCATGCAAATCTGATTGTTGACCGACAAATCGAAAGCGTTATTATAGTCAATCACCATCGCGTGGTATTCGCCGTCGCGGTCCGTATACTGACCTACACCAGCACTAGTATTAATGCCGCTGGCATCAGGGTTGGCAATGGCCTCAATATCATCGTAGCCAGGGATTGCATAAGTAGCATTGCGTTGGCATTCAAAATTGTCAATGATCAGTGGGTCCGGCACCGTTCCGGCACAACTGTTGGCTGGAGTAGCCACAATGTTGTCAAATAAATAGGTATCACCGCTGGTCTCTACCCCTGGATCAAAGAAGAAAATAATCTTGGTGATCGTCGTAAAACCAGCCGCTGCACTGAAATCGAAATCATATTCGATCCAACGGTCGGTTATGGCAATATTTTTTATGACTTCAATGGCTTCGCCAGCACCTTCCAGTTTCATCAGTACTTGGGTAGCAGCACCGGCATACAATTGAACCGTAAAATGATTATTCACGGAAAGATCCATTGGTGCAGCTAATTCTCCGAGGAAAAGGCTGAAAGCATGCATATTGCTCTTGGTGTAGGAACCCGCGTTAGCACTGGGGTTAACACCCGCCATAGCAGGATTGGCAACAATACCATCGTAAGTACCGTCACCGGCCGTCCAGGTTATCCCCTGGCCACCGCCCTCGAAGTCTTCGTAAATTACTTGTGCCGACAAACTGAAAGTCAGCAGCAGTAAGAGGATTGGGGTAAGTAGAATTTTTAACATTTAAGCTTTTTTAATGGTTGAATGTGATTGATATCAGGAACCTAGTAGCAGGAGTGGAGACAAGTGCTGTTCAGATTCTGATATCATTTGAATAAAATAGAGTCCCTCTGGTAAGGCAGGGAATTGATAAGTCAATCTTTGTTCACCAGCTGCAAGGGTGGTAGGGTTTTGCAGCACAGCTACTTGCTGACCATTGGTATTCCGTAAAAGAATCGTCAGGTCAGTTGTATTTTTAAGGCTAAAGGCCAGCGTCACCTGGCTACTTGCTGGATTAGGGGAAAGTGTAACTTCGCTAGCCAGGAAATCCGTTACCTTGTTTACACTGTTTACGACGGAAGTATCGGGAGTAAACCCAATCGCATCAAGCGCAGGCTGTATTTCCGGGTTCTGCATAAACAAATCCCAAAGCAAGCCGGTCCGGTAATTTTCAATCATGCAGATAATCGGCCCCTGGTCAATGGCCAGGTAGCTGTCGGCAAACCAATTAGCACCAGGATTAAAGGCATCGTAGAAGCCATATTCTCCCCAGAGTTGGTCGCCGTATTCGCGATAGAAATGCTTCAGGACGCTGATACTCAAGTCAGGGGTGAAAGGCATAGAACTCAGCGCTGCGGTAGGAGTCAGTGTGCCGTTATCGGTTGTACTATTGGCGGGCTCATGCGCCAGGTAGCCACCGGGATTGTCGCTGGCAGTCAAGCCCCAACTGTTGTTGCCATATCCCTCGTGTCCGAAAGGATTAGCGATACAGTGTGCCCGATTGATCAAGGTGTGATAAGTATTTCGGTTGAAGTAATTGGTATACTGATCAGCGATGCCGCGTGGATCAAAACCCAAATAACTGTAATGGCTAAAAAACAGCGGCCCGCCGCGATAGCCTCCTACTTCCAGTGGATAAGCATAGTAACTGCTGTTACTGGTATAATTCCCCCCGGCCCACCCGGAATGGTAGAGGGAAGCCGGGATATTAAATGCTTCGATGGGCGAAGCGATGGCCAGTAGGTAAACAATGTGGGTCTCATTGAAACCCTGGATGGGTAAATTGATGTTGAAATTATTATCCGGCGACCAGTGCCAAAACAATACGTTGCTGACCAGTTTGCGGTACCAATTCCAGTCTACCGCTTCCCAGATATTGGTGATTTTTTCTCTTACGGCGATCTCCATTGCGGTATTACCGCTGAAATACTCCCGTGCGGTGAGTAACCCCTGCACGAGGAAGGCTGTTTCCACCAAATCTCCGCCATTGTCTTGGGGGCTGAAAGGAACAACCTGCCCGTTTGCGCCATTGAACCAGTGGGGGAAAGCCCCTTTGAATCGAGGCGTATCGTCGTGCAAAAAGTTAACGATCTTATTGATCCGCACCAATGCTTCTTCGTAG
>Ga0102812_10003091_pt1 | contig 10983 bp, 5 predicted proteins | sample ColrivemetaGS713_FD_79334 | JGI IMG/M metagenome (GOLD analysis project Ga0102812, IMG submission 79334) | Estuarine microbial communities from the Columbia River estuary - Flood tide ETM metaG S.713 | ecosystem: Environmental > Aquatic > Marine > Intertidal zone > Estuary | place: USA: Columbia... | reverse complement strand
TGAAAGAGCCCTGCATCGAATTTTCGTTCTTCACCAGGCCGAACTCCTTATTAATAATCATCTGGATCGCCATTGCCCGACGTACTGACTCTTCGGTGGGAGTGGTGATGGCCTCATCGTAGGCATTGGTGTGAAGGGAGTTGCAGTTGTCATAGACGGCCATCAGTGCCTGCAGGGTCGTGCGGATATCATTGAAGTTCATCTCCTGGGCATGAAGCGAGCGGCCTGAGGTTTGGATGTGGTATTTGAGCATCTGGCTCTTCTTGTTTGCACCGTAACGGTCGCGCATGACCACCGACCAGATCCGTCTCGCCACCCGGCCGATCACTGTGTATTCCGGGTCAAGGCCATTGCTGAAGAAAAACGACAGGTTACCGGCAAAGTCATCGATATGCATACCACGTGACAAATAGTATTCAACGAAAGTGAAGCCGTTGGAGAGGGTAAAGGCCAGTTGGCTGATCGGGTTGGCGCCTGCTTCGGCAATGTGGTAGCCGCTGATCGAAACGGAATAATAGTTGCGGATCTTCTGATCTATAAAATATTGCTGGATGTCGCCCATCATGCGCAGGGCGAACTCGGTAGTGAAGATACAGGTGTTCTGCCCCTGGTCCTCCTTAAGGATGTCAGCCTGCACCGTGCCACGCACGGTCTGCAGGGTGCAACTCTGGATCTCAGTCCTTTCTTCTTCTGTCGGCTCACGATCGTGTTCGTTGCGAAACAGCTCCAACTGCTGACGGATGGCTGTATTCATGAACATGGCTAGCAGCATCGGCGCCGGGCCGTTGATTGTCAGCGAGACGGAGGTCATCGGGTCGCAGAGGTCGAAGCCGGCAAAGAGCTTGTCCATGTCGTTCTGGGTGCAGATCGACACACCACTCATGCCTACCTTTCCGTAAATATCAGGACGCTCATCCGGGTCTTCACCGTAAAGGGTCACGCTGTCAAAGGCGGTCGAAAGGCGTTTGGCATTGTCGTCTTTGGTCAGGTAGTGGAAGCGGCGATTGGTCCGCTCCGGAGTTCCTTCACCAGCGAATTGGCGCTTCGGGTCTTCGGCGGTCCGCTTGAAGGGAAAGAGCCCGGCCGTATAAGGGAAAAAGCCAGGGGCATTCTCCTTCATACACCAGCGGATAATCTCACCGTAGTCGGCGAAGTCAGGAAGGCACACCTTTGGGATGCGCGTGCCGGAGAGGGTCGTCGTGGTCAGTTCGGTGCGAATCTCCTTGTCGCGCACCTTTGTGATCATGACCTCTTCCCGGTAAGCCTTTTTCAGCTCAGGCCATTTTTGCAATAATTTACGGTTTTCTTCGCTGAGCGCATTTTCGGATTGCTCCACCAGGGTTTCGAGTTCCGCGACCTGACAATCACATTTCTCGGACAACAACGCGCGGGTACCTGAAAGTTGGTAGAATTGCCGACCGATCTCGGTCTGTTCCTTGACCTTTTTTCCATAAGCCCTTGCCGTGTGGGTGATCTCTGCCAGGTAGCTGACCTGCTCAGGAGGGATGATCTGTTGGGCGATGCTTTGCCCTTCACCTGCCACCAGTTGCGACTGCCAATCGAGCTTGCGTTTGTCGTTGAGTTTGTCGATCAACGCGCGGTAGAGGCGGTTGACACCGATATCATTGAACTGGCTGGCGATGGTGCCATAGACCGGCAACTCCTCGTCAGCAGCACCGAAAAGATGACGGTTACGTCTGTACTGCTTGCGTACGTTGCGCAGGGCATCTTCGGCGCCACGCTTCTCCATCTTGTTGAGGGCGATCAGATCAGCAAAGTCGAGCATGTCGATCTTCTCCAGTTGAGTCGGGGCCCCGAACTCGCTGGTCATCACGTAGAGCGACAAGTCGCAGACATCAATAATGCCTGCATCTCCCTGGCCGATACCGCTGGTCTCGACAATAATCAGGTCATAGCCGGCGGCCTTGAGGACGTCGAGAGCTTCGCGGATGGCCGCCGAAAGTTCGCTACGCGAATCGCGGGTGGCCAGCGAGCGCATGAAAACCCTGGGCGTGTCGATGGCATTCATGCGGATGCGGTCGCCTAAAAGTGCCCCTCCGGTTCTTCTGCGGGTCGGATCGACCGAAAGGATTGCCACGGTCTTATCATCAAAATCCCGCAGGAAGCGACGGACCAGTTCGTCAGTCAGGGAACTTTTACCCGCTCCACCGGTGCCTGTGATTCCGAGTACTGGTGTTTGTCCGGCAAGTTCACGAATCTGTGCCTGTGTTGCCTGGAGTGTCTCGTCGGGTTGCTGAACCAGTTGTTCGGCTGCTGTGATGAGCCTCGCAACCGCCTGTGGCTCTCGTTCTTTCAACCTTTCCAGATCATTGGCCAGCTGGCGAGGCGGTATGAAGTCGCACTGCTCCAGCTCGAAGTTGATCATGCCCTGCAGCCCCATACGTCGTCCGTCTTCAGGAGAAAAAATCTTGCAGATACCATATTCTTCAAGTTCTTTGATCTCTTCTGGAAGGATGACCCCGCCACCGCCCCCGAAAATCCGTACATGACCTGCACCTTTCTCCTGCAGCAGATCATGCATGAATTTGAAAAACTCGAGATGGCCTCCCTGGTAAGAGCTGACGGCTATGCCCTGAGCGTCTTCCTGGATCGCTGCATCTACGACTTCGTGCACTGAGCGGTTATGCCCAAGATGAACGACTTCGGCTCCCGAGTCCTGCATGATTCGACGCATAATGTTGATAGAAACATCGTGCCCGTCGTAAAGACTCGTCGCGGTTACGAAACGAATCGGGTGTTCCGGTTGGTAAACTGCACTTTCCATCGTAGATCCTCCTCTGGGCATTTCAGTGCTCTGCCTGCATTTTGCTCCGCTGGCAGAGTTAGCCTGTTGACATCCTTAATAGTGAAAACGGCGTTTTAGGTTTGTACTTATACAGCAAGCGTCATGCCATACGTTAAGGGCGTGCAAAATTTCCTGTAAACGCCTTGGTTCAGTCTTTTGAATAGAGCATCGGAAAACAAAAGTGCGCATGAAAGTGACGTTCAAGTGTCCCTTCTGTATACTTTGGTTTACATTCGTCTGGGCGATAATATGTTTTGTTCTATGTCTACATATTGTCATGCTAAGCCCAAAAATTTGGTGGATTGAATCTGTTTTATGTTTCCTTAGCTTTTCATTCTGTCAATTTATGGTTTATCCTCGGATGAGTTTTGTAAACAAAAAGGCTTCATAGTGTGCCTTCAATGAGGTTCTTTGTCTAAGCACTGCGTCAGTCGTAACGATTGTAAAAGTTTTATTTGTAAACGTGTAAAACGGTGTTATTGTATTGCTCTGAAAGCCAGTGTTCTGTTGGGGCAAAAAGGGGCCGCTCCGGTCAGCCAACTGTTCTTTACAAACATAAAATTACGGAGAAAATGCATTAATGAAACCGTCATCTCTTCGGCATTTGGATATCGTTGGTAAATCATCAAAAGCAAAGCCTTTCCAGTGGGTTGTCGGTCTTGATCGGCATCAAATGATAGTCACAGTCAGTGATGACAACCCCTTCGCAGGCCTAGATCAGGCGCTCTCTGTTGGCAGAAGTCTCGAGCAGGTAGGAGCCTTGCGCCATTTTCATGCCCTCCTGGCCAAGGGCTTCGGTTTCAAATCATTGCCTGTTCCTATCGATGACCGTTGGTATGCGGCAGAATACTTTCCTGGTGGTGTTTGTGGGACCCTGGCCGGTGGTGAGTTGGTTTTAACTGCTCTTGATCGTGGCAACGAAGCGGCTTTGATCCTCCATGATTTTGTGCAGTCTATCGATCCCTTCTCTCTGGATGCCGGTGGTGGCATTCTGTTGGTTGATCGTGCCGGATTCATCCTGATGGTCAACCGTGAATTTGCTGACATACTAGGTCTTCAGGTCGTCGAAATGGTGGGTCGTCACGTCAATGAATCCTACCCTGATACGACCTTGTCCCGTTTGCCCAAGGTTATGGATTCAGGCAAGGCTGAAATAGGTGAACCGCATCAATTGAACGGGCGGGAGATTATCGCCAGCCGCTGGCCACTGATAAAAAATGGTAAAACATTCGGTGCTTACGGCAAGGTCCAGTTGAGGGAAGGACCCTGTGGTTCTTCTATGGTCGGCAAACTTTCACCTGCGGAAGGTAAGCAAGGCCGCCGGGCTATTGCCGGTCACAGACCTAAAGCCTTGTACAGTGTCGATCAGATCGTCTGCTTTGGGCAGACCATGCGGGACCTTAAAGAAAGACTGGTGAGGATTGCCGATCGTTCTTCTACCGTACTGTTGACCGGCGAGAGTGGTACAGGAAAAGAGCTCTTTGCGCATGCGATTCATGCTGCCAGTCGCCGTAGTGATGGCCCTTTCGTCAGGGTCAATTGTGCAGCCATCCCTGAAAACTTGTTGGAAGCTGAACTCTTTGGCTACGTTGAGGGAGCATTTTCGGGGGCCAGGCGTGGCGGACAGATCGGTAAGTTCGAACAGGCTCATGGCGGAACACTTTTTCTTGATGAAATCAGTGAAATGCCACTCGCCATGCAAGCCAAGCTGCTGCGTGTTCTGCAGGAGCGGGAAGTCGCTCCTCTCGGTAGTCAGGATATTCGCTTCGTCGATGTACGTTTCATCGCGGCGACGAATTGTGATGCTTTGGCTCTGGTCAAGGATGGCAAGCTGCGCTCAGACCTCTATTATCGGATCAACGTCGTGTCTTTGCCGATTCCGCCGTTGCGCGATCGTACTGAGGATGTTTTTCAACTTACCAGGCATTTTGTTGAACAGTTCAATGCCGAGTTTGATTTGAACGTTCAGGGCCTAAGCTCTCGCGCTTGGACGGCATTGAAAGCTTATCCATTTCCTGGCAATGTTCGTGAATTACGAAGTGCTATCGAAAGTGCTTTCAATATGGTCAACGGTCCTTTTATAAGGCTTTATGACCTCCCTGCGCCGATTGCCGATCTCCAGCGTTCTGATGAACCCACATCTATAAACAACGGTGTCTTCAGCCTGAACGCTGCCAAAGACCTTGGCAGTCGGTCTCTACAGGAAATTATGGAGGAGATCGAAAAAGATCTGATCCTTGGCGCCATGGAAAGGGTGGGCGGCAACAAACTCGTGGCGGCCAATCTGCTGGGGATCTCACGGCCCGGTCTTTATAAAAAACTACAAAAATACAACCTCCATTAAGTACCTGTCAGGCGAACACTGATTCTGGCTGCAATTTTTTTACCTTACTAACCTTTTACTTACGTTACGTACAGTCGCTGGTCTTTTTTCTTTCTTTTGCGCGCATTTCTTGCGCGCAAGCTCATTCCTGTTTTGATCAAGACGAACATCGTCCGGATGACCTATCTTCAACACTCGGTTTAACTGTTCTGCGCTTCTGTGTCATTGCCTTTAACAGTCGTTATCTCAGTGTTAACAATCGGCGACAGGTCCATAGGCCTAATTTCTGATAAGGGTTATTTAATAATTGTGTATTTTGCAATTATATCAATGTTTTAACATGATTTCTTAATATCCGGTAAGCGATAAAACAGCGTTTGGTATTTGTTTTGCACATATGCTTAACATGTCTTAGGAGACAGGTGTTGTGACACCGATCAGTTTACTGATAACTCTGGAAGGATAGCGTTAATGAACGAATACAAGCCTTTGCTAAAAGTAGAGAATATCTTCCTCTCGTTCGGTGGTGTACATGCTCTGCGTGAAGTTTCCTTCGAGGTCCGACCAGGTGAACTTTTCTCGATTATTGGCCCGAATGGCGCGGGCAAGACGTCGATGCTCAACTGTATTTCTGGCCGTTATCAGCCACAGAAAGGGCAAATTGTCTTTAAAGATCAGAGCATTGTCGGGATGAAGCCTAATGATCGCTGTCAGCTCGGCATAGGGCGTACATTTCAGAACCTGGCACTTTTTAATCATATGAGTGTCCTAGACAATATTATGGTCGGCCGTCATCACCTGTTGAAGAACAACTTTTTGACTGGCACTCTTTATTGGTTTTCTGGCGCTCGCAAAGAAGAATTGAATCATCGTCGAGAGGTCGAGGACATTATAGATTTTCTTGAAATAGCCCATATCCGCAAAGCCGTCGCCGGAACGCTTTCCTATGGTCTTCGTAAGCGGGTTGAGCTTGCCAGGGCCGTTGCGCTGCGTCCCGACCTTATTCTCCTGGACGAACCAATGGCCGGTATGAACCTGGAAGAAAAGGAGGATATGGCCCGCTACATAATCGACCTTAATGAAGAGTGGGGAATGACGGTCATCATGATTGAGCATGATATGGGAGTGGTTATGGATATCTCCCATCGTGTGATGGTCCTTGATTTTGGTAAAGAGATCTGTACCGGACTACCAGATGAGGTGATGGAGAACGAGCAGGTCAAGACCGCTTATCTTGGCGTCGGTTTCGATGACGAAGTGCAGGAAACCGCCGGGGAGGTGTCCTGATGGGCGTGCAATCTCTGGCATATACCGACGTCAAAACATTCGACACCTTTCCCAAGCTGCTTGCTCACAATGCGGCCAACTGGCCAAGTGAAGTCGCACTGCGGGAGAAGGACTTCGGCATCTGGAACGCCTACACATGGGCCGACTACAATCAAAATGTCAAGTTGTTCGCCCTCGGTATGCACAAGCTGGGAATCGGTCAAAATGATTCGGTCGGCATTATCGGTGATAACCGGCCCGAATGGGTCTATGGCGAGGTTGCCGCGCATGCCCTCAGGGCGATGATTTTCGGTATTTACCAGGACTCCCTTAATGAGGAGGTTGCCTACCTGATCAACTATGCCGGCGCCAAAATCATTATTGCCGAGGATGAAGAGCAAGTCGACAAGGTCCTTGAGATTACCGCGGAATGCCCCTGTGTCGAGCATATCATCTACTGTGATCCGCGCGGAATGCGCAAGTATGACGATCCCAGGCTGATGAGTCACCTTGACCTGATGTCAAGCGGCCAACAGCTCGATGAAGAACAGCCCGAACTCTATATGCACTTGGTCAATCAGGGCAAAGCCGAGGATGTGGCGATTCTCTGTCCGACCTCGGGAACCACCTCCAATCCAAAGCTGGCCATGCTGCAGGCCGGTCCCATGCTGGAGCATTGCGTCGCCTATCTGGAGGCCGACCCAAAGTATCCGAGTGATAATTATGTTTCAGTGCTGCCGCTTCCCTGGATCATGGAACAGGTCTATGCTGTGGCCCAGGCCTTGATCAGTCGGATAATCGTTAATTTTGTTGAAGAACCGGAAACCATGATGTCGGACCTGCGCGAGATCGGGCCGACTTTTGTGCTTCTCGCGCCGCGTGTCTGGGAATCGGTCGCTGCCGATGTCAAGGCAAAGATGATGGATGCGACCAGGTTCAAACAAGCAATGTACCGTTTCGCCATGAAACTTGCCGACAAGGCGTCTGCCAAGGGGCATGGCAATAAATCAAAGTTGGCTTACTGGCTGCTGTTCAGGCCTTTGAAGGATCGACTCGGATTTACCTATTTGCGCTCTGCCGCAACCGGCGGCGCCGCCCTCGGCCCGGACACCTTCAAATTCTTTCTGTCTATGGGGGTGCCGCTGCGTCAGCTCTACGGTCAGACCGAACTGGCCGGTGCCTATACCATCCACGAAGCCCATGATGTCGATTTTGATAGTGTCGGTATCCCGTTTCGCAATGCCCAGGTGCGCATCGACAACCCTGACCATAATGGTGTCGGAGAAGTGGTGGCCAAGACCTGCGGCATGTTCCTCGGCTACTACAAGAATCAGGCAGACACCGATGCCGCCCTCGATGATGGCTGGATGCACACCGGTGATGCCGGCTACTTCAAGAAAGAGAACAATCATCTAGTGGTTATCGACCGTATCAGTGATCTGTCTGAGACGTCGAATGGCGACAAATTCTCACCCCAGTTCATCGAGAACAAGCTCAAGTTCTCGCCTTTCATAGCCGAAGCAGTTGTTCAGGGTGACGGACGTTCTTACCTGTCGGCGATCATCTGCATCCGCTTCGAGATCGTTGCCAAGTGGGCCGAGCAGCGCAACATCGCATTCACCAACTACATCAATCTCTCTGCTCAGGAGAGGGTCTACGAAATGGTGAGGAAAGAGGTGGAAACGGTCAATGAAACCCTGCCTGACGCGCAGAAGATTCGCAAATTTCTCCTGCTTTACAAACAGCTTGATGCTGACGATGGCGAATTGACCAGGACCAGGAAGGTTCGTCGTGGCGTCATCAAGGAAAAATATGCCGAAATCATCGACACCATCTATTCCGATCTGGATGTTGTGCATATCGATACGGTGATTACGTTTCAGGATGGCAATAAATCACGTGTCCAGACCGATGTCCGGATTGTGGACCTGATGGATTTAAATGACCCTGCCGTAAAAGCCCCTGTGAAAAAAGCTTCGTAACCGGTGACGGGAGAACAACTATGAATTTTGAATTGTTGACTCAGATGATTGTAAACGGGCTGATTGTCGGGACCCTTTATGGGGTCGTGGCCATGTGCTTTGTGCTGATCTACAAATCGACCCGGGTGGTTAACTTTGCCCAGGGAGAGTTTCTGCTCATCGGTGCCTGGACTTGCTGGGCCATGCTAGTCAAGTTCGAGCTGCCATTTTATGTGGGTTTCCCGCTGACTCTGGTTTTCATGATGGTCTTCGGCGTGGTTCTGCAGGTCCTGGTGCTGCGGCCGATGATCGGTGAGCCGATTATTTCCGTAATCATGGTCACCATCGGCTTATCGATGTTCTTTCAGGCACTGGTCTCCTGGATCTTCGGTGGTTACACCAAGGCATTCCCCCAGGTCTTCGATACCGCGTCGGTGAACATTGGCGGTTTGCAGGTTGAAACGGCTTACATCATGAGCGTGATTGTTTCAGTGGTCATCATGATCGGCTTTTACTTCTTCTTCAAGCATTCCCGCATGGGACTGGCGATGCGTGCCACGGCCTTCGATCAGCAAATCGCGCAAAGCCTCGGTATCTCGGTCAAGCATGTCTTCGCCGCCGCCTGGGCAATCTCTGCCGTGGTCTCGGCTCTGGCCGGGGTGGTTATCGGCATGGTCAACGGAGTGTCTTCGGCGCTCTCCTTCATCGGCATCAAGGTCTTCCCGGTTGTCATTCTCGGTGGCCTCGATTCGATTGTCGGTGCGATCGTCGGTGGACTGCTGATCGGGGTGCTCGAGAACCTCGCTGAATTTTGTGACAGCCAGTGGCTGCAGCTTGGCAACATGTACAATATTGCGCCTTTCTATGCCCTGGTTATCATTCTCATGATCAAGCCCTACGGCTTGTTCGGCACCAAAGATATTGAGAGGATTTAAAAGATGGCTTCTGCTCATTCTCGCATGCGCTGCGGAGAATTCCGCACCACCTACCAGGCGGACATGACCATCTTCCCAACCCCGCTGGCGCGACGGGTTGCGTTCATTTCCGTTGGGGGACTGCTTCTGGCGCCGCTCTTCCTGGACGCTTACTACCTGAACCTTCTGATTCAAATCGGCTACTATGGCATTGCTGCCCTTGGTTTGAATATTGTCGTTGGCTTTACAGGCCAGATTTCCCTAGGCCATGCTGCGTTTTTTGGTTTGGGCGCCTTTGCCTCGGCGTGGATTAACAACAACTTTGGCATTCCGGTGTTTTTCGCTGTCCCGTTGGCCGGGCTTTTGACCATGGCTGTCGGTCTTATGGTCGGTATCCCGGCCGGCCGCATCAAGGGACTCTACCTGGCTATCGCCACCCTTGCTTCGCAATATATCCTCGAAGACTTCTTCGCCCGCGCAGAGTGGTTCACCGGCGGTTCCGCCGGCGCCATGGCCAACCCCTTCTCGGTTTTCGGCTATGACATGAACAGCGACAAGTCGTTCTTCTTCGTCGTGCTCTTCTACGTGGTCGTCATGTACCTTGCTGGGGCCAACCTGATGCGCAGCCGCGACGGGCGCGCCTTCGTCGCGGTGCGCGACCATTACCTGTCCGCCGAGATCATGGGAATAAACCTGAATAAGTACCGGATTCTGTCGTTTGGCATTTCTTCTTTTTATGCCGGGATCGGTGGTGCGCTGTTTGGTCATTACCTGGGCTTTGTCTCTGCCGAAGGATTCACCCTGCTACTCTCCATCCAGTTCCTGGGCATGGTGATTATTGGTGGGCTGGGATCGGTCATGGGGTCCATGTTGGGGACAATTTTCATGGTCCTGTTGCCGGAAGTGATGGAATTCGGCGTCCACCTGGTCGGCAGCAACAGTACCGCCCTGACCCAGGCGCTGGCTTATATCAAGGAAATGGCCATCGGCTTGGCCATCATCCTGTTCCTGATTTTTGAACCGGATGGCCTCGCTCACCGGTGGCGAATGATTAAGAACTACTGGAAGCTTTACCCGTTTTCATATTAAACCGAAATTGCCCCGGACAAGGGAGTCCGGGGTTGCGGATTTTTCAACCGGGGAGACGTCTCCCCAGTAGCCTGGCAAATATCTCAACGATGAGAAGGAGGAAAACGTCATGCGCAAAACGTTACTCTGTGGCACTGCTCTACTGGCAATGTTTGGTTTTTCTACCATGGCAACAGCTGCCGACACGATTCCGGTAGGCCACCTGGCCTGCTACACCGGGCCGACTTCGGATGTTGGCGTCCCCTATGGCAATGGCGTCGCCGACGCCATGAATTACATCAACGCGAATGGCGGGATCAACGGCAAGAAGCTAGAGTACGAGACCGTTGACTACTCTTACAAGGCCCCGCAAGCTATCGCCACCTACAAGAAATGGCTTTCGGGTATCAAGCCCGTGGCGATCCAGGGTTGGGGGACTGCGGACACCGAAGCTCTGGTTCAGTTCATTGCCAAGGATGAAATTCCTTACTATTCGGCCTCCTACTCCGGTCACCTTACCGATCCGACCGGCAAGTCGCCCAAGACCAAGTCACCGGCCCCATACAACTTCTTCTATGGGCCATCCTACTCCGACACATGCCGCGGCCTGGTGCAATGGGCCGCCGATGACTGGAAGGCCAAAGG
>Ga0102812_10003089_pt1 | contig 10983 bp, 13 predicted proteins | sample ColrivemetaGS713_FD_79334 | JGI IMG/M metagenome (GOLD analysis project Ga0102812, IMG submission 79334) | Estuarine microbial communities from the Columbia River estuary - Flood tide ETM metaG S.713 | ecosystem: Environmental > Aquatic > Marine > Intertidal zone > Estuary | place: USA... | reverse complement strand
GGGGCTAGATGCGAACATTCTGAACTGCAGATGGCCATGGTCAGCCAATGACGCGCCTGCCGAGCATTGTTTGGGATAATCAGTTATTTATAGTATGTTATGAGAACTAAAGGCACTTATTTTCACAAGCTAAAATCTGAATATTTTGTTCTGAAGATTGAAGATGCAGCATTTATTAATTTAGTTAAAGGAGCGCGTGATGTTCAATAAAGAGTTAGTGATGTTACTTCTTTTATTAACGCTATCGGCATGTTCGAAAGAAGCAGATAATTATCAATCGAATCAAAATAGTAGTGTATTTGAAGCGGAAAATCTAAAGTCCAGTAGCTCAACAGAAAACAATAACGTCCAGGCCAGTGATACCACGCCCGTTGCTTCCGAACTTGAACTCATTGCGATGATGGATATAGACGATTTGAGGCTTGATATGGAATCACTCAATGACAAAGACGTCAGAGTTCGTGGCAAAGGACAGTACATGATGGACATATTCATGCTTACGAAGAATGACGCCGACATGAACCCAATAATCATTGATATTTCAAGGCTCGAACGAAACGACCGAAAAGCCATCCTGAAAAATTGCAGCGATGTAATGCGAAAATGCGAAATTACTATTCAGGGTACAATAGGTGATGTGAGCTTCCAGCCTGGGATTGTCGCAGAAAAAATTGAGTGGTAGATGTTGTGGTCAGCCAGCAGGAATCTGTAAGTTTTGTTTACTAACTTAGAATAAACCAATTCATAGAAGGAGAAAGCAATGAGCTACGCAGGATTTTGGAAACGATTTGCAGCACTAATTTTAGATACAATTATCTTGATAATTCCCACTTTTATAATCGGATTGATATTTGGCATAGCCCTGAGCGCTACTAATGTTGGTGAAGAGGGTATTGAGGGGCTGGCAAATGTATTCGGCCTTTTTCTTGGCTGGCTCTACAATTCTATTATGGACTCCTCATCTAAACAGGGAACTCTCGGAAAGATGGCGCTCGGAATCAAAGTCACTGATCTAAATGGAAATAGAATTGGTTTTGGCAAGGCCACCGGCCGATACTTCGGTAAAATACTTTCCGCAATTACGCTCTGCATAGGCTATATGATGGCGGGATTCACGGAAAAGAAACAGGGTCTGCATGACATGATGGCAGGCTGTCTCGTGGTGAACAAATAAAACATAATGCTAAGGCGTAAGGCGCTTCAGCGTTCGGAACAGGACGCTGAAGCGCTGTCTATGTCGTCTTGGCCGAGACCGGCCGGTGCGGCATTCGAAAGTGCAGCAAAATCAATTCATGCATCAGCTCACTTTCCTAATCCAAGACACAGTATCCTGGTCACAGCGCACAATGTGCGGCCAAGTTCTTGCCCAGGAAACATCGTGATCCGAATACCTACTCCGTTTATGTTTAAAAAAGCTTGATGTTAGTATTTTTTTGTGCTCACTGTGGTCGATTTAAGATCAATAACACCGAATTAAATTGCGGAAAAAAGAAACATGAAAAATCCGAAAGCTGCTTCTTTTTTTATCATTACTCTGCTTTCTTTACTAGCTGGCTGCGGCCTAAGTCTCAAAGACGCTCAAGATCTTGGTTTTAGTAATGTAAAAGAAATGAAGGAGTTAAATACACGTGGGTACGCCACGAAAGATGAATATATTGACGCCGCATATCGCGACCCGGCGTTTTGTTCTTAAGAACAGAAAGGATTTTTCGATGGGCCCACGTACAAGAAGGCACTTGCGGAGGAGGCATACGCGGTCGCGCTTGAGGAGAAAAGAAAGAGGTTAGAGCCGGAATGTCTTGCGCTCAGTACTGCCAAGTTGAATTGTTCAACCGCAGGTGATTACTCCCTCTGCATGAGTATTCAATTCAAAGGGCATCCAGTCGCACAAGAATATCTATGCCGTGCGGCAGGGCTGTTGTGAGAGACTATTTCATGCAGAAATCGATCCTCTTCTGCGTGCAATTGCTTATGGGTAATTTGCCTATACTGATTACTTGAGAATCAATGCATTGGTGAATCAATAGCACTAAACCAACTCAACGACAGAAGGAGGAAAATCATGGCTTGGTTTTATTTACTTCTCGCGGGCGTTTTTGAAATCGGTTGGCCTGTCGGTCTGAAAATGGCGCAGGAAGCCGAAACCCGAGTTCTAGGCATCACGCTTGCCGTGGGCTTCATGGCGCTCAGCGGGTTTCTGCTGTGGCTGGCGCAGAAAGAGATCCTGATCGGCACCTCCTATGCCATCTGGACCGGCATCGGTGCGGCGGGAACGTTCATGGTCGGCGTTCTTTATTATGGGGATCCCAGCAGCTTGGGACGCTATCTGGGCGTGGCGCTCATCATTGCTGGCGTCGCTACCCTGAAACTCGCGCACTAAAATGATTCAAGTCAAGATCGATGGCGTTAATACCGAATGGGACGCCTTCCTTGCGGCACTACCCGCCGCCAGCCCCTTGGTCTTTGCACTGCATAGCAAACCCTGCTGCCGACTGGATCTGAGCCCCGACAACCCGGCACTGCAGGGATTCGATCCTGGTATCACGGCGCACTTCACCGCGTTTATTGAACAGCAACTGGCCGGCGCTGGCGCCGACTATGCGGCCGGCGGTTATGGTGAAAACCGCAAGCTGTATGCGATGAGTCCGGTGTTTTCCGCAGCCAACGACGGTGGCGAGGCACGGACCCTGCATCTGGGCGTGGATCTCTGGCTGGCGGCTGGCAGCAGTGTTCATGCGGTGTTGCCGGGTCTGGTGTATTCCTGCCAGGACAATGCCGCATTCGGCGATTACGGCCCGACTCTGATTCTGGAACATACGTTGAATGGCCGCCGGTTTTACACACTGTACGGACATCTGGCGCGCGAAAGCATGGCCGCCTCGCCGGTGGGTCGCGAAGTACAGGCCGGCGATGTACTGGGCTGGCTGGGCGCGCCGGAGGTGAACGTAGGCTGGCCGCCGCACCTACACTTCCAGATCATCACCGATCTCTTGGATTACATCGGCGATTATCCCGGTGTGTGCCGGCTCTCGGAAGGGGCACGGTGGTTGGCGCGCTGCCCAGATCCGAATCTACTGCTGCGCCTGCCGGCCTTGGAGAATAGTGCCTAAGGTGCACCGGATTTAGGTACACTGGGCAGAGCGCGGCATGCTGGCCGCGAATGCTTTCTGGCCCAATCGGAGCTAATCATGGAAAAAGCAACAAGAGCATCGGATACCCCCATTGCCGTTGAAGTGGAAGCCGGCAAGGATTACTGGTGGTGTGCCTGCGGTCTGAGCAAAAACCAACCGCTCTGCGATGGCTCGCACAAAGGTACTGGCTTCAGCCCAGTGAAACATCACGCCGAAAAAGCAGGCACCGTATATTTCTGCGGCTGTAAGGCGACGAATAACGCACCTCTTTGCGACGGCAGCCACAAGCGGGCCTGAAGTTACCTCTGACGCATCATTCCCGGTCCGGCGAACGCCAGTGGACACGCTCGACCAAGGCCATATGCGGCACCGTCAACGCCGCCAGTCCGACGAAAACGACTTGAACCATCTTAGCTGTAAGTCCGGATTCCGCCAGACCCTGCCAGCCCCAAAAGCCCAGCACAAGAGTGCCGATGACCGGCCCTGCAGCAATCCACACCAAGCTCGGCCAGGAGGCTTGTGCGTATTGCTTGGTCCTTAATACATGACGGGCACTGTGCATCAGGCAGAAGTAGAGCGTGAAGCCGAGGATGGGCGGCAGGAGTGTCAGCGCTGCCGCAACGCTGAGCGTTTCCCATGCGGCGACCGGATGGCGCTTCAGGTGCCAGACCACGACGGCGGCGGTGAGTGCGAGCCAGGGCCATGCCAGCGCATGCAGGGCATTTGCCATCGGCTGCCCCTGCGGGCCGCCGATCAACATTGAAAATAACTGGCCGAGCGCCTGCGCATGCAACACGGCGGGAAACAGGATGATGCCGCCGCCATACAGAAGGCGCAGTGAAAGGGGTGCCCGGCCTTTGAGGTCGCCCGAAAAATGGAATACGGACAGGGCCAGAAAACCGAGCAGGAAAGCCGATGGAAAACGCCACCAGACCAGCACCACCAGCGCGGCCAATCCCAGATAGGCGATCAGGAAGACCGACCAGCCCGTAAGTGTGTGCAGGACCAGCAGGCGCTTGGCGAAAATCAGATCCAAGGCGCCATGGGGAACGCCCAGAAAAATCACCAGGATCAGCATGATCAGCAGCTGGATTTCCAGAGCCGGAAACGGAACGAACAGCGACACTACCAGACTGAGCATGACCGCAGCGATGAATCCCTTCCCTTGGGTATCGATGGCGTTCATGCCGATGGCTTCCGGGTGAACAGCTGCTTGAGGAACGGACCGGCAGGCAAGGCCGCGATGACTGCGGCATGATCGCGCAGGCTGCCGCCATCACTCAGAAAGCGGATCAGACGATGGCTGTCGACACCTGCGAACAGGGCACTGAACAAGGCGGGCGCCAGCGCGGGCTGCGTACGCAGAACATGCAGGAACAGCCAATCCATCGCTCTTGAAATGAGCCGATCCGGCGTCTGCGGAACCGGCACCCCGGTCGTGACCAGGGCCTGCGCGCACTGCGCGCCCCAGCGCTGTAGACGTTGGAACGCATAGCCGGTAGCGGGACGTGCCGCACCGGCCGACAGACCGGCATGGACACGGGAAGGATTTGCACGTCCGGCAGCCGGTGCCGCCCCGTTGCCGCCCATGGGGATGCATCCGTATTCGCTGCGCACCGTCCTGTACGCCGATCCGCGGGTGCGATTTTCGAGAGCCGCATCCAGACCCTTCTGCAAGGCCGCTGCCGGTAAGGGCGATTCGGCGAATACCGTGTACTCGACCAAGGCCCGTGTTGCGGTCAGGGGCAGCACGTAGATGAACGCGATCCGGTGGTCGCTGATTTCCGGAAAATCCATCAGGTCGGCGATGAACGGATCGAACACGGGATCCGATGTTTCGATTTCATGACCGAAAAACGATTGCCAGAGCAAGGCCGGGCTCTGTTCGGATGCCGGCTTCGGGCGAGTGTCCACCAGAGATCCGGCGCTGATGCTGCCCTGACTCGTTTCGATGCGCCAGACGCCACCGATATACTCGGGTTCGGACAGCGCGCTGTGGCCAAGATGCAGCGACAGCTGCGGATTGGTACGGATGGCCTGCAGGGTCGTTGCATAGTAGGCATCGGCGGCAAGCATACGATAGGGCGTATTTCCGCAATCGAAATCGATGCATCGGCCGCCGCCGATAACACGCAGATGACGCCACTGATGACCTGCGAGCCGAGCATACGGCGCGGCATCATCGCCCCAGAAGCACCAGGTGCGGTCATTCAGGTATTCATTCCTCTGCTCGAGGACGACCGTACGCGGTGCGTGGCTGCCGTATCGGCTGAGATTGCTGGCCAGCCCAAGGCCGGCGCAGCCGCCACCCAGAATGATCACATCGGCATCAGTCGACATGGTGCGCGTTCAGCGTCGTCATGCGCAGGCTTGTCCGGCGCAGCGGTTCATGCAAAGCGGCATCATGTGCTGTCGTAACCTGCCAGTAACGGCGGCGCAGAACGAATTCAGCGAGCGTTTGCAGGGTAATGAGTGATTTGCGGCCGGTGCCCACCACGGTACGTCCGCTCTGGAAGCAAAAATCATTTCGCTGCAGCTTACCGCCGATGGCATGGTATACACGCGCCGCCAGCAAAATGCCGGCCCGCGAAGCCACCGGAAGATAGGCCAGGCCGGACTCACCGCTCAGATAGTAGCGGTCGGCAAGCTGCAACAGATCGGACAGTGCTGACCGGACAACAGCATCGGTGCCGGTGTCGGGCTGCAGCAAGGCCGCGGGCGCGAGCTCGCCGACCAGCGCGGCGGGCAGATAACGCCGGTCAAGGGCTGCGTCGGCAACGACATCCCGGCAGATGTTGGTCAACTGCATGGCAATGCCCAGATCGATGGCGTGCGCATCGGCTGCGGCCTCTTCCGCATCCAGAATCCGGCACATCATTAGGCCGACGGTTCCGGCGACCTGATAGCAGTAATGGATAAGTGCGTTGGTGTCGGGAATGCGTACCGTACCAAGATCGGATTCGACGCCGTCGATCAGTTCGATGAAAATGCCCGGTTCGATGCCGCACTCTGCAAACAGACGGATACCGTCCGCCACGATTAGATCCGAACTCCGGCCCAGGCGAATATCCTGTTTCATCAGCGCCAAGGCCTGTCGTGCATCAGGGCCGGAGTCGGCCTCATCGGCGATGTCATCGACATAGCGGCAGAGCATGTACAGGCGCGTGGCGCGTTCGGCTTGGCGCTCGCCCAGAAACCGGCGGGCCCAATGGAAACTCCGCCCCTTCGCGGACAGCACCGCATCGGCCGCCCGGGAATGGCTGTCAGACATCGGCAACCGGTGCAATCAGGGCGTCGACCGCTTTCGCGGAGCAGAGCACGCCGGGCACGCCGGCGCCAGGATGGGTGCCGGCACCGACCAGATAGAGATTACGTATTCCTTCGGCTCTGTTGTGGAATCGAAACCATGCTGACTGGCGGAAAATCGGCGCGATGGAAAAACCGGCGCCCTGTTCGCTCAAATAGTCTTGCTTGAAATCGTCCGGAGTCATCGCGAACTCGGCGGTGATCGACTGCTCGAGCCCAGGCAGTAGGGTTTCGCCCAGGGCCGCGACGATCCGGTTGCGCAGCTGCGGTCCGGCAGCATCCCAATCGATCTTTCCGAGCAGATTCGGAACCGGACACAGCACATAGAAACTGTCGCAGCCGGGTGGCGCGAAACTCGGATCGGTGGCCGTGGGTCGGTGCAGATACAGGGAAAAATCCTCCGAAAGTGTTTTGTGATCGAAGATGTCCGCGAGCAGCTCGCGGTAGCGCTCCCCCATCCAGATGGTGTGATGCACCACTTCCGGATAGGTCCGCGTGGTTCCGAAATACAGGACATACAGACCCATGGAATATTCGGCCGCGGCCAGCTTGGCACGCACAGGCAGTGACTGCTTGCGGTGCGGAATCATCCGGCTATAGAGGAAGGCCGGATCGGCATTGGATACGATCAGATCCGCCGCCATCACCGTGCCATCCGCGAGGATGACGGCATTGGCCCGCTTTCCGGAAACCTGCAATGCAGCTACGGTGGTGTCGAGCAGGATGCGGACACCCTGGCGCTGCATCAGGTCTTCAAGCGCACGGGTGATGGCTCCCGTTCCGCCCATGGCGAAATGGACGCCGTAAGCGCGTTCCAGATAATGGATCAGACCGTAGATGCTGGTGGTGTCGAACGGATTGCCGCCGACCAGCAGAGGCTGTATCGAAAACGCACGGCGTAGCTTCGGACTGCACAGGAAGCGGGACACCATCTGCCATACCGTCTCGTGCGAACGCAGGCGCAGCAGGCTAGGAATCTGACGGAGCATGGTCCACAGCCGGTGGAACGGCTGGGCGGACAGTTGGGTGAAGCCGACATCGAAGATGCGCTGGGAATGGCGCAGCAGGGCCAGATAGCCCTCGACGTCCCGGGGCTCGATACGGCGGATTTCAGCCAGCGTCTGCTCAAGCGTACCGCCATAATCGAACCGGCTGCCGTCACGGAACGCAAAGCGGTACCAGGGCGTCAGCGGTACCAGCCGGACATAGTCGTAGAAGCTCTCGTTGAACAGCGCGAACAGTTCTTCGAAAAGGAACGGTGCGGTGATGACAGTCGGCCCGGCGTCATGCCGGAATCCCTCGCGTTCGAACACACGGGCGCGGCCGCCGATGTGATTGCAACGATCGATGAGAGTGACTTCATAACCTTTGGCGCGCAGGCGCAGCGCCGCGGCAATGCCACCGAACCCGGCACCGACGACGATGGCGCGCATCAGCAGGCTTCAAGGACGGATACAGCATCATCCAGTTTGGTGCGCATCCCGGCACAGTAGGCGAGCAGCATGCGCCCTGCGCCGCTGGGCAGATTAACCGCATCTGCTTCGCATTGATCCAGATGGGTCGTGGCCAAGGCAACAGCCATCGGCAGGGCGCGGGCCTGCTGACCCCGGTTCTGCAGCATCAGGACAAGGTTGAGTCCGGGAGCGCTGGCGGTTCCACTATGGACCGTTTGTGCGGGACGCGCTGCATCGATGGCAATATCCTGGATGTCATCCAGGGCCTGATAGCTGATTGCGAAATTTTCACAGGCTGCCGTCGCCAACGGAATGCTTTCCACATTGCCGGAAAGCAGCAGGGAGAGTTCGATCGGTAGCGCGAGCAGCGCGCCCGACTTGGACTTGGCGATGGCCAGGTACTGTTCGACGTCATCCCCGCCGTCAGGCCGCTCGGCAAGGTCGGCGCATTGTCCATGCACGGCATGGGCAACACGCCGGTGTGTTAGGGCCAAGGCTTCGGGGAGTAAGGCATGGTTGCCGATACCGCCAAGGGCGGCATAGGCGGCAGACAGGAACAGGTCGCCGCAGCAGAGCGCCGTGTTCTTTCCGAATTGATTCCAGATCGCCGGGACGCCGCGCCGGTAAAGGTCGCCGTCCTGAAGATCATCATGAATGAGTGAAGCATTGTGCAGCAGTTCGGCACAGGCAGCGATGCCGATGGCCTCGCTATCGGACAGGCCCAGGGCCAATGCCGAGCTGAGGCCGAGCCGCGCCCTTACTTTCTGGCCGCCCGCCCGAAGATGGTATTCGGCAGGCGTGGAAACACCGGGGTCGGCATCGGAAACCCATTCCGCATGCATCTCAGTCAGCAGCCGCATCCGGGCATCAACGCCCTCAAGCAACTGGGCGAGGTTTGCCGATGGGGCTTCCGGGAAATTCAATAGGGTTCCGGGCATGGGGCATTTCCGGCTAGAGTGGGTTACTGCCACGAACCGCCGCTTTCCCTGCCTCGAAAGACAGGGAAAGCGTGGTCGTGATTACCAGCTGTTAATGTTTTTCAGATTCACTGACTGCGACCGACCAGATGATCAGGCCGAAGGCAATCTTGTTCAGAACGTCAGCGAAGTTGTAGGTGATGTTGAGCGCATTGGCGGTATCTGCCGGGCTGCCACCATTGAGGTAACCCAGGAAATAGCCGAGCGGATAAACGGCCCAACCCACGGTCACGATCCAACGCATCAGTTTGAAACCGGCCTGTACGGAAGCCGGCGCGCTGCTGGCGTTGACCTTGCTGGCTTCACCCATGAAGATTTCATACAGGATAAAGGCCCAACCGGCCATACCGATGATGAAGGCGGGCATGGCCTCCATGTAGCCGGCTTCACCCACATAGCCACCGACCAACATCACCAAGGTGCCGATCATCAGGCGCCAGAAAATACCGGAAGACACCTTGGTGACCGCAGAGAGGATCAGATAGAACTCGACCATCAGCAAGGGCACGGTAATCAGCCAGTCGATGTAGCGGAACACGGTCGGGGTGGACCCCGTAGAGACCCAGACATCACGCATGTAAAAGTAATGGACGGCCGCGATCAGCGTGACCAGTCCGGATACAGTCAGGGATGTTCTCCATTTTGCCGAGACACGGTCGCGTTCCAGGAAGAAGAAAGCCGTGGAGGCGATGAGCGCCATCGAGATCAGCCAGAACGAAATTCCTACGAAATCATCGCTTCTCAGAACGGATGACTCTCCGGCCGAGGCCTGTGTTGCGCCGAAAACGAGTGCCAATGAAAACACCGATTTGGCGATTGACTTTATTAAATTGTTTTTTTGTAACATTACGTTTATCTCCTAAAGGATTAAATCAGTGAACGACAGCACCCCGATGCAAGCACTTACCCCTTGGGTGACAACTGCAAACCGACCAAAAACCTGCAATCTAGACGTTGCATAGTTAGGCCAAGGTACGAAATTATTGGACTAATGTAAATACTCTAAAATAACGATTTTTTAATACTTAATGATAAATTAACAATTTCCGTTCTTGAGCTTTCCTCTTGGCCTCATTGCACCGGCACTAACCGTTTCGCATGGGCTTATCGAACACCCACGATTCTGTCACCCTAGATGACGATCTCAACAATTTCTGAGCCTCCATGAGCACACTCGCCTTCCGCTGGGCCCGCCTGCACGATCTGACCGCACCGCAATGGCATGCGGTGCTGGCCGCGCGCGAAGCGGTATTCATCGTCGAGCAGAACTGCCCTTATCAGGATGCCGATGCTCTCGATGCGCAGTCCTGGCATTTGATCGGCACCTGCGACGGTCAAATCGCCGCATACCTGCGGATAGTCGATCCGGGCTACAAATCGGTGCATGCCGGCACGTTCTATGCAGAACCCTCGATCGGGCGCGTGCTGACCGCTGCCGCTTACCGCGGTTATGGCTTCGGTCAACAGCTGATGCGCGAGGGCATCGCCGGTTGCGATCGCCTGTTCCCTGGTCAGGGCATCCGCATCAGCGCGCAGTCCTATCTGCTGAATTTCTACCGTGCACTCGGCTTTGTTGAAGTGGGTGATGAATACGACGAGGACGGTATTCCGCATTTCGAGATGCGGCGCGACTGAGCGCTAATCGGCCAAAAACCACCCGGTAATCGCCAGCCGATTGGCACCGGCCCAAGGCGCCACCAGACTGACCGTGTGCGATTGCGGCACGCGGAACAGCGATAGCGTATTCCAGTACGGCACGAAGCTGTCCACCAACCGGTCGGCGTCATCATGGAACTGCAGCAGGCCGCCCCAGTCGCTGTCCCAATTTTTACTGAGATTGATGACGAACGCGCATACCCGGTTCTCGCTGTCTTCGCGATCCTGGTGCCGGGTCAGGAACTGGCCGGGGCGGTAACGCGTGCCTTGGGCGCTGACGCGGTTCACTGTCGGCTCGCCGGTCAGTCGGCGCGCGAACATCAGGAACTCGGGTGAGTTCAGGAATTCCAACACCGTATGCAGCGGATTCGGTGCCCAGCCCTCTTTCATGGCACGCACGATCATGTAACTGTCATAAGAAAACTGGAATTCGGATTTGGCGCGCGCATAGGCCTTGCT
>Ga0102812_10003088_pt1 | contig 10987 bp, 12 predicted proteins | sample ColrivemetaGS713_FD_79334 | JGI IMG/M metagenome (GOLD analysis project Ga0102812, IMG submission 79334) | Estuarine microbial communities from the Columbia River estuary - Flood tide ETM metaG S.713 | ecosystem: Environmental > Aquatic > Marine > Intertidal zone > Estuary | place: USA... | reverse complement strand
CTAATAAAATACGATTTAAACCTGCGAAACAACAAGTATTTAAAAAGAGTGGTTCAACCAAAGAAGAACCAGTTAAGTTTCAGGTTACGACACCTAAAAACCTGAAACCTGTCTCAAAAACAACTGGAAACACCAATTTGTTTGATAGTAAACTTGTGGTAGGGAATCTTGTCAAACATATACGTTTTGGAACTGGTGAAGTATTGAAAATAGAAGGCGCTGGCGCAGATATTAAGGCTGAAATTAACTTTCAGCATGGAGGTGTTAAAAAATTATTGTTGCGATTTGCTAAACTTGAGGTAATTGGATAACTATTAAAGATGTGTTTGTGTAAAAGCTTTAAGCTTAAGCCAAGTATCCAATAGTTCTAAACCAATCCAACCGTGTGCTGCATTTGGATACAAAGTAAACTGATGTGTTACATTGAGGCTTACCAATTTATCTCGTAAATCCGTTCCCTGTGTCGTTGGAATTAAAGGATCCTGCCCTCCATAAAACAGAATAGTAGGCGGAGCCGAAGCAGTAACTCTATGTAATGGACTGGCTTCTTCTAAATACGAAGATGTGGCATTTATACCATATAGATCTAAAATAGCTTGTAATTCTGGTAATTCATTATTTAAATAGGCTGGATCGGTTAAATTGGTAGGCCCCACAATACTACACACCATATTTATATTCTTATTCGTATCGAAAGCATAACTCCAGAGTAAGGATAAGTGAGCTCCAGCACTTGCGCCAATGAATCCAAATTTATCTGAAATTGTGTATTTGCTTTTATTGGTTTTTAAATAATTTATAATTGATGTAATATCATCAATTTGCATGGGGTATGGTTTATTATTGGCGTTGGCTAAGCGGTAATTAATATTTACAATAGCTAAGTTTGGCAAATCTTGTCGAATTAAATCCTTAAACGGATTCATATCCACTTTATCTCCAGAAGACCATCCACCTCCATGTATAAGTATGACCGTTTTTGTGTTTGAATTTCTTTTAGCGGGTAGATATAAATCAAATTTTTGGTTTATATCGTTTCCATAGGAAACATTTAATTCTTGGTAATATTTAGAAGCATCTAAATTTGTATTTGTAGTATCATCAGTCGTTTCTTCTGTACAATTATAAAATACAAATGTTAATGATAAACAGAAGAATATAAGATTAAGATGTTTCATACAAAAAATAATATTTACTTTGTAAAAGCGAATGCAAGATAATTATTATGGCTGAGTTTATTAGAATTTATGAAGAGAACCCAAATCCTAAAGTAATTGATATGTAGTTGTTATCCTAATATATGGTCGTGTCTAAAAATTATTGTTACGTTTTGCTAAATTGAAGGTAGACTGATAAACTATTTTTACACTTTTTTTTAAAAAACACTATTCGATATGCTTATACTATTTTTAGCTCTTGTATAAATATAAGTTTTAGGTTCATCTAATTTAAATACATTAAATTTTTTTTCAGCTCTTTCTAGAAATTCCGTGTCTTCGCCATAATTAAGGTTATTATATCCTGCAATTTCAAAAAACACATTTCTTTTTCCAAAAAAGGTTGAGCCTAAAACACAGTCTTCAACATTAATTAATTCCCCGGGTTTATAATAATCTGCAACAAAAATTTCTTCGTTTATTTCTACTCCTCCGTATATTAAATCTATATGTTGATTTTGAATCATAAAATCGAAACGACTTTGAATATGGTTTTCTTTAAAGGTATCATCACTATCCAAAAATGTAATATATTCACCTAAAGAAAGCAGTAAACCAATATTTCTTGATAGTGCTAGTTTAATATTTTTGTGTTTTACATATCTAATATTTGAATGCGTGTTTATATATGCGTTTACAATTTCAAAAGTATTATCCTCACTGCCATCATCAACAATAATTAATTCCCAATTATTATTGGTTTGATTAATTATGCTATTTATGCAAGTATTTAAGTATTCTGCACGATTATAGGTGCAAATAATTATTGAAATACGTGGCGCATTATCTTGTGGTAAAAGCTTTTTATATAACGAATTATTCATGTTGTGTTTTTAAATAATTTAATAAGGTAAATTTATTAGGTGTTAATCTTTTAAAACATCTTTTACTCGATATTTAATTTTGAGTTTTTAAAAAAGATTACGATTAAATGTTACTTTATAACTTAAATATTAATTATTTTGTAAAATATTGAGCAAGGTATAAATTATGGCTGAGTTTATTAAAATTTATGAAGAAAATCCAAATCCTAAAGAAATTGAGAGGGTAGTTGCTGTTTTAAAACGCGGAGGTTTAATTATTTATCCAACAGATACAGTTTATGGTTTAGGCTGTGATATAACAAATTTAAAAGCACTTGAAAGAGTAGCACAAATTAAAAATGTTAAACTCGAAAAATCTAATTTTTCATTTGTTTGTCACGATTTGAGTAATTTAAGTGATTATGTAAAGCAAATAGATACGTCTACATTTAAAATTTTAAAGCGAGCGCTTCCAGGACCTTATACATTTATTCTGCCAGGGTCTAATACCTTACCCAATCCTTTTAAAAAGAAAAAAACGGTAGGTATTCGTGTTCCAAATAATAATATAGCGTTAGAAATTGTAAAAAAACTTGGAAACCCTATTATTTCTACTTCGATACATGATGAAGATGAGGTTATTGAGTATACTACGGATCCAGAACTTATTTTAGAAAAATGGGATAAGTTAGTTGATTTAGTGATTGATGGTGGTTATGGTGATAACCAAGCTTCTACTATTATTGATTTGTCTGAAGATGAGCCAATTGTGATTAGAGAAGGAAAAGGGAGTATAGAGATTTTTTGATGTGAATTTAATCAATGAGAACCGATTTTTACTTGATTTCATCTATTTAACGGGAAGCCCGCGTTAGGGATAGTAGTGAAAAGCCCGGAGCGAGGCACGAGCGAGGACTTGTAATGCATAGCCCGACCTTTAGGTAACCTGCCTGCCGGCAGGCGCCATAAAAAAAGCCCAACTTTACAGTTGAGCTTTCTTATTTATATTGAAACCTAATTACTTTTTAGCAGAAAGGTTTTTCATTTCTTTTTCAACCATATCATAGAACTGGTCAATTTTAGGAAGTACAACAATACGAGTACGTCTGTTTTTAGATCTGTTTTCAGCAGTATTGTTATCTACTAAAGGCACATAATCAGCACGTCCAGCAGCAATTAATTGCCCAGGATTAACACCTAATGTTTGTAATACTCTAATGATAGAAGTAGAACGTTTAACACTTAAATCCCAGTTGTCAATTAAAACACCATTACCATTGTAAGGTACGTTATCTGTGTGACCTTCAACCATACATTCGAAATCTGGTTTGCTATTTACTACTTTAGCAACTTTAGCAAGAACTTCTTTAGCTCTTGAAGTTACATTGTAGCTTCCGCTTTGGAATAATAATTTATCTGAAATAGAGATAAACACAACACCTTTTTCTACGTTAATTTCGATGTCTGGATCGTTTATACCTACTTCACGTTTTAAACTTGTTACTACAGCAAGCGTCAAACTATCTTTTTTAGTTAAAGCATCTTGTAGACGTGTAATTTTCATGTCTTTTTCTTTAATGCTTTCTAATGTTTTCTCAATGTTGCTCGCGCCTTTTGATGATAACACTTGTAAGTTGTCATTGCTTTTTCTTAAATCAGATACTTGCTCTTCTAAAGCAGTCGCTCTAGCTGTTGCTGATGCTCTTTCTTCTAAACAAGTGTTTAATTTAACAGTTGCAGAGTTTAAAAGGTCTTGAGTTTCTTGTTGTTTTGCTTGTAGGTCGGTGTATTGCTTCTTCGACACACACGAGCTTAATAATATCATAACTGATACGCTTAATAATAGGATTTTTTTCATGATTATTTTAAGGATTAATTTACTTGTTTATTTCTGCAAAAGTATATAAAAAACAGTTGTTTATAGAATTTTAACAAAATTTTTGCTAAAAACTTACTAATGGTTAAAAAGCTTCTTTTTATTTATAAAATAATCAACAACAATGGATGTTTTATTATAATATTTTTTCTTGTATTTCGTTGTATTTCGTTTGCTCAACAAATGCCTTAAATGTTTGTAGAAACCAAAATGCGCTTTAATAATGGCCATAGTATGTTTTGGTTTTAATTCAAGTAAAAATTTAGCAGCGGCAACACCATCTAAAGTTAATCTGACCAAAATTAAAAACAATAAATTTCCTTTCGCATTTTTTGTTAGTGCAAATAAGCTGTTTCGAAAATTTAAATATGTTTTTTTAGGGTTTGTATTGCTAAGAGTAGCACCTCCAACATGATAAATGGAAGATTGCCCAACATATTTAACACTATATCCTAAGTTCTTAGCCCGCCAACAAAGGTCTATTTCTTCCATGTGCGCAAAAAAACTTTCGTCGAATCCATTTAATTCATTAAAAACCTTACTTCTAATAAATAAACAAGCACCAGAAGCCCAAAATATTTCGGAAGTATCGTTATACTGCCCTAAATCTTTTTCAATAGTGTTAAAAATTCTGCCTCTGCAATATGGATAGCCAAATTTATCTATAAAGCCTCCAGCAGCTCCAGCATATTCAAAAGAATCTCTGTTTTTAAAATCTAATAATTTGGGTTGAATTATAGCGGTGTTTTTATCAGCAGTAAATGTGTTAATTATAGGTAATAACCAATATTTAGTAACTTCTACATCGTTATTAAGCAAACAGAAAACATCGGCTTCTATACATTTTAAAGCGTCGTTGTAACCTTTAGCATATCCACCATTTTCATTATTCTGAATGATTTTAATCGAAGGAAACTTTTCTTTTACAAAATCTATAGAATCGTCTGAAGACGCATTATCTGCTAAATAAACCGTTGCTTCTTTTGAATATGCAACAACAGAGGGTAAAAACTGTTCTAAAAGTTTTTTACCATTCCAGTTTAGTATAACTACAGCAATTCTCATTTGTAATTTGGAATATCTTTTAAAAAATTGAATCGTTCATTTTCAAAATCCATTTGACAATAATAATGATTTAAACCATTAGTAACCATTAAATAATTGGCATTTAATGCGAGATTGTATTGCGCAATTTGATCGAATGTGCTTTGATCTATAATTACTGTTGACGCTTTACATTCAACAATTAAATGAATACTTCCATCAGGGTTAAAAACCACTATGTCGTAACGTTTTTTCAAGTCATTAACAATCAGCTCTTTCTCTACATTAATAAGCGATTTCGGATAACCTTTTACCTCAATTAAATATAAAACACAATGTTGTCGCACCCATTCTTCGGGTTGTAAAATCACAAATTTTTTACGCAGGCAATCGAAAATAGAAATTTTATTTTCGCTATTTTTGAATCGAAAGCTAAACTTTGGAAAATTGAGTTCTTGCAACAGGTAATGAATTAGATTTCAAAGTTAAGCTTCAATAATCAAATACCAAATCCCAAAAGTATAAATGTTGGTGTTTGGAATTTTTAATTTGAATTTTATTTAAATTTTGGACGAAGTCAAACAATTAGTTACAGATATTAAAAGCGGAAAGTTAAAGCCTATTTACTTTTTAATGGGTGAAGAATCCTATTATATTGATAAAATATCAGATTTTATTGAGGCGAATGTTTTAACAGAAGAAGAGCGTGGTTTTAATCAAATGGTGCTTTATGGACGCGATATAACCATTGAAGATGTGGTAAGTAATGCAAAGCGTTACCCCATGATGGCAGAGTATCAGGTAATTATTGTAAAAGAAGCACAGGATTTATCCCGTACTATAGAAAAGTTGGTTGATTATGCAAAGCAGCCACAACCATCTACTGTTTTAGTTTTAAACTATAAATACAAAACGATTGATAAACGAAAAGCTTTATATAAAACACTTCAAAAAAGCGCCGTTGTTTATGAAAGCAAAAAACTTTATGAAAATCAGGTAGCAGATTGGATTCGTCGTATTTTATCATCAAAAAATTACACCATTGTTCCAAAAGCGGCTCAAATGTTAGTAGAGTTTTTAGGAACTGATTTAAGTAAAATTAGTAATGAATTGGACAAACTTCAAATAATTTTACCAAAAGGAACACAGATTACGCCAGAGCATATCGAAGAAAATATAGGTATTAGTAAAGACTTTAATAATTTTGAATTACGGCACGCTATTGGCGAAAGAAATGCGCTTAAAGCATACAGGATTGTAAATTATTTTGCTGAAAACCCAAAAGATAACCCTATGGTGGTTACAGTTTCTCTTTTATTTAGTTTTTTTTCGCAACTGCTTCATTTTCATGGTTTAAATGATAAATCTCCGCGAAATGTAGCATCTGCATTGCGAGTAAATCCATATTTTGTGAACGACTATGTTACGGCTGCCCGAAATTATCCTATGAAAAAAGTCAGTGAAGTGGTTTCAACACTCCGTGAGTTTGATGTAAAAAGCAAAGGTGTTGGTGCTAACGCCGTTTCTCAAGGAGATTTATTAAAAGAATTAATGTATAAAATATTATCTTAGTTGTTATAAGTTTAATATTAAATTATTTTATATGAAAACATTTAAACTTTTATTACTAGTCAGCATTATAACTTTAATTTCTTGCAAACAACACAGAAAAGAAGCCATGGTTCATGCACCAATAAAAACAGAAATTGTTCTAACAAAATTATGGGAATCTGACACACTTTTAAAAACATGTGAAGCCGTTCGATATAATAAAGAGAAAGGAGTTATTTATGTTTCAAACATAGGAAATGTTCCAACGGACGAAAAAGATAACGACGGAAGTGTGTCTATAATCAATCTGGATGGTGAAATACTTAAAAAGCATTGGGTAACAGGGATTAATGCCCCAAAAGGCCTTAGTTTTTTTAATGATAAACTATTTGTTACTGATATTAATGAAGTTGTTAAAATAGATATAGAAACGGGAAGTATCGAAAAGAAATTTGGTGTAGAAAACGCTGTTTTTTTAAATGATCTGGATATTGATAAAAATGGTGATGTCTATTTTACAGATTCCAGGGATAGCAAAGTTTATAAACTAACCAATGATGAAGTTTCATTATGGTTAGATATGGAAGGCTTAAACCCCAATGGCATATTAGTAGAAGAAAATCGCATTCTGGTAGTGTCTTTTAGCAAAGGAGATTTTATAGCGATAGATAAAGAAACAAAACAGCGTAGTGTGATTGCCACGGGCATTGTTGGCGGCGATGGTATTGTAGCAATAAAAACTGGATATATAGTTTCCACATGGCCAGGTGAGCTGTTTTTTGCTGATAAAAATGTGCCAGGTCACATAGCGTCAAAAATTTTAGATACTAAAGATGAAAAATTGAATGCTGCAGATATTGGAATTATTCCAGAGAAAAATATTCTATTAGTACCAACTTTTTTTGGAAATATGGTTGCTGCTTATAAAATTGATTATAAGTAAACTGAAATAGTAAGCATTATCATTGTAAAGACAGTCAAAATAACTACTAAAGGCATAACAAACTTCAACCATTTGTCATAACCCACTTTAACGATAGCTAGTGAGGCTAAGATTAATCCGGTCGGACTAATGAAAGCAAACAATCCCATGCCATATTGATAGGTGTTTACTATGAATTCTCTACCAATTCCAACCCCGTCCGCTAAAGGCGACATAATTGGCATAGTTAAAACGGCCATTCCTGAAGAAGACGGAATAAAAAATGATAATCCACCAAATATATAAAGCATCGCATTAATGAAAACACCTTTATTCATGCCATTTGTAGCATTACTGGCGTAGTAAAGCAAAGTATCGCTAATTTGTCCATCAATCATCAAAATAGTTACACCTCTGGCAATACCTATAATTATTGCAACTCCTAACAAATCACTGGCACCTTTTATAAACACGTCAACAAAAGTATATTCGTTTATTTTCCCTATAATTCCAATAAGAATGGCACCAACAAAAAACACAACTGTCATTTTTAAAAATTGCCATTCTTGAAATGAGACGCCATAAATCATTACAATAAAGCACATAGCAAATACAAAAAGGATTATTTTTAGTCTAATAGATAAATTAATTAAAGATGTAGTATTACTGCCAAACATGGTTTCAATGGCTTCTTTTTGACTAAAAATAACAGATTTTGAGGGGTCTTTTTTAACACGTTGTGCATAACGAAGTATATAAATAATACAAATTAAAGTGCTTAAAACAAGCATAATAAATCGTCCTGTTAAACCAGTTGTCCAATTTATACCAGCAGCGTCCGATGCAATAATTGCACTAAAAGGATTCGTTGTTGAACACATGGATCCAATAGAAGAACCAATATAAATACATGCTAAAGCTACCATAGCATCATATTTAGCTGCTAAAAAAATAGGAATGAGAATAGGGTAGAAGGCGATGGTTTCTTCTGCTAAACCAAAGGTTGTACCGCCAATAGCGATTAATAACGTCACCAGTATAATTAAAACAAATTCTTTGCCTTTCAAGATTTCTGCTAACCAGGAAATTCCTGCATCAAAAGCTCCTGTATAATTCATAATACCTATAAGTCCGCCAATAAACAAAACGAGAAATATAATGTCTGCAGCTTCAATAATCCCTTTTATGGGCGATTGTATAAAAGCTACAATGCCTTGGGGCTTAGCTTCTACTTTATGATAGGTGTTTGGAATACTTATGGGTTTCCAAATATCGCCACTTGTAAATTTTTCCAGAGGAATTTTAATTTCTAAATCATCTAATGTTTCTTGTTTTGCCGGAAGTATTTCGATTTCTTTTAGACCTGTTCTGGTAAACGAGCGATCTTCTTTATTATAAGCTAAAGAATCAAATTTGCCAGAAGGAATTATAAACGTGAGAATGGCTACTAAACCGGCAATTATAATAAGGATAGTTTGGGCAGTTGGAAATTTTATTTTTTTCAATCTTAAATAATTTTCATAAGATTAAAGATAGTATTATTTTGGTTCGATCATAAATTAAAATTATGAATATGGAAATACACGAAAGTTGGAAACCTTATTTAGAAAGTGAATTTGAAAAGCCTTATTTTAAAGATTTAGCTCAATTTGTAAATATGGAATACGAAAACAACACTTGTTTCCCACCTCAAAATCAAATTTTTAATGCTTTTAATCATTGCAGTTTTGATGATGTTAAGGTAGTAATTATTGGTCAGGATCCTTATCACGATGATGGGCAAGCCAATGGGTTATGTTTTTCGGTTAATAATGGTATAAAGCATCCCCCATCACTGATTAATATTTTTAAGGAAATTGAAATGGATTTGGGAATCACATACCCAAAAAGTGGTAATTTAATACGTTGGGCAGACCAAGGTGTGTTACTGTTAAATGCCACTCTTACAGTAAGAGCACATGAAGCTGGAAGTCATCAAATTAAGGGTTGGGAACAATTTACCGATGAAGTGATAAAAATGATTAGCCACAAAAAAGAAAATATTGTGTTTTTGCTTTGGGGTGGCTTTGCTAAAAAAAAGGTTAAATTAATAAACCCAGTTAAGCATAAGATTTTGCTGTCTGGCCACCCATCTCCATTAAGTGCTAATAGGGGTTATTGGTTTGGAAATAAGCATTTTAGTAAAACTAACTTCCTGTTGGAGCAAATATTTCAGTCTCCAATTCAATGGTAACTTGTGGTTTAAGCACCACAGGCATTTTATTTACTTTTGATTCTTTACGTGTTGAATTGCAACTAAATAGTAATAGGAGAAAATTTGTTGCTACTAAAACTAAAATGATAAGAGTAATATTTAATAACATAAGCATTATGGTTAAACCATCGTCAAAATACAATAAAAAGGCTTAAACCGTGTATTTTATCGATGAAACAATATCTCCTTACAAATTTAATAAAAAAAAGACTACAATGCAATAAGTACTTATACTTATCTTAATATCTTAAAAAAAGAATTAGTTTTTTGAGGATTTAATCATTTTCCATGGAGTTTTTTTTGCTATTTCTCAAAATACAATGTATAGAAACATGCAATTTCTTTTCAATAAATACTAGAGATTTATAAAAAAAGAGTTAAATGAAAATGAAGAAGTTATTTTTATCTTGAAAGCATGGTTTTAATTAAATAAAAATTATTTTTGACTAAAATAATCAAAATGGAGCAAGTTAATTGGGAAATTGCCAAAGAATACGAGGACATTACTTTTAAAAAATGTAATGGTGTTGCTCGAATAGCATTTAACAGACCTAATGTTAGAAATGCCTTCAGGCCAAAAACAACAAGCGAACTTTATGATGCATTATATAATGCTAATGAAGACGTAAATATTGGCGTTGTTTTATTATCTGCTGAAGGACCGTCGACTAAAGATGGTATTTGGAGTTTTTGTTCTGGTGGCGACCAAAAAGCAAGAGGTAAGCAAGGATATGTTGGCGATGATGGCTACCATCGATTAAATATACTGGAGGTACAACGATTAATTCGTTTTATGCCAAAAGCTGTTATTGCTGTGGTTCCGGGTTGGGCAGTTGGTGGCGGCCATAGTTTACATGTGGTTTGCGATTTAACACTCGCCAGTAAGGAACAGGCTATTTTTAAGCAAACAGATGCCGATGTTACTAGTTTTGATGGTGGTTACGGATCTGCATACTTAGCTAAAATGGTTGGACAAAAAAGGGCTCGTGAGATTTTTTTCTTAGGAAGAAATTACTCAGCTCAAGAAGCTTTCGACATGGGTATGGTAAATGCCGTTATTCCTCATTCTGAATTAGAAACCACGGCTTACGAGTGGGCACAAGAAATATTAGCAAAATCTCCAACGTCTATAAAAATGTTAAAATTCGCAATGAACTTAACAGATGATGGTATGGTAGGGCAACAGGTTTTTGCAGGTGAAGCAACGCGTTTGGCTTATATGACCGATGAAGCGAAAGAAGGTAGAAATGCCTTTTTAGAAAAGCGCAAGCCAAATTTTGAAAAAAAGTGGATACCATAATTAATTATGAATAATTTTTT
>Ga0102812_10003087_pt1 | contig 10987 bp, 16 predicted proteins | sample ColrivemetaGS713_FD_79334 | JGI IMG/M metagenome (GOLD analysis project Ga0102812, IMG submission 79334) | Estuarine microbial communities from the Columbia River estuary - Flood tide ETM metaG S.713 | ecosystem: Environmental > Aquatic > Marine > Intertidal zone > Estuary | place: USA... | reverse complement strand
TATAAACTATAAACTAAAAAGTAATACCATTAATTTCAACAACTCTTTTTATTTGTGGTGCGTGCCTTTTTATGGTGGCCTCAACACCGTTTTTAAGTGTCATTTGATTAACAGAACAACCTAAACAGGCTCCTTCCAGTTGTACACTTACAGTATCTTCAGTAATTTCAACTAAGGAAATATTACCGCCATCAGCTTCCAAATATGGCCTGATTTCTTGCAATGCGTTTTCAACCGAAATTTTTAGTTCTTGTTCACTCATAATTTATTATTTAGTACTGCACCCACTCATTGTTGTAATTTTAACAATCTCAGTTGGAGGTAAATCTTTATTTCTTTTTACTAATTCAGACAATGTATTTTTTGTTATTTCAGAAAAAGCAATTTCCAAAGGAGTGTTAGTTTGTAAAGCTACTGGATGACCAACATCACCAGCTTCTCTAATACTTTGCACTAATGGAACTTCTCCTAAAAATGGAGCGCCAATATCCTCTGCTAAATTTTTTGCGCCGTCTTTTCCAAATATATAGTATTTATTGTTTGGAAGTTCAGCAGGAGTGAAATAACTCATATTTTCAACAATTCCAAGAACAGGAACATTTATATTTTCCTGTTTAAACATTGCAACACCTTTTTTAGCATCAGCTAAAGCAATATTTTGCGGGGTGCTTACAATTACTGCTCCAGTTACAGGTATAGATTGTACAATTGATAAGTGAATATCTCCGGTTCCTGGAGGTAAATCAATTAATAAAAAATCTAAATCTCCCCAATGTGCATCAAAAATCATTTGATTTAATGCTTTTGAAGCCATTGCACCACGCCAAATAACAGCTTGGTTTGCATCTGTAAAAAAACCTAAGGATAATATTTTTACACCGTAACTTTCAATAGGTTGCATTTTTGAACGACCATCAATTTCAATAGATAATGGTCTTGCATTTGCAACATCAAACATTAAATGTGTTGAAGGTCCGTATACATCAGCATCAAGTATTCCAACTTTAAATCCCATTTTTTGAAGTGAAACAGCCATATTTGAAGTTATGGTTGATTTTCCTACACCACCTTTCCCAGATGCAATGGCAATAATATTTTGAATTCCCGGAACTTTTGGTTTTTCAGGTTTAAAAGGTTCGTTTTTAGTGTCTGAAGTTACGTTTACTTTAACATCTGCTTTTACATCAATTTCTTGATGAATCACTTTCATTATTTCAACTTCTATTTTCTTTTTTGCTTGTAAAGAAGGGTTTGCAATTGTAACATCAACAATAATTTCTTTGTCGAAAGTAACAATATTTTTAACTGCTCCGCTTTCAATTAAACTTTTCCCTTCACCTGGAGCTGATATGGTTTCTAGGGCTTTTGTAATATCTTTTTTGCTATATGCCATGTTGTTTATATAAAATCATTCTAAACAACAAATATACAGAGTTCAGTTGAATATAAAAAGGTGAGAGTAGAAAAGGGTAATTGATTTTAGCTATTAAAACTATTTTAATCTTCTGATAATTCTTTTGAAGGATCCCAAAATACGTCATCAAAATTTTGAATTTGATTATCTTTAATAATTACGCCTTCATTTTCAAGCAGTTGCTGCATTAAGTTTGTGCCATCAAAATGATGTTTACCAGTTAATAAACCTTTTCTATTAACAACTCTATGTGCAGGAATATCATTGTTATTGTGTGATGCATTCATTGCCCAACCAACCATTCTAGCAGAACGTGCAGCTCCTAAATAGGTGGCAATTGCTCCATAACTTGTTACTCTTCCAAATGGAATTTGGACAGCTATTTCATATACTTTTTCGAAAAAATTGGATGATTCTTTCAATTGATTCTTTTAATTAAGGCAATAAGGGCAATAATACCAGTTATAATTCCTAAAAAAATATTTAAATTTCTGGCTAGTAGTCCTATTTTCTTTTGAATAATTTTAGCTGAATTATTGTAAATACTTAAAAGAGCGAATGTGCCTAAACTTGATCCTACAACAAATATTAAAATACTAATTTGTGAAAAATCTAAATAACCGTATGATTTTAAAGCTGCTCCTACACTACAATAATATGGAATTGCTAAAAGATTTAATGAAGCCAAAATTAACCCAAGCGTAAAACTGTTTTTAATTTTAGATTTTTTAATTTTTTGAGTTTTTTTCTCTTTAATACCTTTATAAAGAAAGTAAATAGATAGCAATGAGAATAGTAAAACGCCAATAGATTGCAAAGAAGATTCTATATTGGATTTACTATGTATATAATTTGTGAAAATTAATGAAAAATAAGTTTGAAAAAATATGATGATTGAAACACCAAATGCAAAATTGTAGCTTTTTTCTTTGCCTTTTTCTAAACTAATCTTTAGCGATGTTAAATTAAGTAAGCCAGGAGGTGTAGCTGCTACAAACGAGGCAAGAAAACCTAAAATAAATTGTAGCACCATGGATTAATAATTTAGTCTAAATTGAATATAAGTTATTGGTTTTTCTTTTTCTAAATATTGACTTTCGTAAAATGTTTGGGTTGATGTAACCTCTATAGGTGTAAAAAAGTTTTTATAGATATCATGATGTGCATATAAAATCTCATGACCTTCACCGTGTAATAAACCTAAGGTATATCCATGCATAAATTCGCTATCGGTTTTTAAATTTACAATTCCATCAGGTATTAAAATATGATGGTATTTTTTTAAAAACTCTCTATTTGTTAATCTATGTTTAGTGCGTGTATATTTAATTTGAGGGTCTGGAAAAGTTATCCAAATTTCAGCAACTTCATTTTCATTAAAAAGCAAATCTATCAATTCAATTTGAGTACGAATAAAAGCAACATTTGTTAAGTTTTCTTCTAATGCAGTTTTGGCACCGCGCCAAAATCGGGCACCTTTTAAGTCAATTCCTATATAATTGATATTAGGATTTTTACGAGCTAAAGCAATAGTATATTCCCCTTTTCCACAACCTAATTCTAGAATAATAGGATTATTGTTATTAAAATGAGTATGCCAAATACCTTTTAAAGAGAAACCGTCAATAACTTCTTTTCGTGTTGGTTGTATTACATTAGAAAATGTTTCGTTTTCACGAAATCTTTTGAGTTTATTTTTGCTTCCCACAGTTTTGGGTTTTAGTAAAAGAAAGAGCGTTTATTGCAGGCAGTATTATTCGTTTCCTGCTTTTTTGTATTTTCTTATTTCTCCCATCCAATATAGGAATGCGATAAAAGCAATTACAATAAATATCCAGCTAATGGTACTTTGTAACCACCAATTATCCATAGATCTTAACGAGTTATATGGAGAAAATAAAACGTTTGTAAAAAAATCACCAATCGCTTTAAAAATATTGTTTGCAATCATATCTTAATTATATTTACAGGCAAAAGTATAAAATATAGTAATGATAGCAAATTTTTTTAGTAAAAGTAAACCAGTTAATATTTTTAACCTAGTTGTATTATTAGTTTTATACTATATTATTTCTTTTATTTTTATAAATAATGTAGCGCTTATAGGATGGGATTTTGTTATAAATATTTCATTATTCCTATTACTAATAGTAGGTTTAATAGTTGTAAATTTTATTATTAATAAAAATAATTTAACTCTTGATAATTTATATGGCTTACTTATGTTTGTGTTGCTTTTAGGTTCTTTTCCTGAAGCAATGTTTGCTAATAAGATTGTTTTCTCAAATTTATTACTCTTAATAAGTTATAGAAAAATTTACAGTATTAAATCAGGTCATAATACAACTAAAAAACTTTTTGATGCTGGCTTTTGGATTGGTATAGCAACATTAATTTACCCACTAAGTATTTTTTATATTGCTTTGGTTTTTGTTTCAGTTATAATTTTTCAGAAAATATATTTTAAAAATTTGTTTATACCGGTTATAGGGTTGGTAACTCCTTTATTTCTGTTTTTTACGTATGTTTTTTACATAGATAAATTGGAATTATTTTATAATTTATTCCAGTATAACCTGAATTTTGATTTTTCTATCTATAATCAATTAAATAATTTATTGCCTTTAACTTTTTTAATAACAATTACTCTTTGGTCTTTAGTTGTTGTAACACCAAAAATTAATTTAGTGAGTAATACGTTAAGAATGTCATGGAATGTATTAATAAATCAATTATTAATTGCCACTGTAGTTGTGGTTTTAGCTCCAAATAAAAATGGGTCAGAACTGTTTTTTGTGATTTTTCCTTGCGCTATAATAATTGCTAATTTTTTGCAAAAAAGTCAATCTTCAAATTTCAAGAATTTGATTTTGTATCTTTTTTTGATACTATCTATAAGTATTTATCTTTTATAATTTTTGACCGAAAGCTAAATCACCCGCATCACCTAATCCTGGTAAAATATAACCATGGCTATTCAATTTTTCATCAACGGTAGCTATCCATAATTGAGAATTTTCTGGAAGATGTTTTTTAATGTAATCAATACCTTCATTAGATCCAATTACACAAGCAACGTGAATTTCTTTAGGAGTTCCGTGATTTTTTAAACCTTCAAAAACACTTACTAAAGATCTTCCCGTAGCTAACATTGGATCAGCTAAAATCAATGTTTTTCCTTCTAAACTTGGTGAAGCAAAATACTCAACTTTAATTTCAAATTCAGTTTCAGTAAGGTGGTTTCTATATGCCGAAATAAAAGCGTTTTCAGCATCATCAAAATAATTTAAAAGACCGTTATGCAAAGGCAACCCAGCCCTTAAAATAGAACATAAAACAATGTCTTTTTTAGGTGTTTCCATTATTTTTGTACCTAAAGGAGTAGAAACTGTATTTTTTTCGTAAGATAAAGATTGACTTATTTCGTAGGCTAAAATTTCACCAATGCGTTCAATATTTCTTCTAAAACGCATAGAGTCTTTTTGAATATCTATATTTCTAATTTCTGAAATGAATTTGTTTAGAATGGATTTTTTTGAATCAAGAATATTGATAATCATATGTGTAAAATTTCAGCAAAAATAACCAATATAATTTTAAAATTAAGAAGATATTATTGTTATTTTAATTCAATAGTTTTTTAACTATTGCTTGAGGAGAAATACTCATAATTACATCTTCATAACCTTCGCAGAATTTATTTCCATAAATTGAACAAGGTATATTTTGGATATTTCTTTAAATAGGGTGAAATTGTGTTTTCAAAAGGCTGATTAAATGAGGCAAAACCTGTAAATGGATGTGTAATTCCCAAAATAGTGAATGTGTTAATTATTAACATTGAAGTAAAATGCGCATTTCCAGAAGTCATATGTTTCTTTTATAATAAAGTGTAAATTTAGTAGGCTAAAAACACGCAAAAGTTTTAGTAAGTAAAATATTTAAGGTAGCTAGATTAAATTTAAAGCCTACACTTTTTAGAATTTGCTTAAATTTGCTAAAATATTCAATAATAGATGATACAATCAATGACCGGATACGGTAAAACCGTATTACAATTACCTACCAAAAAAATTACGATTGAACTAAAATCGTTAAACAGCAAAAATTTAGATTTAAATGTCAGAATTCCATCATATTACAGAGAAAAGGAATTAGATGTTAGAAAAAATTTAGCTACAGATTTGGAAAGAGGAAAGATAGATTTTTCGATTTTTATTGAAGGAAATGGAGGAGAAGGATCTTCAAAAATTAATGAAAATGTAGTTAAAGAATATATGAATCAACTGCGTAATATAGTTGAATCAGATGAAACTGAATTGTTAAAAATAGCAGTTCGTTTGCCGGAAGCCTTAAAAACAGAGCGAGAGGAATTAGATGAAGAAGAATGGGAGTTAATATTAACTGCAATTGATGAAACAGTTCAGAAGATAAAATTATATAGAACTGATGAAGGAAAAGTGTTGTGTGATGATTTTATATTTAGAATTTCAAACATTGAAAATTTGCTTGAAAAAGTTATTGAAATAGACCCGGAAAGAATTGTTTTGGTTAAGGAGAAATTAAGAAAAGCAATTGCTGATTTAGAAGCGAAAATTGATGAAAATAGGTTTGAACAAGAATTGATTTACTATATAGAAAAACTGGACATTACGGAAGAAAAAGTTCGATTAAAAAACCATTTGGAATATTTCAAAAAAGAATTAAGCACCAATGATTCTAATGGGAAAAAACTAGCATTTATTACCCAAGAAATTGGAAGAGAGATAAATACAATTGGATCAAAATCTAACTTTGCAGATATGCAAAAATTAGTGGTGCAAATGAAAGATGAGCTTGAAAAGATTAAAGAGCAAAGTTTAAACATTTTATAAAACATTTTAAGTTTGAAAAAAGAAGGAAAACTAATTGTTTTTTCCGCTCCATCAGGTTCAGGTAAAACAACTATTGTACGTTATTTGTTAAAGCAACCAACGCTAAATTTAGATTTTTCAATTTCTGCAACTTCAAGAAAAAGTAGAGGTAAAGAGATAAATGGAGAGGATTATTATTTTATTTCCCTTAAAGATTTTCAAAAGCATGTTAAAAATGATGATTTTATTGAGTGGGAAGAGGTTTATACGAATAATTATTATGGCACTTTAAAAAAGGAAGTAGAACGTATTTGGGCGTTAGGGAAACATGTAATTTTTGATATTGATGTTGTTGGGGGATTGAATATTAAAAATAAATTTGAGAAGCAAACACTGGCTATTTTTGTTCAGCCACCATCAATTGATGAAATGGAAAGAAGGTTAAGAGGGAGACAAACAGATAGTGAAGAAAAGATAAAAGAACGTGTTGCTAAGGCCGAAAAAGAATTGAAATTCGCAAAAGATTTTGATGTTATTTTAGTGAACGATGATTTGGAAATAGCGAAAAAAGAAGCGTTTAAATTAGTTGAAAATTTTATTAAATAAATGGAACGAGCATGCTAAAAATTTTATTACTTAATGAAATTACAAATAGCGAACAGCATGTGACCATTAAAGAAAATAATAGAAACACATGAAAATAGGTTTGTTTTTTGGCACGTTTAATCCAATTCATATTGGACATTTAATCATTGCAAATTATATGGCTGAATTTTCCGATTTAGAAGAAATTTGGTTTGTAATAACTCCTCAAAGTCCATTTAAACAAAAAAAATCTATGTTGGCTAATCATCACAGGTTGGCCATTGCAAATATTGCAGTTGAGGATTTTCCTAAATTAAAAACATCTGATATTGAATTTAAATTACAGCAACCAAATTACACTGTAAATACGCTTATTCATATTGAAGAAAAATATCCTACTCATCAATTTTGTTTGATAATGGGAGAAGATAATTTACTAGGATTTCATAAATGGAAAAATCATGAAACAATCCTTCAAAATTATGAATTGTATGTGTATCCAAGAATTTCAGATGGTACATCAGAAAATCAATTTTTAAATCATCCAAAAATACATAAAGTAGCAGCTCCAATTGTAGAAATCTCATCAACATTTATTAGAAAAGCAATAAAAAAGAATAAGAACATTAAACCAATGTTGCCGGTAAACGTTTGGAAATATATTGATGAAATGAACTTCTATAAAAATGAACTTTAGCGAAGTTTTAACACTTGTAAAACATTCTGATAAAATTAAATAACGATATTTCGTTGTATATTTGTTCTAATTAAAATATGGCCAAAAAAACTAAAAATAAAGGACGATTTCGGAAAAAATTATTTAACAAATACCGATTGGTAATTTTAAATGAAGAAACTTTTGAAGAAAGGTTGTCATTTAAATTAACGAGACTTAATGTGTTTGTTTTTGGAGGCTTGTTTTCAATTTTATTAATTATAGGAACAACATATTTAATTGCTTTTACAGGTTTAAAGGAATATATTCCTGGATTTTCTTCCACAAAATTAAAAAAAGAAGCTACACATTTAGTATATAAAGTAGACTCACTTCAGCAAGTTTTAGATGTAAATAACTTGTACATTTTAAAAGTAAAAGAATTACTTACCGGAAAAATTTCTGATGTAATGTTTGATAAAGATTCGGTTTTGCAAGCCATTCAATATAACAAGGACAGCTTAAATTTAAGTCCAACAGAACAAGATTTAGAATTTAGATCTGATATTGAAAGGTTAGATAGGTATAGTATTTTTGACGAGGCAATTAAAGATACTGAAGTAGTATTTTTTGCACCAGTTTTAGGAACTTTAACAGATGGCTATAGTCCAAAATCTAAGCATTTTGCAGTAGATATTGCCGTAGAAATGAATACACCAGTAAAATCAATTGCTGATGGTACTGTTATTTTTGCGGAATGGACAGCAACTACTGGTCATGTAATAATTATTAAACATAATGGGGGTTTTATTTCAGTATATAAACATAATACTGCACTTCATAAAGAACAAGGAGATTTTGTAAAATCTGGTGAGGCAATTGCATCAGCGGGTAATTCAGGAGAATTAAGTACAGGACCTCATTTGCATTTTGAATTATGGAGTGAAGGTTATCCCGTAAACCCAACATATTATATTGATTTTGAATAAATAATGAATATTAAATCCATATTAGCAAAACCTTTTGCAAAACAAGTAACTTCAAGAATCCGCAAAAAAAGCAGCAATGCAATTGAAGTACAACAAAAAGTTTTTAAAAAAATTATTAAACAAGCTGAATTCACTGAGTTTGGAAAGGATCATCGTTTTTCTCAAATAAAAACGTACGAAGATTTTAAAAAGAACATCCCAGTTGTAGATTATGAAGATTTAAAGCCATATATAGAAAAAGTAATTAATGGAGAGCCAGATATTTTATGGAAAGGAAAGCCGCTTTATTTTGCAAAAACTTCAGGAACTACTTCAGGCACAAAATATATTCCACTTACCAAAGAATCTATGCCTACGCATATTGAATCTGCCAGAAATGCACTTTTAATGTATATAAATGAAACTAAAAAGGCCGATTTTTTAGGGGGAAAAGTTATTTTTTTACAAGGAAGTCCTGAGTTGAAAGAAAAAAATGGAATTAAAATTGGACGACTTTCAGGAATTTCTGCTCATTATGTTCCAAGTTACTTATTAAAAAATAGATTGCCAAGTTGGGAAACCAATTGTATTGAAGATTGGGAGACCAAAGTTGAAGCTGTTATTGATGAAACCATTAATGAAAATATGACATTAATTGGCGGAATTCCTTCTTGGGTACAAATGTATTTTGAAAGAATTGTTGCCAGAACAGGTAAAAAAGTTGGGGAAGTTTTTCCAAACTTTAATTTGTTTGTTTATGGTGGTGTAAATTATGAACCTTACAGAAATAAATTTGAAGATTTAATAGGAAGAAAGGTTGATTCAATTGAATTATACCCAGCATCTGAAGGTTTTATTGCTTTTCAAGATTCTCAAGTTGAAGAAGGAATGCTATTGATGATTAATAATGGAATTTTCTATGAATTTATTCCAGCTGATGAATTTTTTAATGAAAACCCTACAAGAATTTCATTGAAAGATGTGAAATTGGATGTTAATTATGTGGTAATTTTAAATACCAATGCCGGCCTTTGGGGTTATAATATTGGAGATACTGTAAAGTTTGTTTCTTTAAACCCACCAAGAATTGTTGTTTCCGGAAGAATTAAGCATTTTATTTCTGCATTTGGTGAGCACGTTATAGGGAAAGAAGTTGAAGACGCCATTAACAGTCAAACTATTGGAACAGATATTACGGTGAATGAATTTACTGTAGCACCTCAAATTTTACCTGTATCAGGATTACCTTATCACGAATGGTTTATTGAGTTTGAAAATAAACCAGACAATTTAGACGAATTTGCCAAAAAAGTAGATGAATCACTACAAGAAAAAAACAGTTATTATTACGATTTAATTGTGGGAAAAGTGCTTAGGCCATTAAAAATTACTTTAATTAAAAAAGGAGGATTTAATAATTATATGAAATCTGTAGGTAAATTGGGTGGTCAAAACAAGGTGCCACGTTTAGCAAATGACAGAAAAATAGCAGATGAATTAATTAAATTTATAGAATAATGAAAGTGGTTTCAGTAAATATTGGAGAAAGAAAAGTAATAAACTATAAAGGAAGAATTATAGAAACAGGTATTTTTAAATATCCGGTTGATGAGCCAATATTTTTAGGAATAGAAGATGTAAAAGGAGATGCTGTAATTGATAGAAAATACCACGGAGGTATTGATAAGGCTGTGTATGGTTATTCAGAAAATTATTATGAATTCTGGAAACAATTATACCCAAATTTAGACTGGAAATTTGGAATGTTTGGTGAAAATTTGACTATTTCAAATTTAGAAGAAACAGAAATTTGTGTTGGAGATATTTTTAAATTAGGAGAGGTTATTTTAGAGGTTACAAAACCTAGAGAACCTTGCATGAAATTAGGATTGCGTTTTGGTACTCAAAAAGTATTAAAGCAATTTTGGAATTCTTCAAAATGTGGAATTTATTTTAAAGTTATTCAAACTGGAAATGTAGCTAAAGGAGATGAAATGGTTTTGCTTAAAAAAGCAGTAAATACTCCAACAATTGCTGAGGTTTATGTAACTAAAAAAGAAAAATAAGATTTTTACAAAATAATGAAATAAAAAAAGGTCCGCTCAATTGTGGACCTTTTAAAATATTAAAGAAAAGTTTGGTTAAATTCTTTATTATTTTTTAGCTAATAAATCTCTTATTTCAACCAATAAATCCTCTTGAGATGGCCCTTTTGGAGCCGCAGGTGCAGGGACTTCTTTCTTTTTAGTTTTATTTATAGCTTTTATCATCATAAACATTACAAATGCTACAATAATAAAATCAATTAAGTTTGTTAAAAATTCACCATATAATACTGCAACTTCACCAGTAACAGCACCAGCTTCATCTAAACCCCTTCATTTATTACATATTTTAAATCTTTAAAGTCTGATTTGAAAATTAGGCCTATAAGCGGAGAAACTATTCCACCTGTAAATGAAGAGACAATTTTGTTAAAGGCGGCACCCATTACAAAACCTACTGCAATGTC
>Ga0102812_10003085_pt1 | contig 10989 bp, 9 predicted proteins | sample ColrivemetaGS713_FD_79334 | JGI IMG/M metagenome (GOLD analysis project Ga0102812, IMG submission 79334) | Estuarine microbial communities from the Columbia River estuary - Flood tide ETM metaG S.713 | ecosystem: Environmental > Aquatic > Marine > Intertidal zone > Estuary | place: USA: Columbia... | reverse complement strand
CGAGATTCTGAGCTTTTACTTGGAGGGTAAGCCCAAAAAGGATGAGGAGTTTGATGGCAATGCGCTGATGCATAGGTCCCTATTTTCGTTTATGCCAATCTAGGCAAAATTGTTGAAGCACTCCTTTTATGACCAACCGGCGCCTGGTAACGAACGATTTTTATTAAAGCGAGTCGGGATCTTTTGGGACTTTCGGGGGGAATACAGACAAATGGTATCACACAAAGCCAACTATCTCTAAATCGTTGATTTCAGTCTACCGTTGATAAAATCTATAACAACGTTGAAGTATTGCTTGCATTAGGTTTAAATGACCCCTATGTTTCATTCCACAAAGCAAATTGTGACATGGTTACTCAACTTCCTAAAAATAAGATTACTATAGGGACAACATTCAGTGGCATTGGTGCGCCCGAAGAGGCTATGCGTCGCTTGAATATAAATCACGAAGTGCTATTTGCTTGTGATATTGACAAACATGCTAAAGCAGCTTATTTGGCGAACAACAGTATTGATCCCAAAAATTTTTTTGATGACATAGCACAAATGGACGTTTCAAACTTTTGTGATAAAGTTGATTTATACGTCGGTGGTAGCCCATGTCAAAGTTTCTCGACTTACGGAAAGCAACTAGGTTTAAATGACAATCGCGGAAATTTATTTTTCCACTATATCAAAATAATAAAACAAGCCTTCCCTAAGTACTTTATATGGGAAAACGTTAGCAGTGTTATAACAAATGATAAAGGACGTAGTTGGAAAATTATTAAATCAGAATTTCATGAATTAACGAAGGGCGAAGATATTAGTAAGAAATATGACATTCAATTCATTAATATTAATCCTATTGAAATTGGTTTTCCTCAAAATCGCTCAAGAATATTTGTGATAGGATCGAGAAAGGACAACCTAAGACAACTAAGTATTTCAAAACCAATACATCAAAAGCTTAAATTTAAAGCCATAGATCTATTAGAAAAAGACAAAAATATCTTCGAAAAATTCCCTCCCATTAAAAAGAAAAAGCTTGCGTTTGTAACTAGTCCAAAATGTGATAAAAATGGTTACACACGAGTTCATAACTTATTTTCCTCACATCAAAATAATGGCGTCTTTGCATGTCAAACTGCAAGACAAATAACTAATTGGCACGGCAACTTCGTGTACCATCCATTAAATTCCGAAGAAGAAGGAAGTTTTCAATCAAGCGAAGTATTTTCGACTAGACATATTTCTGAAGAACAATGGAGTGAGTACATCAAGGTTGAATCCAATCGTAAGATGTTTATTAAATTTTTGAAGGAAATGCAATCTGATTCAGAAAACAGCGGCCTACAACTTCGCTTTAAACCATCAAAGTCCATAGACGATTTAAAAAATATGGCAGAGCCTCTTTCTAAATTTCTCTGGAACAAATACAATGGTAAAATAAAATTTGGCCCACATGGAATAATTCGACCAACAACACCGCGTGAGAATTTAACACTCATGGGATTTGGCCAAAATTTTAAAATAGTTACGTCGGATACACAAGTATACAAACAATCAGGCAACAGTATGGTGGTAGATGTGTTAGTCCATCTTTATGAACAAATATTTGATCTTAAAAAAAGCCCGAGCCAAAACATAATTAAAGCAATAAAAATCGATACAGACACGACTATAAGTCTACTATGAGTTTATCACCAAAGTCCCCCAAACAACAATAATCTCCGGTGGCAATTTTACTCGGTACAAACTCAATATTATTGAAGCGAAAACCTCTAGAAGTTAACTCACCCCGCTTAATGAGCTCAATGCTTTGCTCAAAAGTGCAGATATACTCACCATCCCAATTCAAAAGTTCAATTTTATTAGAACGGCTAATAGTAGGGTCCTCATCAAAGCGATGTAATTCCTCAATGATTTCATCTTTGTTGTCCAGAATATAACCTATTTCTTCAAGAATTCTTAAAAAATCGATGTAACCTAAAAGTTCGACTACTTTTACACTCAATGTTGCCGACATTTTTTTAAACATATCGCGAGTACTTTGGGTATCCATTTTCAAGTAAAATGTTACAACAAGTATCGTCCGAATATATTCTCGATTCGTAGCCCAATTCCTTTCAATTAGACCAATAGTCAAGTCATTATTCGAAAACAAATGGTCAACAAATTTAAAACCATCAGTCTTGCTGTACGCCAATTCACAGGTCCACCATAATCTAGCAGCAGAATTCCTTTTAGTGTTTGTGCCGGAACCTTCATAGAATATTCTTCGCATAACTGCCTGTGAGGAACGGTTTTCTTCAATGGTATCTTCTTTTTTCAAACCCCATCGTTGAACTGTGTACTCCCTAAAGGAATCGTTCAGTAAAATAATTGACGTCCATAGCATAGGATCATTTGCAAGAAACGGACTAATTTCATGTAAGATTTTATACAAAATCCGCGCATTGTAACGATCAGCTTCTTCTTTGACAGACTGAGATGTCTCTACAGGGATCTTAAACTCTGCTATTTCAATTAATTTAAAAACATTATTTGGAGTGTAGTCAACAAATTCATCGGGAAGTATGAAATGGGAAGCCTTCTCAGCACACAGTATTTCCTTTACAAATTTGTCAACATTCAATTCACAAATTTCCAAAAGCTCGTCATATTTCCTTTTAGTGAGAACTTTCATATAACTGTGCAATTATTGAATTTTGGACATTATTTGGTTCTAACAACTCTCGACACGCAGTTATTGGATCACTTTCTGTTAATCCCAAAGTAGCAATCTTCATATCCAAATAATCAAACCACTTATATTGATTATACTCATTATCACCATTTATTTTTCTTCTCGCATCAATAACTTTAGCCATGGCTTGAACTAGAACTGGAAATACATATAAACCAAAAATAACATCACCATTTTCTTTTATTTCCTCATGTTTTTCTACTTCATTCTTTGGAATAAAGACATGGATTTTATCCGAGTCTAATTCATACCCGTAATAATTTGCTTCCATATTAAGTTTTATAACAGAAGCAATAGAGCGTTGCCTTTCTTGATATAGCCAATACTTATAATCAACAATCGACCCAAGAAAGGATTTTTCTGGAACATCAACATCTGGCAAATCACCAAAAATATTTACATCAATATTTCGGAATTGTATATTGGTATTTTTCTTGGTATAGAGCACAACATCTATGTGCACGCTAGTAGACAGATTTTCTTTAGAAAGTCTAAATTCAAATTCAGAATCTAAGTTGATATTAGAAAATATCTCAAAATAGGACATTGGACTTACAGCCCTAATTCCAAGTCCAATATCACCTTTAGCGTATAATACTTTGAGCTCAGAGGGCAATTGATCTCTCTTTATACCCGACTTTGATAATAAACATATCTCTTCATCGGTTTCTATCAATTCCAAATCATCAATATAGCTTGTATCTTCATTATAATCTATTGAAATAAGTGGATAAGGGAACATACTATTTTAATTTGTTAACTTCCATTGCGTTACATTTTGATCATCCACAATGACATCCAAAGTAAACGTGGAATCTACACTATTCACTATAACAATATATTCGCCATCGGTATGAACTAACACTTTTTCACTCTTCTTGACAACCTCAATCAAATTTAATTCGCACATTTGATTCAACCCCTGCCGATTTAACCTATACTCGCCTTCTGGGAAATCTATAAACTTGAAACTATACCGTGTCCCAGCCTGCCCAGTGTAAGTGCTACTTATTAAGGGTCTTTTTAATTTGCGCTTAGTACCACTTCTTGGTGGTCTTGAGAGACCTAGGCCCCTTTTTGATTTTCCTTTTACTTCCTTAGGTTGAGAAGGTTTTCGAACACGCTCCACAATTCCATCACGAACTATGGTCTGACTCTCAAGTCGGCCACCAATCGCCAGCGTTCTCAAACCGTCTTTAGATTTGGACAAATTAAATTGATCCCCGGTCAATAAATTATTTACAAGTTGCTCAGTTATTGATTCCCTTTCAACTATTGAACTAGGGATAATTTCAATCATTAAAAGTTTAGGCAATAATCTTTGAAAATCGAATAATTCCTCATGAAAGCTTAAATGATTCTTTTGAACTCGATCTTTAAGTAATCCTTTTAGCCATTTATCATGACTAAATGTTTCAAAATTAGAAAAGTAGGAGCTTAATTCATCATCTACATTATGAATAATAGCGATTGGCACTGGGTAAGTCGAAGAAAATGTTTTCGAATCAATGAACATTCCATTCCTAAAGTGAAAAATAATATTTGCACTCATTGTCGAATCGCTGAAATATGAAAGCTTAGTTTTCGAACAAAATAGCTTCCAACTTTCCGGGATTAAATCATAATCAATGTATTTTCTATAGAGCTCATTCTTCAATAATGCTGTGTAACAATTTTCTAAACTTACAGGGACTTCACTAATTGAATTTATCACTAAAGCGATATTAGCTAAATCATTTTTATAGCTCTTTTTCCGAGCTAATTTTTCGCCTAAAATAATGAGTCGTCTTCTAATAATATCTATAAATTCAATTTTTCTAGTAGCACTTATAGAAAAGTTAAATCCAGGGTTTCGAACATCTCGAATCTCAATTTCTAGATTGTTTTCATATAGAGATAAAATGTAATGCTTGTATAAATACAATTCCAATAATACATGCAAATCTCTTTCGACAGATAGCTCTATGCCAATAATGGTTTGGCTTAGTCCAAATGATTCAGTAGTGTGGTTGAATACAGGTATTATTGGTTTGCCGTGGAAAATTTTTTTTGAGGAGTAATGAACATCGCCTTCAGAGTGTCCCCCCAATTTTGAAACTCCTGCAAATAAGGATTCATTCCCATTCCACGAACTATAAAAAACTGTATTAATCGACGAAAAAGCGAAAGCAGCATTCTTACCTATGCCAAACGAACCTCTCGAACTAGTAGAACCTTTAACACTCTGGCTTTCCGCCAAAACACATGCATCCCAAGTTGAAACCTCCTTTGAATCTTTTTTTGTCTTTTGTGAAAGTCCCGAAGTGTTACTATCTGAGATCTTTAGGTACGACAATGATTTGCTATTAAAACAAACATTCATAGACGCAAATGCACCCGGCCATGATCTTTCATTAAATCTCTTGGATAGATTGAATACATTCTTTAAACCAATCCAATCCGGGATATCTCCAGAATTAACTTCCCCTATTTCAAAAATTACTTTAACAGGCCTATTTGGATCAACTCGCGCATCCAAAGAATTTTGAACTAATTCTCTTACAACTACTTCTACGATATCTTGTTTTGTCGAAAACTCGACCAACGCCGCGTCATGGAAACCGTCACGACTCGCACTTTTAAAACTAAACCAACTCATTAAAATCCAAACTAAAGGTCAGTCCATTGATATCAATTGCATAACTAACATCAACAATTCTTTCATTAATGTTATTCTCATCTCTAGAAATAAACGGAAGCCCATTTGATTTTCTGAAAAATCTAGTTTCTACAATTTTATAGTATTTTGAATCCAAATGTTTTGGAATGTCACCAGCGACCAAACCTAGATTGAATATTTGCTCTTTAAAATATGATATTTCGTCCGAAGCATGCAATAGTGATAATGTATGATCAATTAGAAAGGATAAATTAACGCTTTCCTCATCCTTTTTTTGGGATGTTTTAATTTCGTTTACGGCCAGAATTATATTATCATTCAATAATTGATCAAATCCGTTAATAACGATTGGCTTTGAATAGCTTACCACAGATTTAACTTCTACGTGCAAATTATCATAGATAAAGTCTACAGGTTCCATTTGCGCACCTAACCAACCAAAAACCTGCTTTCCAGAATTAATAAATTTTTTCAAAATAAAAAGCTCCCCAATTATTCCTTTAACCACATTTTCATTCAGTTTTTCTCGCTTAGAAATAAATGCTTGTAATGATGAAATTGCACGCTCAATTGCAATAATTGGCTTCGCAAAATATTTTAGATTTTCATCAACAATTGAAACTAGGAGTTTCAATATTTCCATAGATTCCTTGGAGCTATCATTTAATTCTAGAACAGAGAAATTTATTTTCACTCCGTTTATTATTAATTCGAGGTTTGATACTTTCATTCCCCCAAAAACAACAGGATTTATTTCATCTTTATTTTCATAAAGATAAACAGTTTTATCATCTTTTAGTGCGATCAATTTTAATGCACCATAAATTTGTATTTTTTCTACAATTTCCATTAATTAAATATTTGTTGATAGTAAGCGTCATAATTGCTCAATTTTGGGAAACGAATTGAGAAACCAATTACTATTTTATCTGTTACCTCTTGTTTTTTTGCCAACATAAAATAAATTACCAGCCTTGGATTTCCAGAACTCTCAGTTTGTGTTTGACCTGGATCCGTAATCACTCCTGCCTTAAATCCATCTACAGTTGAAATCAAGGTACGCTTTGCGGGCAAAATATTCCCATGCGCTAGACTTATATAACCCTCTCCCTTTAAACTATGAATTGTCACATCCCATTGTTTTCCTGACAACTGATTAACGCGCATCTTGACAATGTCTAAATTTTGCCTTACGGTGGAATTCCCTCCATCACCATATGAATAATCGCAAACAAATCGCGCGATTAATTCGCCACTAATTTGCGAAGAGGGGTCAAGATTATCTCTAGAAATTAATATCCTATTATTATTTATAAATTCTGTTGCAAGATTGTAATTAAAATCCAATTCATCCTTGTTAAAATACAATGTTTGAAACAGCATACCATCAACTTTTCGAACATCCAAAGCGGCACCCATTCTACCGGTTGGCATCATACTTTCGTGCGCTAAGACCGCCGGGGCCAAATTTGCTGGGGTTTTTGAAGGGTCGATAGAATAATCTTCAATAACTTCTCTTAATTGTTGATTGACCTCAACAAGATGGGCAAATCTGGAAAAGATTTCTATTGTGGTATATAATTGAACCAAATCGTCATAGCCTCGTCGAAAACCAAACCAGCGTCCCATTTGGAGTAAGGAGTCGTAATTGGTTGATTCCCTTAGGTAATATGAACTAATCAAGCCTTCAATGGTTAAGCCCCTTGAAATGATGTCTCCACCCACACAAATTAGGAATGGATGATCCGTTTCCCCATAATCTAAAGAAACACAATTCCCGTTGACTTCCAATATTTCTAATTTGGAAATCTCCCTATTGTAAATATTTAAAAAATCATTGTAGGAATTCACGTTTCGGTTGCCTAGTCGCACATATTCAAGCCAAATATCCTCTGGCTTTAAACTATTAACACATCTCTTGACCTTATTAAAGATGATTCTATGATCAACTAATAACTTACTAACATGGATAATCATCGATGAAGATGGATCATATGTAAGATCACTAAAATCTTCACTTGCCACCCTGGCAACAATTTCCATTCTGGATGCTAAAAAGCGTATTATTGCTTTTTTTGCGGAATTGGGAATGGAGCTCCCGACATCGCAAAATGCGATTAGGTCATTTTCAGCAAGCTCTTTAAAAACCTCATGATTACCGTTCGCGAAAAACTCTTCATCGCCCATGTACCCAAGAGGACGAGGCAAACTAACGATAAAATCTCTAGGATATAGACTAGTATTCGCATCTTTGTCCATAAAAATATTCGCAAACGGAGTCGCTGTATATCCGACATAACTCACCTTTGAAAATACATTAACGAGTTCACTCACTTTGCCGTGGACGCTGCTAACGTCCCCTTCGCCACGAATTCCCCTGGTCGTGCGATGAGAGTTCGGAGTACTAGCGTCACATTCGTCATCAATAATTAAACATGGTAAGCCTATTTTACCATGTGTGTCAGCATCCTTTTTAAACCATTTATTCAACTTATTTAATATTCCATTTTCCGTATTTGATGTCGCATGTTTTTTTACTATTAAAAAAATCGCGGAACTATTTTCCGCTAATTTTAGTATACCATCAGTCTGTCTTTCTTTTTTGAAGTCCTCTTTATCTGTAATAGAAATGGGACGCATGCGGTGATATCCATAATGAATACGCGTTATTGGACATATAAACTTATCTAATTGTTCACGTTCAATCCCCCAATCAATAACCTTATCATTGGGAAATAAGGTTGTGTACCCGATGAGATCTTTATTCAATCGCCGCTGTGTTTGGGTTCTCAATGCTGAATTATTTGAGGTCAAGATTATTACAATTCTGTAACCAATATCTATTGCCTTAGAGGCAAGTCCTATAAAATTGGACGTCTTTCCACTTTGAACATGTCCAATTACTAATCCTTTTGTAGTGAAGTCGTCTTTTCCATCAAAGTATATTCTATTAAATATTTCATCTATGGATTTTTCGAGCTTCAGGGATGGTTCTATTCCTATAGATTTTTCGAGTTTTCTTAGGTAGGCATCATACCTAGGTAAACTTCTTCGATGAATTCCACAGTGGAGTTCAGCACCAACTCCCACTATCGGAATAACGACTTCAACGTTCGGTCTTTTCAAGTCTCTTTCATAACTAGAAAAACAGTCCCGAGTTAACTCATTTTTATATTCAGCCTTGTCATATTTATCAACCGCTTCTTGAATAATATTATCAATAAAATCTCTAGTTAATTGAAAATCAGACGGCTGCTCAAGAAGCCCGTTCTCAATATTGTTCATTACTATTCTTTGGATCCGCTGATATTCCATATTGAAGAAATTGTAATACAAATTAAGCATTTTCAACAATTAAAACTTTCATCTATCACTTGGTGCGCCTAGATCTCGTTTTAATGGCTTGTGCCTCACTATCAACCTTTGCAACATTCAAAATTTGCTGCGTGGTGGAATGCCCATATAAAGAGGCGAACTGTGTGAAATTGACGCCAGGACCTAGCCTGGCGTCAATAGTTTCATCGGTTACTTGACCATGAACACCTATGCTTGAAACTAGGCATAGGATTAAGGCTATCGGGTTAAGACGTTTGTTAATCAATAGATATTCCATGACTTAGATATTAGAGAACTCCAATAGATTAAATGATTCAGACGACCCTTTCTCTTGAGAAACATGGACCAAAGTCCCTTTAAGTGTCCAATTTCCTTTCTCCTCCTGAGCACGGACATAAACTGTCCAATCATCAAAATAGAAGGCTCGGATTAAGAGTATGGGGTTTTCGAGTACCTCCCCTTTGGCGTTTGATTCCACAAAGCGCACATGGTTTCGGGCTTGCACCCCCATGAAAATCAGCACTGCACGGACTTGCCAATCTTCCGCAGTCTCAAAATTGAATTGCACCGGTTCACGCTGACTACCGTCGCTCCAAGCTACAACCTCCAAATCAAGCTTAACGGTATCAAAGTAGGGAGTTATGTTATCCAACCTCCATTGAAAGTCAGCAGGCTTTGGCCATTGGCCGTAAACATTCACATTCAGCAAACACACACTTGCCACCAAGAACACTAAAAATCTTTTCGTTTTCATATCACCGTTCATTTTCTTCCAAATACAACAATCCACCCTCCGCAAGGAGCTCACCAGCTTCATTTTTAAAAACGAAGTAGTACATCACCCACTCGTCACTAACGGTATACTCCTTGCCAACAACCGCCTTGTCCAATTCTTTTTTGGGCATTTCATACAATTCCCAATTTTGACGATTGAAGGCTTCCAATAGGAGTTTGGACTCTTCTTCCGTCTGACAGTTATAGGTATACAGACCAGGCACGTTAGCTTTTGTCGCAATCCCTAAGTCAGAGAACAATCGAAGGATGTTGGAATCCGCATCGGGGTACACCTTTGGGTCAACATACGTGTAGGGTTCAACCTCGATGTAAAAGGACTGGAATTCATCATCGTAATAAATCCGTGCCCTTCGATCCCCTTGATACTTCTCTGCAAACCAAAGATTATCCCCAAAGTCATTCAGTAAATCCACCCACATGTGGGGCGGGTAATCCAACAATGCAGTCTCATACGTGGAGTCGGAAGGCAGCTTTTGAAATTCCGCCCAAGCCATTTGGGCTTGGGATTCCACTGGGGTATGCTCTGCGAAATACATCATAGAGAATATTCCGGTGGAATCGTAACTCGTCGTATCCGAATAATAGGAATAAAAACCCCATGGGGTTTTAAGGAAAAACCCATACTTGTAGCTATCAGGATCGTCATATTCCTTTTTTTCCCAGATTCGTGTATAGTTCTCGGGGGGAAAGAAGCCAAAAGACTGTGCTTGCAGGATTCCTAACCCCGCAATGCCAAGGAATAAAGTGAACAGAATCCTCATCATTCAAGAATTATAAGGTGTTCATCCATGGCTACTTTAAACGTACCTAGGGCCGTGATAACATCCATACCCAGTAGATTATCTACTCCTTGCGTTTCGCCAATGGCTAGATTTTTGAACGTGATCCCACCAATGGTAAGTTCTTCAATCACGTACTCATTGAACTCCACGGCCCCGCATGCTGTTTCGTATAGGTCACTCCCTGTGTGGTTAATGTGCACTCCTTCACCAATGAGAAATTGAATGTAATTGGCCGTTAATGCCGTGTTGGAACAGCCTGTATCAAACACAAAAGGCACCTGATGTCCTTTGGATTCTCCTATCATCCATAGGCATCGATTATTTTCTGAAAGGGGATGTACTTCTACTATTCCCCGTTTAGACTCCCCTTCTCTCATGTAGACCTCTCGCCGAATGGACCTTCCCTCCCACTCATAGGTATAAGGTAATTCGAAGCGGATCGACTGCGGTCTAGCCATCGGCAATTCGGTAAAAGCGTCGAGTGCCCGACTGTCCTTAAACTTTACCGAGAGCTTTTTACCCCCTGGCATGTCAAAGGTGCTTACCCCATCAAGCAATCCGTCATTAAAGCGCGTAATTAAAATAGTCCCAGGGGGGAAGTCGTCTTTGATCGCCGAAGGGTTGAAATAGATGGTTCCAAAGCCATGGGGCCTATTTCGATACCATCTTCCAAAATAGATGTCTCCTTG
>Ga0102812_10003084_pt1 | contig 10990 bp, 9 predicted proteins | sample ColrivemetaGS713_FD_79334 | JGI IMG/M metagenome (GOLD analysis project Ga0102812, IMG submission 79334) | Estuarine microbial communities from the Columbia River estuary - Flood tide ETM metaG S.713 | ecosystem: Environmental > Aquatic > Marine > Intertidal zone > Estuary | place: USA: Columbia... | reverse complement strand
TAATACTTATTATTCATGGCAGATAAAAAACAACCGATCATCATTTCTGTAGATGATGATCCTCAGGTCTTGCGATCTATCAAGCGGGATTTACGCAATCGTTATCGTCAGGATTATCGCATCATCAGCACCGAGTCGGCGGTGCAGGCGCTGGAGGCGCTCGACGAGTTGAAAAAGAAAGAAGAAGAGGTCGCTCTTTTCCTTTCTGATCAGCGGATGCCGGAAATGTTGGGGGTAGAATTTTTGGAGAAAGCGAAAGTTATTTATCCGAAAGCCAAAAGGGTATTGCTCACCGCTTATTCGGATACCAATGCGGCCATTAAAGCCATCAATGATGTGCAGCTGGATTATTATTTGGTAAAACCATGGAACCCTCCGGAAGAGCGCCTGTATCCGGTGCTGGATGATTTGTTAGACGACTGGCAAAGCAATTATACCCCCGCTTTTAGTGGCATCAAGGTGGTTGGTTATCAGTATGCTCCGCAATCGCATGCCATCAAGGATTTCCTTTCGGGGCAATTGCTGTCTTACCGCTGGCTGGATGTGGATGTAGATGCAGACATGAAGGCCTCGGAGATTTTGTTGACCAATCAGCTGAGAGGAAAAGACCTGCCGGTGGTCGTTCTGGAAGACGGGCAGGTTCTGGCCAATCCATCCGTCACGGCGCTGGCCGAGGCGCTGGGGATGCAAGTCGTAGCAGGTTCCGAGTTGTATGACGTAGCGATCATCGGTGCTGGCCCCGCGGGGTTGGCTGCCGCCGTCTACGGAGGTTCTGAAGGTTTGAAGACCCTGCTCATTGAGCGTCGTGCGCCCGGTGGGCAGGCAGGTACAAGCTCCCGAATAGAGAATTATCTGGGCTTTCCCAGTGGTTTGAGTGGCGCAGATCTGGCGCGTCGGGCCATTACGCAGGCGACTCGTTTCGGCGTGGAATTTCTTTCGCCACAGACCGTTAAAGACATCAGAATAGAAGGAAATTACAAGCACCTGGAGATGGGCGATGGGAAAACCATTGTTGCTAAAAGCGTCGTGCTGGCTACCGGGGTCGAATACCGCCGCCTACCCGCCGAAGGGGCTGATCGCTTTAGTGGGGCCGGTGTCTATTACGGTGCTGCGATCACCGAAGCATCGAGTTGTCGCAACAAGGAAGTCTTTGTTGTAGGTGGAGGTAACTCTGCTGGCCAGGGCGCGGTCTACTTGTCGAAATATGCCAATAAGGTTAACATTCTCATCCGTCGGCCGGATTTATCCTCTTCGATGTCCCATTATCTGATTGAACAGATCAATCAGATTGAGAACATTGAAGTGGTAGGGCACACGGAAATTGTCAAAGCCTGTGGCGACGAGCATCTAGATTCATTGGTTCTGCGTAATCGCCAGGATGAAAGTACCCGCGAAGTACATGCCGATGCCTTGTTTGTCTTTATTGGCGCCAAGCCAGCTACCGACTGGTTGCCCAATAATATATTGGCTGATAACAAGCGATTTTTACTCACGGGTAGGGATTTAAGAACCAGGTCTGATTATAATAATTTTTGGAAGTTAGAGCGTGAACCCTTATTGTTGGAAACTTGCCAGGCCGGTATTTTTGCAGCGGGTGATGTTCGATCTGGCGCCATGAACAGGGTGGCCTCGGCCGTAGGAGAAGGGGCGATGGCCATTAAATTTGTTCACGAATATTTAGCAGAAATCTAACGAGTATGATCCTTTATAAAACGAATCAAAATTGGCTGGGAGATGTCAGTCATTTGTTTAAAAGCTGGACGATGACCCGTATTGTACGCGCGGTAGGTGTAATGGGGGTGTACGCCTTGGTGATATGTCTGGTGATTGAAAAAATGGACTGGATGGAGTACGTTCAGCTCAATACCAGCATCTTTTCTCTTTTGGGCGTTATCCTGAGTATTTTTCTGGTTTTTCGCACGAACTCCGCTTATGATCGCTGGTGGGAAGCACGCAAGCAATGGGGAGCACTGGTAAATAATACCCGCAATTTTGCGATCTACGTGGATAGCATGTACCCCGAAGAAGACAGTGACACGCGGCACTGGATGGCGAGCCACATCAGCAATTTTTGCCTGGCCTTGGTAGAACACTTGCGGGAAGGAACCCAGCTGGATAAACTGGTCTATTTACCCAAAGAAGAACGGGAGATGTACGAAAAGAAAGACCACATACCCAATTACATTGCCCAGCAAATTTTTAAAAAAATAGCAGCCGATCATCGGGAGGGAGTAATTAATGAAGGCGATTATATCAATATCAAGCCACAACACCAGTCTTTGCTGGATATCCTGGGTGCTTGCGAGCGAATTAAGAAAACGCCCATTCCTTTTTCTTATGCAGTGTACCTGAAAATTTTTATCAGTGTTTATGCGGTGCTCTTGCCCTTTGCCCTGGTGACGAGCTTCCACATGGCAGCAGTGCCACTGGCCATGTTTCTCTTTTTTGCGCTGCTGGGCGTAGAGCTGCTGGGCGAGGAAATCGAAGATCCTTTTGGTTTGGATTGCAACGATCTGCCTACTGGTGATATCGCGCATACCATCAAAAAGAACGTCTTTGAGATTTTAGAAAATCGCAAACCCATCAGTACCCACGAACGGGAGTTGTACGATAAAGTTTTTTAGTGAGGCGTGGAGGCGTGGCGTTTTTTTAGCCACTAAGGCACGGAAACACGGAATTACACGAAAGTTTTTTAGCCACGAAGGCACGGAGACACTGAGTTTTTTTTTAGACACTAAGGCACTAAGCCACGGAATAGCGCGGATTTTTTTTGTGCGTTTTTGGTGTCTTAGTGTTTTTGTGGCTATTTTTTTGCCACGGAGGAACGGCGTTTTTCAGGAATTCTCAAAGAGCAATAGCTCTTCCGGGTCGTCGGGGATGTTGATGGTGCCGATGTTGTGGAGGCCGATTTTCTCTAATAAACGTATTGAAGGCTCATTACTTGGTAAGGTGAAAGCCAGTATCCGAGTGAGCCCCAGGTCTTCTTGTGCAAAATTCATGACAGCCTGGGCTGCTTCTAGCGCGTAGCCTTGGCCGGCGTATTGGGGGAGGAAAGCAAAGCCAATATCGGGATCGTCCAGAAAGTCGCGTTGGGCTAAGCCGCAGGTGCCAATGACTACTTCGTCTTCGGTGTGTACGACCGCATAAAAACCAAAGCCGTTTTTTTCGTAGCTGGGAATATTTCGCTCTTCGAGGTACTGCCTGGCGTCGACGAGGTTGTGCACATTGCGATCACCGATATAGGTGAGCCAGCCGGGAGAATTGAGGAGCTCGAGCATAAAAGGGGCATCATCGGGCGTAAGTTCGCGAAGGGTAAGTCGGGGCGTTTGAATCATGGTAGGAGGGTGCTTTTGTTGAACCACCAAGGCACCTCATGTTACTTAGTCTCTTACTGGTTCCACTATTAGCAAAAGTAAGGAGGTTTTTTTGATTAAAGGAAGGTCTTGCACAACGATTTAGTGCGCAAGGCGTAGCCTGGAGCGCGAGGCACGGAGTGACTAAGGACGAGCTGGTGAAGAGGTAGTGCGCGGCGCAGCAAGCACTAGGAACGGAACAAGCGGTAGCGCCCCGCCTCAAGCGGGGTCGCTGCGGCCCCAAAGACAAGGGCAAAAAAAATCCCGAAGGCAGTACAGGAGACCACCTTCGGAATTTGGCTACGAAGTGATTAACTTTCTAGCAGTAACGATCAAAAGCCATTTTGAGGTTTTGAGCGATAATCTCCGCGGAACGACCTTCGATGTGGTGTCTTTCCAGGAAGTGTACCAACTGTCCATCTTTAAACAAAGCAATTGCTGGAGAAGACGGAGGGTAGGGTAGCAAATGTTCGCGTGCTTTGGCAGTGGCAGCGTTATCTACACCGGCAAATACGGTAACCATATTGTCCGGAGCCTTCTCGTGTTGAGCAGCCATTTTAGCACCTGGGCGAGCATTGGCCGCCGCGCAACCGCAAACAGAGTTTACCACTAGCAAAGTTGTGCCGGAGGTTTTACTCAATGCGTTATCAACATCTTCCGCCGTTGACAGACTTTGAAAACCAAAATTGGTTAAGTCTTGCGCCATCGGGATGGTTAATTCTACTGGATACATATTTGTTAAAGATTTTGTAGTTACAAATTTAAGATAGTCTGTGGTTAAGGACAAAAAAAAGTCCAAAAACCGCAACATCTTTTGTGGTTGAAGAGTATCAGTGTATTAAATAAAATACACTAAGGCCGAGAAAGTAATCCAGCTGATAAAAGTTTTGCTGTCTTTACCTTTTCTTTGTGCCCACTTGAAAACGAAATTGACAAATGAACTGCTGATACTACAATTGGTAGCTTCATTTAGTTGAGTAAACCGGAATACAATTATGAAAATCTCTGAAATTACGGCGTTTTACCTTCTGTCTTGGTGTGCTGTACTTTTGTTGGGGAGCTGTACCTCTGATCAGTTGCCGGAACCGATGGTAGCTGATTGCGAGATGAATGCGCCCACTTATGAGGTGGAAGTGAAGCCGATTATTGATGAGAGCTGTGCTTACAGTGGCTGCCATCTGGACAGTTCACCGGGGCGTTTTGATAATTACAATGGCTTGTTGCCTTATTTGCAGGACAACACCTTCCGGCAACGCGTGCTGATTCAACGTAGCGATCCTACTACGGGCATGCCGCCAAATTTTGCACCCAGCAATCGCCCGTTAGACCTTACCCCCGAGCAATTAACCATTATTGAATGCTGGCTGAATGCTGGTTTTCCTGAATAAGACTTACCCGAAAAGATAACAAGATGACACAGAACGGAACAACGACCCCTCTTTACCTTTTGGTCTTAGCAGTCCTGCTTGGGAGCATTAGCCTGGAGGCACAGGAACAGGTGTACCGCATATTCAAGGACTCACGCGTAGTGAATATTCATTCGCCGGAAACCCTGCCCAAGGGACGACTGGATGTTCGGATTAGTCACCGCTTTGGTGATATCGCTGGCGACAATGGCGGATTTGCCACCTTTTATGGGCTGGAGACGGCCAGTGATGTAAGCATCGGTGCTGAGTATGGCGTTTCTGATGCCCTGACGGTGGGCCTTTATCGTGCGAAGGGAGCAGGAGTTTCTGTAGAAGGTTTTCCTGGTTTGCGTCAATTACTGAATGGGGTAGGGAAATTGCGCCTTGCCCGGCAGGAAGAAAATGGTGGCGCTCCGCTGTCTGCTACGCTGATGGGCTTGATTTCTCTTTCGACCCAGGAAAAATTAGAAGGTGCTGGCAATGAAGCTTCCATCGCCAGTTTTCCGAACTTTAACCATCGGATGGCTTCTCACATTCAGTTGATTCTGGCTAGAAAGTTCAGCGATGGATTTTCGCTGCAGGTAAGTCCGGGCTATACCCACCGCAATCTGGTTCCTTTTGAAGATAAAAACGGTATGTTTAGTGTTAGTACCGGTGGGCGGATACAGGTGACGCGTACCTTTGGTTTGTTGGCCGATGCCGTCTTCCCGCTGATTGATTCCCGGACAAGTGGATCGGGGTATTTTCCCGCCATTGGTTTAGGGTTTGAGTTTGAAACCAGCGGGCATATTTTTCAGGTTAACCTGACCAATGCTACGGCCCTGATGGAAACGGACTTTATTCCCTATACGACAACAGACTGGACAGAAGGCCAGTTTCGTTTAGGGTTTACGATTTCTCGTTTGTTTAATCTTTAGTGACGGAAAAAAATAAGTTTAGCAACTTTCGATTTTTTAAAATTTTCTAAACAACTGACTGAAAGAAAGTTGTGTGGAAATTTTTAAAAATCTCCAGAGAAAGTTGCTAGATTTATTTCCGTCAAATTACTTAGTACGGTATTCCCCCAAAACATGCTTGTCTTATGCGCAGTCTAATCATCTTCTTCACGCCTTTACTTTTTTTGAGCTTGCTTGCTGGTTTTCAGCCCCAGGATCAGCCTATTGAGCTGAGTGCTGAGACTTCGGTGGTCGAAGTGCTCGAGGCACTGGGAGCCGCTCCCGCACCGCACCGGGTGAAAACAAATATTGAAGGGGTATCGGTAGAAGTGGGGCGACAATTAGTGCACGAAGGGGTAGCACCTTACCCCGACGGAGAAGGCAGCACCCGGCGACAGAGTAAGCACTTTGTGTGCACGTCTTGCCACAATACGGTGAAAGAAGATCCCGATTTGCGCTACGCTGACCCGGAAGCACGTTTGGCCTACGTTGCGGAGAAGAACATTCCCTTTCTGCCCGGAACCACGCTGTATGGAGTGGTGAATCGGAAGACTTACTACAACGGCGATTACGAAAAAAAATACGGCGACCTGGTGCGTCCTGCTCGCAATGATTTGCGCGGAGCAATTTCCCTATGTGCCACCGAATGTGCCCAGGGGCGGGAATTGGAAGACTGGGAAATGGAGTCTATCCTGGCTTACCTGTGGACGATAGATCTGAAGATGGGCGACTTGTCTTTGCCCTCTAACAGCCTCGCTACGATTGAGGCTGCTACGATGGGGACGGGCGATAAAAAATCAGCTGCCGCTTTGATGAATTCGTATTTTCTGGATCATTCTCCGGCGACCTTTCTCCGCCCTCCCCCTGATCGGGTAGCAGGCTACGCAGAGGAAGGCGACCCGATGAAGGGAGCGCTCGTTTACGAACAAAGCTGTCTGCACTGCCACGGAGAACGCCGCTACTCGTTTTTTAACCTCGACGAGTCTATCTACAGTTTGAATTTCCTGGAAAAGCACTTCCCCGAGTATTCTCGTTATTCTTCTTACCAGGTATTGCGTTACGGAACGAGCCCCAGTCCTGGAAAACGCGCCTACATGCCCCACTACACCCAAGAGCGCATGAGTAACCAACAGGTGGAGGATTTACGGGCGTTTGTAAGTAAGGGGGGGAGTTGATATATTATTTACCCTCAACATCTTCCCCGAAACATTTCCCACCATTTTCTATCTTTGCAGCCTTATTTCTTTTCAGGTAACACTGTAAGAAAAAGTTGCTAACCGCTACTAATGGAAAAAGCTGATAAAAAAGCTCCTTTTTAACAAGGTTAAAGGCGGCTTATTGGCTTTAATTTAGAGAGATATTTTGCAGCTGAAAAGCTGTAAGCAGAAAATAACAACCTATATGTCTTGGTTTGCCTGGATGATGATCATTGGTTACGTGCTCCTGAGTGTGAGCTTGTACAAAGTATTTGAGAAAGCCGGTGAAGCGGGCTGGAAAGGGCTGGTGCCTGGGCTCAACTTCGTAGTATGGAGCAAGCTGGTCGGGCGTTCCGGCTGGTGGGCTGCCTGGATGTTGGTGCCGATTGTGAATGTTTTTATTTATTCCGGTCTGGCGGTCGATATGGTTCGTTCTTTCGGGAAGTACCGTTTTTTGGATAGCTTCCTGGCGGTAGTTGGAGCTCCTTTCTACTTCTTTTTCCTGGGGACACGACCTGAGGAAAAATACCTGGGCCCTACAATTCCTGCAGAGAAAGCTTTCGCTGCTAAACTGGCCGAAGTTCAGGAAAGTGGCAGTAAGCGCCAGTACGAAAAGCTGATGCGCGAGAACCCCTACAAAAAAGGACAGAGCCGCGAATGGGCCGAAGCCATCATTTTTGCGGTTTTTGCGGCGGCGCTGATCCGCTTATTCCTCATCGAGGCTTACGTGATCCCTACTTCTTCGATGGAAGGTTCCTTGATGGTGGGCGATTTTCTTTTTGTGAGCAAAGCACATTACGGCATCCGCACGCCGAAGACGGTGGCCATGATTCCCTTGTTGCATAACGTCATCCCCAAGATTGGTGGGGAGTCCTACTGGGAAAAGCCCAGCTTGAAGCCTGTTCGTCTGCCAGCGATTGAAAAGATTCAGCACAATTCGCCAGTGGTATTCAATTTGCCAGCTGGAGATAGTGTCTACATTTTTCCCGACCGTACCTGGACGGTAGATGATGTGCGCTACGGCATGGTCCGTGATGCTAATCCTCGCTACGATCAGATTATAAAATCGGGAGCGAAGGAGTTGGTTACTCGTCCACTGGATAAGCGCGATCATTACATCAAACGGTGTATCGGTCTGCCAGGGGATACCTTACAGGTCATCGATCGGCAAGTTCATATTGACGGAAAAGCAGTAGAGAACCCTACCTATATGCAGTTTCTCTACGTCGTGACCTTCCCTTCTACCAATATCAACGAGCAACCTTTTGCAGAATGGGGTATTTCGGAAGAAGACAATATCCGCGATGACCGTGCGCCCAATGTTCGGTACATCTTCATGTCGGATGAACAAAAAACGAAGGTTCAGGGCATGGACCCCGGGATTAAGATCGAAAACTATCAGTTTCCCACCGACGCTAGCCGTGGCTACAACCCCGACCGCCTGTATCCGCACGATAGTAAAAATTATGGCCCATGGACGGTAGACAATTACGGCCCGATCTGGATTCCCAAGAAGGGAGTGACCATCCCGATCAACATGCAGAACATCAACATGTTTCGCCGCATCATTGGGGTCTATGAAGAGAACGACCTGTCATTTACCAATGGCCAGATACTGATCAACGGGTCACCCGCGACGGAGTATACCTTTAAAATGGATTACTATTGGATGATGGGTGATAACCGCCACAACTCTGAAGATAGCCGTGTGTGGGGCTTCGTTCCGGAAGACCATATCGTGGGTAAGCCCCTGTTTATCTGGTTCAGCCTCAAAGAAGGCAGTATCGGCAAGGGCGTCAACTGGAGCCGGGTATTCAGCAGTGCGGATAAGCGGTAAGGTCGTGTAAGGGTGGAAAGGTTGTAAGGGTGTAAGGGTTTTCTTTACACTCAACCCTCAACCGTTTTCAAAGTCGGAAGTGGGAGATGGGCCCCGTAGGGATGCCTTCGGCAAAGTCGGAAGTGTTTTAGCACCCCGCACCAAAAAGGTGTAAAATGGTTGAAAGTTGATTGTTGATTGTTGAAGGTAACTAACAACCAACAACAATCAACCCCCAACTAACAACTATCAACCAACAACAATCAACCATCAACCATCCAACCCTCGACCACCGAACCCCCCACATGCACCATACCCGCCTTAAACCCTACCTTTTGCTAATTGGGGCAAAAAAATATCGCCGATAGCGCAACACATCCAAAAGTTCGACCTAATTTTGGCCTTGTTTTACAGATAGCCTAATAATTTGACTGTGACGCTTAGTGATAAGCGGCAATTTATAGAACTACTCCCGTCGGGGACAGCAACCCCAATTCCAACTTGCAAAATGGTAGGTAAAATAGATAGTATAGAGCATTGTTGGGATAACCCAGATGTTCTAAAACAGCTTTTTGCCCTATAACGAATAACACTTGATTTTGTAACCAATCACTGGCGTTGATGATGGAGCATTTTGGCTTTTAACATCTTTGTCGGCATGGATGAACATATATTTTGGTAAATTTGCAAGTCTCAAAAACTGATCCCATGATGAGCTTTCGCCAGTTGGCGTTGGGTTTATGCCTGTTTTTTACAGTAGGCATCCTTAGCGCGCAGCAACTTTCCCTCTTTACGCAATACCGCGAAAACGCGACGATTCTTAACCCGGCAGCTGTCGAAAGCGATTTTCTCGCTTACGGGCAACCGATAACCGTGGGCGCGAGTTATCGCTCTCAGTGGAACGGTATCGCTGGTAATCCCCGCACGCAAGCCCTGCGTTTCTCCTTTATCGGAGACGGCTCGGGCGCTTCATTGCTTACGGGGGGTTACATTATGAATGACCAAACCGGCCCAACTGGTTTTACTGGTATTTATGGCCGTATTGGAGCTGTAATTTCCGGCGATCCCGAGTACAGCGGTTTGGCCGTTGCTATTTCTGGTGGCTTGGTACAATACCGTGTCAACGCCAATGAAATCAACCTCCGTGACCCCAATGATGTACTGGGAATGAACAACCAGACAGAAATGTTCCCTGACGTGGGTGCTGGTATCTACTTCTACCAGATGCTGAGCGGTGCTATGGACGGCGACATGTTTTACGCTGGGGTGTCGGTACCTCAGGTAGCCGGCATTGATCTTACCTTCAGGAACGATGATGGTGAGTTTGCGGTGCAGCGTGTGCAGCACTTTTACGGCATGGTGGGCCTGTACCATTTCTTCCGTAACGACGGTTTTATCGAGCCTTCTCTTTGGATCAAGTACGTGGATGGTGCACCGATCAACGCGGATCTTAACTTCCGTTACCAGACTCCTGCCGCCTTGTGGATTGGTACGGGTGCGTCTTCTTCCGGCAACTTTCACTTTGAGGCTGGTTTTAACCTGGGTGATAATGTTGGTTTTGATAATAACGTCAAAATCGGTTATGGTTACGACTATTCCTTCAGCTCTTTTGGCCCTTCGGTAGGTAACACCCACGAGTTGCAGGTATCCTATTCTTTTGATCGTTAAGCCAACTTCGTCATGTCTAACTTTTTATCGTTCTTCCCAAAGAAAAATATTCCAATGCGTAAATTATATACTCTGCTAATAATGGTCTTAGCTCCTTTAGCGGCCTTATTAGCACAGCCAACCATCCTTGTCGGCAGCGGTAGTGCCTGTACGGGGGAATCTTTTTGTGTACCCGTGACTACCCAGGATTTTACCAACATCAACTCCATGGATTTTGATTTTGGTTATGATCCCGCAGTGCTGACTTTCACCGGTGCACAAAACTTTAATGCTCAGATGCAGGCCGACGGTAACCTCGGACCTGCTTTATTTGATAATACGACTCCTGGTGTCATTAGTTTCGGTACCTGGGAAACGGGCAATGGCGATTGTCTCGATATCGGTAACTTGGGCACCACCCTGGCCGATGATGTCGACGTGCTTTTTGACCTTTGTTTCCAAGCCATCGGTTCTTACGGTGAGCAAACGGCCATCGGTATTAATCCTTTCCCAACTCCTAATGTTACTCGTAATAGTACCGGATGTAGCAATATCGGACTGCTTCGGCAGAATGGTGACGTGACGCTTTGTGTCCGTGAATTCAACGTTACGGCAGCCGATGTTACCGGCAACGAAG
>Ga0102812_10003083_pt1 | contig 10991 bp, 9 predicted proteins | sample ColrivemetaGS713_FD_79334 | JGI IMG/M metagenome (GOLD analysis project Ga0102812, IMG submission 79334) | Estuarine microbial communities from the Columbia River estuary - Flood tide ETM metaG S.713 | ecosystem: Environmental > Aquatic > Marine > Intertidal zone > Estuary | place: USA: Columbia... | reverse complement strand
CATGTGTGGCATTAATAAATGAACAAATCCAAGTATGACTAAATAACAAGAACCTGCTATCATAAACGCCCAAAAATAACCTGTATTCCCTGCTTGGTCTAAAACGGAGCCTAAAGCATAATCGGCAACGATACCCGCAACAGCTCCAACCATACCTCCAATGCCCACAACAGATGCGGTTGCTTTTTTAGGAAACACGTCTGAAACTAGTGTGAAAATATTAGCTGACCAAGCCTGATGACCTGCTGCTGCTATACCTATAAGAAAAATAGCTAGCCATTTACTATCTGTTATTGCAACAAAACTTACGGGCAATATGATTAAAGCGCAGATTAATAAGGTGATTTTTCTAGCCTTATTAACCGTCCATCCTTTTCTCATAAAGTAACCAGATAAATATCCTCCCAGTATACTACCACCATCTGCCATGATATAAATAACAAAAAACGGAAGTGCAATATTATGAATATTAACCCCAAAAGTATCAGCCAAAAATTTAGCGCCCCAGAACAGGTAGAACCACCAAACGGCATCGGTAACTTTAGCTAAAGCAAATGCCCAAGTTTGACGTTTGTCCAGAACATTTTTCCAAGGTAATTTTTCTTCATTTTCTGCTTCTCCAGAATCACTTTGAATATAGGCTAACTCAGCTTTACCTACATGTGGATGTACTTCTGGTTTTTTATACATTCTAAACCATAAAAACACCCATATGGCACTTAGAGCACCTGTAATTAAAAAAGGTATTTGCCAGTTTTTACCATCTTCGTGTACGATCCAGCCAACAACAAACGGTGCTGCAATAGCTCCAATACTTGTAGCGGCGTTAAAAAGCCCAGTAGCAAACGCTCGGTCTTTTTTTGGAAACCATTCTGCTGTGGTTTTAATGGCTGCCGGAAAGTTACCTGCCTCACCAAATCCTAATCCAAATCGCGCTGCCGCAAATCCAATAACACTAAACCCCGGACGAACCAAAGCGTGTAACATGCCAAAAACACTCCATATAGCAATAGATACCGTATATCCTTTTTTAGTACCCAATCGGTCAATTAAACCACCCATAAAAAGCATACCCAAAGCATAGGCAACTTTAAATGATATCATGATATTGGCATAATCTTTATTTGTCCAACCAAACAATTTTTCTAATGTTGGAGCCATAACTCCTATAATACTCCTATCGAAATAGTTGATAGTGGTAGCGAACATTAAAAGGGCTAAAATCCTATAACGATAGTTCCCTATTTTTTGTGTTTCAATCATAATTTATCTGTTTAGTTGGTATTTGTTTAATTAAAATTTGAAATATTCTTTTGCATTGTGGTAGCTTATATCGGAAACCATTTTACCTATCCATTCCATGTCATTTGGTAGTTCACCTCTTTTTATTTCATCGCCTAAAAGGTTACAAAGCACTCGTCTGAAATATTCATGTCTTGGAAACGATAGAAAGCTACGTGAATCGGTTAACATACCTACAAAACAGCTTATTAAACCCATATTTGAAAGGGCATTTAATTGTTTTGTCATTCCGTCCTTTTGGTCTAAAAACCACCATCCAGATCCGAACTGAACTTTTCCTTTTACACTTCCATCATTAAAGTTTCCAATCATGGTAGCCATAACTTCGTTGTCGGCAGGATTTAAATTATAAATAATGGTTTTTGATAACTTATCCTTACTATCTAATCCGTTTAAAAAGCTAGATAATTTTTGTGCTTGCGAGTAATCACCAATCGAATCCCATCCAGTATCTGGCCCTAGTATGCGATGCATACGTGCATTATTGTTTCTTAATGCACCTAAATGAAATTGTTGTACCCATCCATACTCATGATAGGTTTCGCATAAAAACACCAATACAGCGCTTTGAAACTTTAAAGCTTCTTCGTTGCTGATTTGTTTGTTTTCTCTTTTCTTTTTGAAAATGGCATTAACTTCACTTTCGGTATAATTTTCAGAATAGATTTGATCTAAACCATGGTCGCAAAGCTTACATCCGTTTTCATTAAAAAATTCAATTCTGTTTTTTAAAGCGGAACATAAATCCGAGAATGAGCTAATAGTTACTCCTGCAACATTTCCTAAAGAGTCTATGTAATTATTATACCCGTCATTAGAAATTAAAATGGCTTTGTCTGGTCTGAAAGCAGTACTTACTTTTACACTAAAATCACTTTTATCCAATTTTTGATGATGTTCTAAAGTATCGGTTGGATCTTCTGTAGTACACACTACCTCTGCATTAGCTTTTTCAAGTAAACCTCTACAACTATATCCATCTGAATTCAATTTCTCCTGAGTTTGTTCCCAAATTCTTTCAGCAGACTTTTCGTTAAGTAATTCGTAAATATCAAAATAGCGAGCAAGTTCTAAATGCGTCCAATGATATAATGGATTACGCATAGTATACGGTACCGTTTTAGCCCAATTTAAAAATTTATCTTTATCTGAGCTATTACCAGTAATAAATTGCTCACTTACACCCATTGTACGCATCGCTCGCCATTTATAGTGGTCACCATTTATCCAAACATTTGTGATATTGTTAAAAATGACATCTTCAGCAATTTGCTTTGGTGGTAAATGGTTGTGATAATCTATAATTGGAAGATTTTTTGAATAATTATGATATAATTCTTCTGCATATTTGTTCTCCAATAAGAAGTTGTCATGTATAAATTTAGTATTCATAATTCTTATTTTTAGAATTAATCTTCGTTTGAGGGTTTTCCAATGGTTGCTAAAATGCCACCATCAACATAAATTATTTGTCCGTTGACAAAATCGCTTGCCTTAGAAGCTAAAAATATAGTGGCTCCCACCAAATCTTCTGGATCACCCCATCGTCCTGCGGGAGTACGACTAATAATAAACTCGTTAAATGGATGTCCATCAACTCTTATAGGAGCGGTTTGAGAAGTTGCAAAATAGCCTGGTCCAATGCCATTGGTCTGTATATTGTGCTTAGCCCACTCAGTTGCCATATTTTTAGTTAACATTTTTAAACCACCTTTTGAAGCTGCATAAGCTGAAACGGTATTACGGCCTAATTCACTCATCATGGAATTAATATTAATAATTTTTCCAGCACGTCGAGTAATCATTTTTCGTCCAACATATTTAGATACAATAAACGGACCTACCAAATTAACATCAATAACCGCTCTAAAATCGTCAGATTCCATGTCTTCCATTGGAACTCTTTTTATAATACCGGCATTATTTATTAAAATATCAATAGGACCTACTTCTTTTTCAATTAAATGGATATGTTTTTCAACCTCTTTGTCATTAGTAACATCGAAAACATAAGTATGTACTTTCAGGCCTTCACTTTCATATTCTTTTTTTGCGTCGACAAGCGCATCAGCCGAATGATTATTTATTATCAATTCTGCACCAGCATGCCCTAATCCTTTAGCCATTGCCATTCCTAATCCATGAACAGCGCCTGTTACTAAAGCTCTTTTCCCGGTTAAATCGAATAAATTTTTCATTTTATTATTTTAAGTCTTAATTTTATCTTAGTTCGTTTGGCGGACAAATGTCCATGTCACTATAATCTAAATTTTCTCCTGCCATTCCCCAAATAAATGAATAATTTGATGTTCCGGCACCTGAGTGAATAGACCATTCTGGAGATAATACAGCTTGATTGTTTTGCATGAAAATATGTCTAGTATTTTTAGGCTCTCCCATAAAATGACAAATGGTTTGCCCTTCTTCTAAATCAAAATAAAAATAAGCTTCCATTCTCCTGTTATGTGTATGCGCTGGCATGGTGTTCCAGATATTTCCAGGTAAAAGTTCGGTAATACCCATTTGAAGTTGGCAAGTTTCAACAATGCCATTAACCAGTAGCTTATTTAAAACTCTTTTATTGGCATGCTTTTCATCTCCTAATTGGATTATCTCTGCGTTTTCCAAACCAACTTTTTTATTTGGAAATTTTTGATGTGCAGGTGCAGAGTTCAAATAAAACAAAGCTTGCTCTCCATTTTCATTTGAAAAAATAACGTCTTTGGATCCTTGACCTACATATAAGGCTTCCTTCTTTTTTAGATCATACTTTGTACCGTCTACTGTGACAGATCCATTGCCACCAACATTAATGATTCCTAATTCTCTTCTATCAAGAAAATTTTCAGACTTTAAATAAGGAATCGTTTCTAATTTTAGCTTTGTACTAAAAGGCATTACACCACCAACTATGTATCGGTCGTACATAGAGTATGTTAATTTAATTTGATCTTTTTGAAATAAATTTTCGATTAAGAATTGCTCTCTTAATTCGGTGGTGTCATATTTTTGAGCGTCTTTTGGATTTGCAGCGTATCTGAAGTTGTAATCTGTCATAATAAATAATAATTTGTAATCGATTGCACAAATTTATAATAATTTATCAGAAATCCAATTATTTCCACTCTGTTTTTGATAATATTTTTTTGCTTAGTGCCAAAAATAAGACTAAAAACTCGAAATTGATATGTTTTAAATAATTTCGAACTATTATAATTTGCTGTCTAGTAAACTGAGAATATCTAAATTATATTATCTTGATTACTTTTCTTTTTTGATTGCTTTTTAAAGCGGCTTCAATTATTTTTATGACGTTCATACCTTCTTCAGCTGATACAGGAACTTGCTTGTTGTTTCTTATAGCATCATACATTCCGTCATAAAATTCCATATAATTACCTTTTAAAGTAGAAATGTATTCTTTGACTATTTTACCTTCAAATTCGGTATGTAGCAATCCTTTATCTTTATCCAGTTCTGTTCCCCAACCTTTTGAATTCGGCAGCTTTCCAGATTGAAGTTCTTTTTCCTGTACATCAGCTTTAGTCTTAATAAATGAGCCTTTAGTTCCATGTATAATATTTCCGGGCAAAGTTTCACGAACAAAATAACTTGACTTTAAAATTACACGGTGTGAAGAATAAAATAATTTTAAATCAAAATAGTCACCGACTTGTGAATTAGTTCGGAATGAATCTAAATCCGCAAAAACAGCCTTAGGCATTCCAAATAAAACCAATGCTTGGTCAATTAAATGAGAACCTAAATCATAAATACTGCCCACGCCTGCTGTGGGTGTTTCTTTATGAACTTTATAGCTTAGAACTGGTTCATAGCGGTCATAATGAATTTCAGCTTCTATAATATCGCCCAACAAACCATCATCTAAAACTTTTTGTACAGTTTTAAAATCACTATCAAAACGACGGTTTTGGTAAACAGAAAGTATAACATTTTTATCCTTTGCTAATTGAATTAATTCTTCGGCTTCAGATACAGTTGAAGTAAAAGGTTTTTCAACTAATACATTTTTACCCGAGTTAATGGCTCTTTTGGTAAATTCATAATGAGTAACATTTGGTGTGTTTACAATAATTAATTCAATGTTGTCATCTGCAAGCATACTTTCCAAACTTCTAAAAGTTTTAATGTTTGCATATCTTTCTTGTGCTTGATTTTTTGTTCTTTCAAAAACACCATATAATTTAAATTTTGGGTTGGTAGAAATAAATGGAGCATGAAAAACATGTCCACTCATTCCATAAGAGCATAAAGCTGTATTAATTGGATGCATGAAATTTCTTTTTTTAATTTTTGCTTATTATAAGTCAATATCAAAAATACTTGAAATTATATTAATATGTTTTAACTCTATATTTTTTTATATAGAATCTTTACTTCCATAATAAAAAATAAGGCTCACCTAAGTTTTATTATTCTTCTAAGAATTTTTACACTCTAAAAGTTTAATTGTTAAAGTTTTAATCATATTCATAGTTTATATATAAGTTTTAAAATTATGATCAGTTTTATTTTAAAATATGTCCATTACAAAAACTAGTAAATCTCGATATGACAAATGTCATAGTTTGGATTTTACATTAACTTGAAATTTGTCCCATCATTAAAACCATACAAATGATTATGAACAAAAAAATATTAACACGAGCTATAAGTATAATAGCACTTGTTATTTTGAATTCCAATTTAATTCAAGCTCAACAATTTAATTTAGTTAACGGCGAATCTGAACTTAAAGTTTTAGGAACCTCAAGTTTGCACGACTGGCATGTTACAGCCGAAAAACAAAGCGGAAAAATAATTTTTAAAAACCTTGAGTTAGGTGAAATTGAAAAATGCAACATAGAAATAGTTGCAGAAAGTTTGAAAAGTGGAAAGTCTTCTATGGACAAAAACACTTACAAAGCTTTAAATACAGGTAGTTTTAAAACAATCACATTTGAATTAGTTGAAGTAAAAGAAACAACAAGCAAAGGCAACGGTAAGTTTATAGTTCATACACTAGGAGACCTAACCATAGCTGGTGTTAAAAAACGAGTTTCTTTAGATTTTTCAACAACCATTTTAGATAATAAAATAACTCTAATTGGTGAGAAGAAATTTAAAATGACCGATTTTAAAATTGACCCACCAAAAGCGCTGTTTGGAACCATAACCACTGGCGACGATATTACAATTAAATTTTCAACCACATTTAAATAACCTTAAAAATCAAAAAAACAACAAAAGGAAAAACTTAAAATCAAAACTTAAAACTTAAAATCAAAACTTAAAATCAAAACTTAAAATTTAAAATCAAAACTTAATAATTATGAAATCAATATTAAAAAAATCAATAGTATTAGGAATCATATTAACTGGATTCAGTTTTTATGGTCAAAACAGAAATTTAGACAATTACAGATCTCAAGACCAAGATGGTACTGGTGTCTTTGAATCTCCAAAAGATTCAGTATCTACCTTTGATGGTATAAAAGTTAGAGTAGGTGGCGCATCGACACTTCAATTTCAAGCATTAAAGAATGAAAACGCTGCTACTGCTGCTGCTATGGGAGAAGTTGGAAGTAATTTTAACTTAGCTACCGCAAATTTAGATTTAGACGTAGTACTTTATGATGGTATTAGAATGCATTTAAGAACTTATCTTTCTTCTAGACATCACCATGAAACTTATGTTAAAGGAGGGTATTTCCAAATCGATAAATTAGACTTTATTAGTGAAGGATTTATGGAAGACTTCATGAAACACGCAACTATTAAAATTGGTCACATGGAAAACAACTATGGTGATGCTCATTTTAGAAGAAGTGACAATGCGCAAGCAATTTTCAACCCATTTGTTGGTAACTTAATCATGGATTCGTTTACAACTGAAGTTGGAGCTGAATTACTTTACCAAAGTGATAGCGGATTTTTAGGAATGGTTGGTTTATCTAATGGTAAATTAAACCAAAACGTTAAAATAAAAGACGGAAATACAGGTGGTGCTGCTTTTTTAGCAAAAGTTGGTTATGATAAACAAATTAGCGACGATTTTAGATTCAGATTAACAGGGTCTCTTTATAATACAGGCTATGCACAATCTGTTTATTTATATACTGCAGATAGAGCTGGTTCTAGATATTATGATGTTTTACAATCTGCAACTGCAACAAGCGATAACTTTAGATCAGGTCGTTTCGATCCAGGTTTTAGAAACAAAATTACTGCTGTAATGATTAATCCTTTCTTAAAATATGGTGGTTTAGAAGTTTTTGGAACTGTTGAATTAACTTCAGGTAAAGCTTCAGCTGAAACAGCTAATAGAAAAGCAACACAATATGCTGGTGAACTTATCTATAGATTTGGTAATACTGAAAACTTATACATAGGAGCTCGTTATAATACTGTAAGCGCAGAATTGGCAGGTGGCGATAATGTAGATGTTAACAGATTTCAATTAGGTGCTGGTTGGTTCATGACCAAAAACATCTTAATGAAAGCTGAGTACGTATCTCAAAAATATGAAGGATATGCTACTGGCGATCTTTTAGAGGATGCTAAATTTAATGGACTTTCATTAGAAGCAGTTATAAGTTTCTAATATTTAAAATTTAATTTTAATAAGTCTCAAAGTAGGTGTTTTAATATTTGGAAATAAAATATTAAATTGGCACATACTTTGAGACTTATCTTTTTTATTCTAAAACTTATTACTTAATTATGATTTTTAAAAAGGTTCTACTCTTTGTTTCTGTTTTAATGGCCATGGCATTTACTAACAGAGATTCTGCGATTAAAAACACGTCAGTTGTTTTGACTAACGAGAGTTCTATAATGGTTAGAGGAACAACTAATGTTAATTCCTTTAACTGTGGGTATAAAATCAATAAATTTAAGAACCCAATTCCTGTTACTTATTATCTAGAAGGTGACAAAATAAGGTTTAACAAAACGGTTTTAATTTTAGATAATATTTGTTTTGATTGCGGAGGAAAAGGTATAAATAGTGATTTTCAAAAAATATTAAAATCAGATAAATACCCTCAAATATTTTTATTTCTGAAAGAAATCAGTCAAATAGAAAATAGTTCTGATGTTCATGCATCCATAGATATTCAAATGGCAGGATTAACAAAAAACTATAAAGTACCTGTTGAGGTTAAAAACAACAACAACTTACTTATAACAGGAGACATGGCATTAAAGCTTTCAGATTTTAATTTAGAGACTCCCAAAAAACTTTTTGGACTTATTTCTGTAAATGATAAAATTGAAATATTTTTTCAATTAGCCGTTAAAGAGAATTAACTACAGTTACTAATTAAATTATAAAAAGTATGGAAAAAATATTTTCATGCTTTTTTATTTTTCCTTTTTTTGAAGCTTTGAAGTATTTTCAAGTCTGTTAATAATAATCTTCGGATTGCCATATAAATAAACACTGCTACTGCCAGACGCATCTATAGTTATGGTGTCTAGTGCTTCCAAATAAGCATCACTTGAAATTTCATTGAGCGTATTACAAATTTTAGCTGTAAAATTTTTACCGTTAAATTGAGAATAATTGTCGGTTTTCAATATTAATTCATTTGTTTCACCTTCAATGTTAGCAACTGTACGTTGGTATAAATCTATACTTGTAGTTGAAGAATAAATAAGAGCATCTATTTTACTGTTATCGCTTAAAGTTAATTTGGCGGTTTCTGCAGTAAGGTTTAGCTTTATTTTAGACCTGCCATTACTTTGTAATTGGAAATCATTTGTTTTTATTTCCAATCCCACTTTTGAAGATCCTTCAGAGATCAATAAGCAGTTTTGTAAATCTATGGGCGTAAACGAAGTTATTTCTCCATTATCAGCGGTTTTAATATTAGTAAGCTCTTCATTGAAATTAACTTGAATATTCATTCTTTTTTTTGAAGTAATTTTTGTCGTTTTATCAAAAGTTAAGACACCATCAATAACTCCAAAATTTATAAATTCATGTAAGTTTTCGTCGGTTTCAATAATTACCGATGGCACCTGGTTATAAATAATTTCAATGTCAAAATCTTCATCAACAATGATAGTATGAAACGGATTAATGTCGGTTTGTTGAATGGTAACGTTTTTGTTTCCCTTCACTTTATTAACGTTTTGGGCAACTAAAGAAGAAATACATAAACAAAAAGTGAATATTGCGGAAATATAAAGTTTATTCATTGATGTAGAAAATTAGTGTATTAACAAATATAAACAAAACCATCCAAAACTTAATTTTAAGCTTCAGATGGTTTTAGTATTGGTTGGTTTAATTTGTTTATTGTTTTTTTATACTGCCTGCAGAGCTATCGCTTTTATTCACAACTTCCGGGTTTCCTAAATATTTAATATCACCGCCACTGGTAGCCTTGGCTGTTAATTCTTTCGAAGTGTTAACTGTAATATCAGCGCCACTAGTTGCTTTTACTTGGCTAGATTCGGCAATTAAATCTGCCGCCTTAATATCGCTGCCACTGGTGGCTTCAGCAATTAATTTAATAGTTTTTCCAGAAAGTTTTAAATCACTACCACTGGTAGATTTACAATTTAAAGTTGTTGTGTTTACCGATAATTTCATATCACTGCCGCTGGTAGTTTCTAGTTCTAAATTTTCGGTAGTAATGGTATTGGTAGAATATACATCACTGCCACTTGTGGCTATAATACTAGAAACATCTTTAAAACTTACCATGACCTTTTTAGATTTGGATTTGCCAATATTTTTTTTTGTGTGAATTTTTAAAACACCGTCTATAACTTCGGTTATAATAATGTCTTGTAAATTGTTATCGGCTTCAACACTAATACTTTCTTCGTTGCTTTGAGTTAAGTAAACATCTAATCCTTCAGTCGCTTTAATAGCGGTAAAAGAATCGTTAATGGTTCGTTGTTCTACAGTAACATTGCCATCTCCTCGAACACCATTATTAATGTTCATATCGAAATTGCATGAGAACAAACTTAAACTGATTAGGGTGGCTACAATAATTTTTACTAATGTTGTCATAATTGTTCGTTTTTTGATTGATGATTAATTATAAATCAAATATCTATTTTTTAAAGGTTGATGAATAACTTAGATATCTGAAATGTTATTTTTTAAGGATGAATTGTTTAGTTGTCGGATTTTATATTAATTCCATCACTATCTATTTTTACTTTCACTTCTTCCGATTCGGCATTAATGCCTTTATCGTTAATTTTTAAAGAACTTTTATCTGCTTTAATTTCAATACCGTTTTCGTCAATTTTAATATTTGGAATATCAACATCCACGTCAAACTCGTCATCTTCACAATCATTACATTCAATGCCATCTTCAACAACATTTAAGTAATGATTTACATAGTTTGAAGCAATGTTATGGTTTAAATAACGTCTGGTATTATTGCTAAATTTAACTACACAACCTTCTGGCAAATTAAGCACCACAACTATTTCCTGGTCGCTAAATTTGTTTTTAGCATTTGTTGATAAATGTGAATTTAATTGAAGCGTATTTCCTTTTAAAGTATAATTAAAATTTATGTTTTTTGCACGTGCTATAGCTTTGTCATAATTTCTGCCATCCGCACTTTTTTCAATACTAATAGTGGCTAAAGAATCGGTTGTAGATTTCACAATGATGTCAATATCTGAGCTGAAAATGGTAGGGACACCATTTT
>Ga0102812_10003082_pt1 | contig 10991 bp, 8 predicted proteins | sample ColrivemetaGS713_FD_79334 | JGI IMG/M metagenome (GOLD analysis project Ga0102812, IMG submission 79334) | Estuarine microbial communities from the Columbia River estuary - Flood tide ETM metaG S.713 | ecosystem: Environmental > Aquatic > Marine > Intertidal zone > Estuary | place: USA: Columbia... | reverse complement strand
TTTCCATCTTGCTGTACCAGCTCTACTTTGATCGGTCCGGTCTCCTGGGCTTGAATGCCCATTCCCAAAATAAGTATCAATCCTAATAGTGAATATTTCAACTGCCTCATGTCCTTTATAAGGTTTATTTTTATAATCTTTATAAATCTATCCAAAAATTAGGCAAAGCAAGGCTAACAGCCAAGAAAATACGGAATTGATGTATTAATGATGTAGGTCAATTACTGTCGGATGTAGCCTTGATGTAGCTTTTGCCTAAAATTCCGGCTAGGGAGTAACTACATTTGTTAGGAGCACCATTTTACAATTTAACCAACCTGTGTATGGCATCTATTTACCGCGTAGCACAACATCGAAGGGTTCCTGGCCGAGGCGGCACCCTGGCACTTCTTATGCTGCTGAGCTGTTGTTGCGGATTTTCTCTCTTCGGGCAATACCAACCACCTGACCAAGCCATGGCTCGTTTGGCTACCCCTTCGGAAGTAGCCTTATCCACCGACACCACCAGCCTCCTTTGGTTGGATCAGCGTGGTGGCACTGCTATCGGTGACGATCTGAAGAAACAAGGCCAAAAGCTAACCGTTTTTGGGTATTATCGCTTATTCCTGTACGGTCGTAATATGACGGAAGCTTATCCTAACCTCGCTCCTTATGAGCGTGCTTTTGGTGTAGGGGATGGCTACCGGGAACCTATGATGTCTCTCAATCTGCTGGCCCGCCCTAATGGCCGGTCTGCTTTTGGGACAGAGCTCTTTTTCTTTACCCCTTACGTAGGAACCAATACCCGCGCAGCGGACAATGTATTCACCGTCAACCTGGGATTAAATTTCTACGGTAACTTCCGCACCGATATCGGGAAATTTGGTATCCGTGCCGGTGGTATTCACTGGTACGACCTAAGCCCGTTTACGATTGGTGTCTATCAGGTACTGGATCGGTTTTCTATTTTTGATCGTACCCCCTGGGAGGGCGTTACACATTTGAACAAATACGACAGCTACTTCGAGTCTGGCTCGATCAACCCAGGTGATTTACGCTGGAACAACCAGGCTTTTCAAGGGCTCATCCTCGACGGCAGAAGCCTTCCTGGTGGATTAGGGTTTGACCTCTTCTGGGGAAAAACACAACCCAACGGAGGTTTGGCCAATGCGGTGATTGATCCCAACCTTACGATCCAAAATCCAGGGCAGGCCGGTAATATTCCAACCTACCAGGGTTTTTCCGGTGATCGCAGAACCTTACCCAGTTACATCGCCGGTGGTAAGATTATGAAGAAATTCGGTACCGGAAGAAATTCCCTGGGCATAAATACCATCTACAGCCACACCGCTTTAGACAGCATCTCCAACGACAACATGAACTATCAGGTGCATACCTTGTCGGTCGACTGGGAGTTTGGGAAGGTATGGGTCAAAGGTGAATTAGGTGGCGGTAGCTTTGAGAGCCCCATCACGGAGCGCAAGTGGGGAGAAGCACTGATGTTGCGGTTCGTGATTCCGAAAGAAGTGTCTGTACTTCCTTTGGATATCCAACTGTATCAAATCGGAAAAGATTTCTACAATCTTAATGGTGAAATAAACACCAATTCTAATCCTGAAATTCAAAGAAATTTCGCGACTAATGTCGCTGCCGGGCAGATCTCTTCTGGAGGCCTCTTGACCCAAGTAGGGCAATTGGCGCATAACCGTCGGGGGATCAACCTTAATACCGGCGTCGAGTACAAAGATTTCAAATTCAACTTCGGCTGGGGATTGGCCGGAGAAATGGAAGTCCTCAACTCTGACATCTCCTTTGTCCACCGGATCAATGGCCTGGCGCTTTCGCGGATTTACAATCCTTTCCCGGCCAACGCTACCTCAGCGACGGTCTTTGGGCCCTATGGTCGCCAGTTTTCTTTCTTTAGAGGAGTAGCCGAAGTCGTTCAGACCACCGATATTGACCCCGCAACCGCTGCCCCACTGACCAAAAAGTACTTCAACTCGGTAGACTTACAAGCAAAATACAAGACCAAGCTCAACGAGAAGGCCTTATACGTTTTTTACCTCGGCAACCTGATGGCAGCAAAATCTGAAGCTACTCTCTGGCCGACCCTCAGCCCGGAAAGCTACCTCTATGTTCAATACCACGAACTGGATGTTTACTACGAACTGTTTCCTAAATTTTTATTGACGGGCTATCTAGGACTCGAACGCACCAAGGGAGGTCGCTTCACCGAATGGGGTGAAAATGATCTACCACGCGATCAGACCGGCCTCGGGATCGGTGGCGGCTTTGACTGGACGCTCAGTGAAGCTACCGGTCTTTATTTCCGCTATCGCCACATGGACTTCGAGGACAAAAACTTTGTACTCGACAAGTACAAAGGAAATGAAATCACTATTGAATTGAAAACCTTCTTTTAATCCACAGTAATGAAAAAAAATCTACTATACCCTCTATTTTGCCTGCTTCTACTTTGCTGTTGGACGACAGGACAAGCACAAGACGGTTCTTCCCTCCCCAGCAGAGAAGATGCCGACGCTAATGCAAAGGTGCAGTTCAATGGCCTGGGCCGAACCATCCTTAACAATACCAGTATTGACGGCGCACTGCTCGATACCGATACCACCACGGCCCGCCGCCTCTCCGATGGAGAGTTTCTGCTCGACGTGGCGATCAACGCCCAACCCAATGACAACACCGAAGTGCAGGGTATCCTGCGTATCCGCAACGAATTCGGAGGCTTCTTCGGCGCCGGCGTAACGGTTGAAGTACGTGAACTTTGGGCCCGCGGCCTCATTGCCAATACCGTCAGTTACCGGGTGGGTGATTTCGACCACGTAATGACGCCTTACACCTTATTTCTAGCCGACGAAGAAGGAACGGTCAATGAGCCTGAAGTCTTCCGCCCCCAGAAAGAGGTCATCGAATACGAACAGTTTTACACCGACAACAACAGTCGCCGACTGCAGGGTGCCAAGTTGGACTTTGGTCTGGCCTTCCCCGTGATTCTCAGAGACATGAAAGCCGAAGGCTTTGTGGCTCGGATTCGGCCCACTGACTTTTTCACGACCCCCAACCGTTTTGTGGGGGGTGGGAATTTGGACTTCAGCACCCGTAGCTTGCGTGATTCCGTAGGATTGCAGGCGGACTTCGGGATTAATCTTTCCAGTGTATGGGATGATTTGCAGACCGGTGCTGTTACTTCGGGGATTACCAACCAGGTGATTTCCGTAGACTTTGCGGTGCACGTTTTTGAGAATGAGCAAATCAATGTTCAGGTACTGGGAGAAGCAGGGAGCTCTAAGCTCGATCTGCGGGAGGAAGAGAAAACGACCTTCACGGAAGATGACACCTTCCTGGAAGCAGGAGTAGCAGTAGACCTGAAGGCCAGCAAGCTGCGTCTTTCGGCGACCTACCTGGACGTCGGTCCTGACTTTTTCAGCATTGCCGCACAAAGCAAGCGAGTGGCTTTCAACAACAACAAGACCTTCTACAACCGGATCGGCAATCAACGCCGTCTGCGCATGCCTACCCTTTTTGATCTGGGACGGGACCGTGCCTTGTACAACTTCCAGTTGTCAGAGGACCTCATGGCTTACGATCCCCGCTACGCCAATGTAATGCCTTACGGCAAAGCAACAGCTAACCGCAACGGACTACAATTCGGAGCCGTTTACGGTGATGAAACCAGCATGTTTGACGCCGAGCTAGGGGTTGCGCTCTTGAGTGAAATCCGTGGACAGGGAACTTTCGAATTAAAAGATTTCCGCCAGATTCGCCTGGCAGCGAATGTTCACCTCGACCGAATTCTTAACTGGGAAAAGACCACTAAAATCACCCTTGGTTTCCAACAGGAACAAACCGACCGTGGTGGTGTTGAAGTGGAAGTGGTAGACCTGAGTTCTACACTAATCGAAGTTGGTCTGGAAGCAGAACTATTTAACCGTTTTGACCTCCTATTGGGCGCCAAGATGCTTTCTGCGGAAGGTCGGGATTACGTACCCGTTATTGAGGCTTTCAATAATATCGAAGATTTCCCGGCTCCTTTTGTAGCGGACGATCAGGAAACCATGATTGGAGCAGGCCTGCGCTACCGCTTTAAGGACGACGTGTACCTAACGTTGCAGTACCAGCAGTTTAGCCTGGAGCGGGCGCTAGATCCTACCAATGACTATGATCTACGGCAAGTATTTGCGCAGTACATCATGAAATTTTAATCCACAATACCAATGGTATTGTTAGAAAAAAGCTTAAGAAATTATGAAAAATAGCATCGTAACTTTTTTATTTCTCAGCCTCGTAGTCACGGTTTTCTCAACCTGTGATCACGATACCGACCAGTTTGATGGTCCTAACTTAGTGGATCGCTTTGGTGAATTTCAGTTAATGGAGCCCCTTGTGATCAATCGCACCACCGTAGATTTCTCGGCGGGCGAAGATGTACGCATGACCGCGAGATTCAACAAGAGCGTCAACTTTACCATTCAGCTCACTGGTACCGAAAGTGGTGCCGTGAAATTGATCAATGGTTTTGACAATAACCTCGATGAAACCAACGCGATTTGGACGGGAGGAACGACAGAGCTCCCTTTCTTCCGGGAAGAACTGGTAGAGGTAGAATTGCTGGTCCCAGAAGCGGGGCCACTGAATCAAACGGGTACCGTGGAGATTGTTGGAACGAAAACCTACGAAGGTAGCCTCTTCACCGACTTCGAAACGCCTCCTGGAACCAACATCTTTTTTGGCAACTTCGAGTTTGAGCTCACCAATAACACCGGGCGTCGTAACAATGGCTTGGCTGCCCAAGGGGATTGGTACTATCTTTTCGAAGGTACCGACAATGTTGTTCCCAACTTTTTCACGGGCTTGATTGACATCAAATCCACCATCACGGGCAATACCTACGCCCCGGTACCTACTACTGCGCCAGAAGACTTGTATTTCAATTTTTTCCTCTATGCTGATGGTGGCCCACACGGGATTGCGGTCGTCCAATTCGTTTACGACTCTAATAATACCGGTGCTTTTGAAGACGGACAAGATGCGACTTTCCAATTTGCGGGTGACTACCCCCTCAACTGGGTCGGTTGGCGCCAATTCAGCCACACCATGGCCGATGTAGGCATGACGGAAGAGCAAGTCAGCAAAATTGTTGCCATTCGGGTACTGTTGATTTCGGATATGAACAGCCAACCTAGCCCACCAGTACCGGTAGATTTTGGCATTGACTACCTCACCTTTACAGCTGGAAGACCACTTGAATTATAAACCAGAAACCGAGAAGTTATGAATGAAGAGAAGCAAAATTCAAGAGGGCGATTCCCTGTTCAGAAAACCCTCAACAACTGGGGGTATACCATGACCTTGGCGTTGTGTCTGGTGATGTCGGCCTGTGGTATTCAATTTCAGGAAAATGCGCTTTACACAGGAGTAGAACCAGAAGAGACCATCGTTCGCCCAGAGAGAATATCTATGGCCGTAGAGCCGGTCATCTTCAAGGAAGATGCGACCAATTTCTGGCTACCTACCGATGTTATTTGTACCACCGGTGGTATCGAAAGCAAAGTGAAGCACTCTGGTGACAACGCATTACTGATCGAATGGAACCGTGACCCTAAAACTTGTGAGTGGGCTGGTTTTGGCATTGGCTGGGATGATTGGGCAGGAAAAGACCTCTCAGAGATTTTTGACTATGCTGCCATTCAGATGTACGTACGCACGAAGGAGGGCAAGATGTTTGGTTTACCAGCTGTACTGACCCTGGAAGATTACAGTGGCAACATGGCCTGGTCGTACATAGGTAGCAGTGGCTTTGAGCGCTATTACCTTGATGAAGAATGGCAAAAAGTAGAAATACCTCTCAATAGTTTTGACCTTAATGAAGATGGCCTGGACATCACCAACGTCAAGCAGTTGATGTTTGAGTTACAAGGTGCGGGCAGCATCTACCTGGATGATATACAACTGGTCTTTTACGAACCAAAGCCCAAGGAAATTTGGTTACCAGACGCACCCACGGCGCCAACGGTCAGCTATCCTATACAGCTTTTCGGGGATGAATTCATCAACGACCATGGCTGGGGATTACTCAAAGATAATTGCCAGGATATTAAGCTGACTAGTACTGCTCCAAGCCAGGGCCAGAAGGCCATCCATGCCACCTGGGATACGAGTAAGGACGATTGTTACCAGGTAACGATGGGCGTCAGTTGGACCAATTGGTTCTCGGTAGATCTCAGCGGCAACAAGGACAATATGGTCATCAGCCTGGACCTCAAAGGAAGTGCAGACCTACTCACCAAGCAAGCTATTCGCTTCGGTTTTGAAGACTACCAACGCCAAACCTCTTTCGTAACACTCGATAACAGTATGCTGGAAGGAGGTACCCTTAGTACCAGTGAATGGCAAAAAGTACAGGTTCCACTTTCGGCATTCCCCAATGGTGCTAATCTGAAGGATATCAAACAGTTCCTCATCCGCATGGAGAAGAACGGAGAAGTATATCTCGATAATATCCGCCTGGAGTTGACGAATAGTTAAACACCCCGTACCTATCCTAAACCAGGAGGGACCCGCAAATGATGCGATCCCCCTCAAAAAGTGCTAAACGACGTAAACTTTCACTGATTTTAGCACCTCGTACAAAGCCTCCGAATACCTTTGGGTTGTCGGAGGCTTTTTTGTTATTCGAATTTTCACCACATAGACACAATAGGTTTCACATAGCCACATAGTTTTTTATGTGCGGCACTATACAAATTTGCCCTATCAGATAACCCTTTAAAACATCCTTTAATGCCTTTGGTGGTTCAAAACCCCCTATGTGACTATGTGATAAAAAACCTTACACTCCCTAATAATCCCTAATATGGTTCAAAAAAAACTATGTGACTAAGTGGTAAAACACCTACTCCACCACCACCTCCAACGCACTGACCATCGCTACATTGAAGAAACCCAGGGCTTTGGGGGCATCTGCTTCCAGGCCGATCACATTGCTGGGGGAATTGGCGACCGGGAGGGCGAAGATGCCATTACTCCCATTGGTCATTTGCTCTCGGGCAATGCCCAGGAAGCGGAATGCTGGGATGGTGATGGCGTGGATCTCTACCCGAATTTGGTCACCGATGGCGTAGGGAGGAACCGTATCATCGTCTTCCGTATCGTCGGCGTCGGCGATGCGGTTGATGGTCTCACGGATGGGCGGAATGAAGACGATAGCGTCGGTGCCCGAGCCAAGGTCGAAAGTACCGTCAGCGGAGAGGTTCATCTCGCTGGGTTTGTTCAGGAACATGCCGTTCTTATAGGTCTTGATCCAGTAGGTATTGCCTTCGCCGGGTAGGTCGCGGGCGTAAAACTGGGCATAGATGCCGGCGGGGCTACCGAGCTCTTCTTCGCGTACTTCGTAAACGATAGAATCGATGGGCGGAACGGGATTCAGCTGAGAACCCGCTTGGTAATTCCAATCCTGGTAGCTGACACTGAGGGTAAACTCATCCCCCACTTCCCCGATGGTTTCACCGGGTTGGGGCGTCCATTCGTAGGCACCATTGCCTTTGTGCGTGAAGGGGATCTGGGTGCCTTTGGTATCGTTGAGCAGGGTCACGGTCGCATCGGTTACGGCTGGTGATGCTGAGGCCTGAAAATAATCTTGCGTAAGCGAAAGGAAGACCGTCTGGGTCGTATCGAGCTGGTTGAGCCAGGCATCGACAACGAGTTCCGATTTATCGAAATTGGCGTTGATATCAACGACGTCTTCACAGCTGAAGCTGGCCAGCAGTAATAGAAAAGCGGGAATATACAGGAGCTTGTTCATGGTTCTTAGAATTTGAAGTTGTAAGCGATGGATGGAATGAAATTACCGACCACCGAGAAACGTACCGCCTCGGTAGTAGCGGGCTGCCCAACGGGGATGCGGTCGGAAGCCTGCTGGAAATAGATGGCAAATGGATTGCGGCGATTGTACACATTGTACACCGAGAAGACCCAGCTGCTCTGCCAGCGGCGCTCTTCGTTGCGCTTGCCTTCCAGGGTCGCAGAAAGATCGAGGCGGTGGTAGGACGGAATGCGTACGTTGTTGCGGCTCCCATCGGTAACGTGCGGAATGGTGTAACCCGCTACTGTATAGCGAGACGTCGGGAAAGTAGCCGGCGTACCGGTATTGTAAACAAATACCGCACTGACGGAAAAGCGCTTGGTGAATTCGTAGAAGGTGGTGAGGCTGAGGTTGTGGGTTTGGTCGAAACGATTGGGGTACCATTCGTCGTTGTTGATACCTTCTACGAGGCGTTCACTGCGGCCCAGCGTATAGCTGATCCAGCCCGTGAAGGTGCCTTTGTTTTTCTGTACCAATACTTCCATCCCGTAAGCGCGGCCGTCGCCTTCGAGGATCTGGCCTTCGACAAACTCGTTGAGGAGGAGATCCGCACCGTCGATGTAATCGATCTGGTGGGCCATTTTCTTGTAGTAAAACTCGATGGAGGTTTCGTAAGTGTTGTCCTTGAAGTTTTGGAAGTAGCCGATGGCGAACTGGTCGGCCATCTGCGGCTGCACGTTGTTGGTACTCGGCAACCAGATATCTACCGGTGTAGAGGCTACCGTATTGGACAACAAGTGAATGTACTGGGCCGTGCGGTTGTAGCTGGCCTTGATGGAGTTGTCGGGGCTCAGTTGGTACTTGATGGCAGCGCGGGGTTCAAAGTTGTTGAAATCCTGGATACTTTCTCCTTTACCAAAAGCTTCAATGCCAATCAGGGGGCGGCCTTCGTTGGGGGCCAGTGCATCCCCAAAGGTGTAAGCATTTCCTTTGCCCATGAAGCTAAAGTACGACCAGCGTACCCCGTAGTTGAGTTGCCAGCGTTTACCCAGGGTTTGTTCGTTTTCTACGTAGAGGCCGCCTTCCAGGGCGAAGCGCTCGTCGAGACTGATGTCCTGGGTTTCACCATCACTGGAGATGAAGGCGTTGGCGGGTTCAAAGCGGTAGTGGATGGCCTGACCGCCAAAGCGTAGGATGTTTTTGGGCGTGATGTAGTACGTAAAGCGGGGCTTGATACTGGTATTGACAATTTTCGCCGTCCAGTCGAAAGCATTTTCGGCGGTATCGCCAAAATCGATGCTGTAATCGTAGTTGCTATAATAGAGGGTGGTATTAGCAAAAAGCTTATTGCTGAAGATGTGGTTCCAGCGCAGGGAGGTGGTTTGGTTACCCCAATTAAAACCCGCAGCATCACCAAAACCGAAGTTGTCGCGGCCAAAATAGCCCGACAGGAAAAATTGGTTATTATCGTTGAGTTTGTAGTTGGTTTTGAGGGTGAGGTCGTAGAAATTCAGTGTGGTTTCGCCCAAGTCCCCATTGAGGAAAGGCTTGGCCAGGACATCAATATAGGAACGGCGAGCCGCTACAATGAAGGAAGCTTTGTCCTTGACAATGGGCGCTTCGACGGCCAGGCGGCTGAAGATGAAGCCCACGCCACCATTAACGGCCAGCTTCTTGCTGTTGCCTTCCTTCATCCGAACATCTAAGATCGAGGAAAGACGGCCACCGTAGCGCGCTGGAATCCCTCCTTTAAACAGCTCCACATCTTTGACCGCATCAGGATTGAAGACCGAGAAAAAGCCGAAAAGGTGGGCAGAATTGTAAACGGGCGCCTCGTCCAGCAGTACCAGATTTTGATCGATACTCCCACCGCGAACATTGAAGCCGGTAGCGCCCTCCCCTACCGTGCTTACGCCGGGTAAAAGTTGGATACTCCGCAGTACTTCCACTTCGCCCAGGAGAGCGGGTAGCTTCTTGAGCGTCGTCATATCCAGTGAGTTGGTACTCATTTGGAGGTCAGAAACGTTGCGGTTGGCAGCCTCCGAGGTGACAACTACCTCTTCGAGTTGCTGCGCACTGCCGCCGAGTTCCAGCGAAAGCGTCGTGTTCTTGGTGAGGTCAATGGTTTCCAGAATGGTTTCGAAACCGACGTAGCTGTATTCCACTTCGTAGGTAGCCGCGGGTAGCGTGAGGGAATAGAAGCCGTATTCGTTGGAGGTAACACCCTGCTGCAAGGAAGGCACGTAGATGGTAGCTCCAATAAGGGTTTCGCCGGTTTCGCCATCGCTGATATAGCCGCTAAGGGAGAATTTTTCCTGCGCATGCAGGGAGAGCGTGCTCAAAGATAGTGCCAGCAGCACCAGCCTAAGCTGAGTTAAGATTGTTTTCATCGTTTTTTGGAGATCGAGGTTAAAAACTATCCCGATAGAAATACTTCCAGATCGGGCTATACAAACAATAGTATTCCGACAGTAAAGGTTGAAAGAAGCGGGCGCTTAATTCCAGCTTTTCTACCAATAGCATCATCTGTACAACCAACAGATGGTACGAGTCGATGATCTCCACTACGAGAAAGTGGAAAAATTCCAATAAAGCTTTTTAACAGCCATCCAGCAAGAACCAGATCAGCAAAAAGATCAAGACGGTACTGAAACAGCCACCGCCTAGTTTTTTGGCACCGTAGCCTGCTACCAGTGCTTTTAATATATCTCTCATAGTTTATTTTGTGCTGTTCTTTATTTACGGTACATCAGATAACCAGCAACCAGACTCACGCCTCCTAATACCAGGTAAAGGATAGCAGTAGTTTGCCCGGATTCGTCACTAGCGTTGATGTCCAGGCCAAGAAAAGAAACGGAGGCAGTAGATTCCTGGTACGCATTGATTCCCATAAGCGCGAGAGCAAGGCCTGCTACCATGAGCAGAATAGGAAATAGCTTTTTCATAATGTTGTATGTTTTGTGTGTAGAACTCAAATATTGAGCAGCTTGTTCGTTGGGCAGTATTCCCGCCATTACTTTATGATACATACGGAGGAGGACTGCCCTTGCGGTTAGCGGTTATTCTCCCTCGATCCTGCGGATCGGACCCTCCAAAGGGACACATTTTGTGGCGGCTAGTAGAAACGATACCCTCTCCGCAAACAGGATAACACCCGCAAACAGCCCACACCTGTCCTCCGCTGGCGGAGGTG
>Ga0102812_10003081_pt1 | contig 10993 bp, 8 predicted proteins | sample ColrivemetaGS713_FD_79334 | JGI IMG/M metagenome (GOLD analysis project Ga0102812, IMG submission 79334) | Estuarine microbial communities from the Columbia River estuary - Flood tide ETM metaG S.713 | ecosystem: Environmental > Aquatic > Marine > Intertidal zone > Estuary | place: USA: Columbia... | reverse complement strand
CCTGCTCTGGCAGCTCAATCTGACCCAGATGTCGGAAACCGACCTGCTGATAGCCGTCACACTGATCGACTGCGTCAGCAATGACGGTTATCTGGAAGAAACCCTCGAGGAGATCCTGCAGGCCTTCGACCCGCAACTCGACATCGAACTTGACGAAATCGAGGCCGTCCTGCACCGCATCCAGCTATTCGAGCCAACAGGCTGCGGCTCGCGCGACCTGCGTGAATGCCTGCTGGTCCAGTTGCGCCAACTGCCGGACAGCACCCCCCGGCTTACCGAAGCCCGGCGTTTGGTAAGCGATTATCTGGCAATACTTGGCAATCGTGATTACAGCCAACTGATGCGCCGGATGAAAATCAAGGAAGACGAACTCCGGCAGATCATTGACCTGATTCAGAGCCTGAACCCGCGACCCGGCTCCGTGATTGAGACCAGCGAAGCGGAATATGTGATCCCCGACGTGCTGGTACGCAAGCACAATGAGCGCTGGCTGGTCGAACTCAATCAGGAGGCGGTGCCCCGTTTACGGGTAAACCCGCAATACGCCAGCTTTGTCCGCCGTGCCGACGCAAGTGCCGACAACACCTTTATGCGCAACCAGTTACAGGAGGCGCGCTGGTTCATCAAAAGCCTGCTCAGCCGCAATGAAACTCTGATGAAGGTGGCGACCCAGATTGTCGAGCACCAACGCGGCTTCCTTGAATACGGCGATGAAGCCATGAAACCGCTGATTCTGCATGACATCGCAGAGGCCGTTGGCATGCATGAGTCCACCATTTCCCGTGTCACCACGCAGAAATTCATGCATACGCCGCGTGGCATTTACGAACTGAAATACTTTTTCTCAAGCCACGTAAGCACAGCAGAAGGTGGCGAATGCTCATCCACGGCAATCCGCGCCATAATCAAAAAGCTGGTAGCTGCGGAAAGTCTGAAAAAGCCGTTGAGTGACAGCAAAATTGCAGGTCTACTGGAAGCGCAAGGCATTCAGGTGGCACGGCGTACCGTTGCCAAATACCGGGAATCCCTTGGCATTGCCTCCTCCAGCGAACGCAAACGCTTAATCTGAACTGGCTTGATCCGAAGCAACAGTGTCCCGGCGGCAGGTTTTAACCTGCGCTCATACACGGCAACAAGGAGAATGCGGTATGCAAGTGAACATCAGTGGACACCAACTGGATGTAACCGACGCAATGCGTGCATACGTCGGTGAAAAACTTGACAAACTCGAACGTCATTTCGACAAGATCACCAACGTACAAGTGATCATGCAGGTCGAGAAACTCAAACAACAGATTGAAGCTACCCTTCATGTTGCAGGTCGCGAAGTAGTCGCCAATGCCGAGCATGAAGATATGTATGCCGCCATTGACCTGCTGACCGACAAGCTTGACCGCCAACTGATCAAGCATAAAGAAAAGCAGCTCGACCACAAACACGGCCTTTCCACCAGATAATCAAATTACCTTCCCAATGATCCTAATTGAGCAAATCCTGACCCCCGGCCGTTGCTTGGTCAACGTGCCGGGTGGCAGCAAGAAGCGTGTTCTCGAGCAGATTGCCAACCTGGTTGTGCGCGATCTTCCCGACCTCGATAGCCAGAATATTTTCGAAAGCCTGATCGCCCGCGAAAAGCTCGGCTCAACCGGATTTGGCAATGGCATTGCCATACCACACTGTCGGCTTGACGGCTGCACTTCACCGTTTTGTGCTGTCCTGCATCTGGAGACCGCGGTTGACTTTGATGCCATTGACGGAGCACCGGTAGACCTGCTGTTTGTCTTGCTGGTCCCTGAGGAAGCGACCGATGATCATCTTGAGCTCTTGCGGCAAATAGCCAGCATGCTTAACCGTAGCGAAGTGCGTGACAGCCTGCGCCAGGCACAAAGCAGCGAAAGGCTTTATCAGCTGGTTCTGGATGCGCAAAGCGCTCAATAGGGAGCTTGCCCATGCGCCTTGTAATCGTTAGCGGTCGCTCCGGCTCGGGGAAAAGTACCGCCCTGAATGTGCTGGAAGACAACGGGTTCTATTGCATCGATAACTTGCCCGCCGGACTGCTTACCGATCTGGCCGAGCGTGCACTGATGAATATCGACCTTCTGCAACCTCAGGTCGCCGTTTCGATTGATGCCCGCAATCTGCCCAGCCAGCTGGAGCGATTTCCGGAACTGCTAGCAGAAGTCCGTTCCCGGCATATCCAGTGCGACGTGGTGTATCTGGACAGTGACAATGACACTCTGCTCAAGCGCTTTTCCGAAACCCGCCGCCGGCACCCGCTGACCTCCGACACCCGCTCACTGGCTGAAGCCATTGAAGACGAGACCAAGCTGCTGGGGCCGATCGCCGATCTGGCTGATTTGAAGCTCGACACCACCCATCTGAATCTCTATCAACTGCGCGACAGTATCAAGCTGCGGCTACTTAACAAGCCGGAGCCAGGCACTGCCTTCCTCGTGGAGTCCTTCGGTTTCAAGCGTGGCATGCCGGTTGATGCTGATCTGGTATTCGATGTGCGCTGCCTGCCCAACCCCTACTGGAAGTCCGACCTGCGCCATTTGTCCGGTAAAGACAGCGAAGTCGCGGAGTATTTGGCTGCTCAAGCTGATGTCAACGAAATGTTCGACGACATTTACGCCTACCTGAGCAAATGGCTGCCACGATTCGCCGCCAGTAACCGCTCCTATGTAACCATCGCCATTGGTTGTACCGGTGGCCACCATCGTTCGGTGTATCTTGCTGAGCGGCTCTGCGCAGCCCTCATGCCTGGCCTGAAGAACATTCAGGTTCGCCACCGCGACCTGGCTTAGGGTTTGACGCAGCGCGGTTCGCGACCAACCGGTAACAGCCCCTAAGGAACAGAACCCGGCAATGCTTTATTGCGAAATCACCATTATCAACAAACTCGGTCTGCATGCACGGGCGGCAGCCAAATTCGTCGGCGTTGCCACCCTCTATCCGTGCAAGATCAAAGTCGGGCGTAGCCTCGACAGCATGATCGACGGCAAGAGCATCATGTCAGTAATGATGCTCGCTGCCAGCAAGGGCACCAGCATTCACTTGCAAACCGAGGGTGAACAAGAGGCCGAGGCCATGCAGGGCCTCACCAGTCTGATCAACAACTACTTCGACGAGGGCGAATAAGCGCGCGGTGCCGCAGTGCATCGACGCGCCGCCTCCTCAGCTGCCAGCCACCATCATCCGCTCAATCAGCACCGAACCACTGCGGATATTGCTGCGCATTTCCAGATCGCTGCCCACCGCCACAATCTGACTGAACATGTCGCGCAGGTTGCCGGCAATGGTGACTTCATGCACCGGATACTGGATTTCACCATTCTCGACCCAGAAACCTGCGGCACCCCGGGAATAATCACCGGTCACCAGATTCAGGCCCTGCCCCATTAGTTCGGTGACCAGCAGCCCGCGCCCCATACGTTGGAGCAACGCGCGCTGGTCCTCATCGCCATGAGTGACCAGCAAATTGTGTACCCCGCCGGCATTCGCAGTACTGGGCATGCCCAGTTTGCGGCCGGAGTAGGTACCAAGCACATAGGACACAATCTCGCCGTCCTGCACAAAGGGCTTGGCATAGGTGGCCAGGCCATCACCATCGAAACCGGCACTGGCCAGACCCTGCGGCAGATGCGGATTTTCATGCAGGCTCAGCCATTGCGGAAACAGCTGCTGACCCAGAGAGCCCTCGAGAAAAGATGACTTGCGGTACAGGTTGCCGCCGGAAATAGCCGCCAGAAAGTGGCCGAACAAACCACCAGCCAATTCCGCAGAAAACAGCACCGGCACTTCACAAGTCGGCACGGAGCGCGCGCCCAGGCGAGCAACGGTACGCTGTGCAGCTCGCTGGCCAATACTGGCGGCACTCGCCAATGCCGTGCCACGGCGATTGACGTCATACCAGTAGTCTCGCTGCATCTGCCCTTCAAGCCCGGCGATCATCACGCAACTAAGACTATGTCGCGTACTGGCATAACTGCCGATAAAGCCATGGCTGTTGGCATAGACCCTACACCCGCGGTGGGTGCTCAGTGAGGTGCCATCAGCGTTACTGATGCGCGAATCGGTAGCAAACGCGCTTTCCTCACACTCGAGCGCCATTTCAATTGATTGCTCGGGGCTGATGGACCAGGGATGAAAAAGGTCGAGATCCGGCAACTCACTGGCCATCAACCCGGCATCGGCCAGACCTGAAAACTCGTCCTCGGAGGCATGCTCGGCAATCGCAAGGGCTGCCGCTACCGTTTCACGGATAGCTTCAGGGCCACTGGCAGAAGTGCTGGCAGAGCCCTTGCGCTGGCCTACATACAAGGTAATGCCAAAGCCCTCGTCACGATTGAACTCTACCGTCTCCACCTCACGCTGGCGCACTGTGGTGGACAAACCCTGCTCCAGTGAAACCGCCACTTCACACGCGCTGGCACCCTGGCGACGCGCTTCCGCGATGATTTGCTCAACCTGCTGCTGCAACTTGGGCAATGCTTCGGGGCCAACATTTTCTACCGCACTCATTTCTCACTCCATCCCTATGCAACGCTAGGCGGGGATGCCGGACAAGCGGCCCCCGAGTGGTTATCATGGCAACGTTTTCTACCGGATACGTGCCATGTCTGAACAAATCGATGACTTCTCCGAAGAGAAGAGCAAAACCCAGGTCAAGCGTGAACTGCATGCCCTACAAGACTTGGGCGAGCGCCTGACCACGCTCAAACCCGACCTGCTGAGCAAACTGCCGCTCACCGAGCCACTGCAGAAAGCACTGGCCGACGCACCCAAGCACAAGGCGCATATTGCCCGCAAACGCCACCTGCAATACATCGGCAAGCTAATGCGCGATGCTGATATCGAAGCCATCACCGCACTGATTGATCAGCTTGATGCCTCAACGCGCCAATACAACGAACGCTTCCATGGTCTCGAGAGCTGGCGCGACCGGCTGATCACCGGTGACGATGCCACGCTTGAAGCCTTTGTTTCCGAATATCCGCAGACTGACCGCCAACAATTGCGCAGCCTGATCCGGCATGCCCAGCACGAGGCGGCTCACAACAAACCACCCGCAGCCGCGCGCAAGGTATTCAAGTACATTCGCGAGCAGGACGAAGTGCAGCGCGGCTTGCGCTGACAGCTCATGCGCCCGTCCCGCCCACGGTAATCGCATCAATCTTCAGGGTCGGCTGCCCGACACCCACCGGCACCGACTGGCCGTCTTTTCCACAAGTACCTACGCCACTGTCCAGTGCCAGATCATTGCCGACCATCGACACCCTGCTCATGGCTTCAGGGCCGTTACCAATCAGCGTGGCGCCCTTGACCGGCGTGGTGATTTTGCCATTCTCGATCAGATAGGCCTCACTGGTGGAAAATACGAACTTGCCGCTGGTGATATCCACCTGACCGCCACCCAGATTGGCGCAATAGATACCGCGCTCTACCGAAGCAATGATCTCGGCCGGATCACTGCTACCGGCCAGCATGTAGGTGTTGGTCATGCGCGGCATCGGCAGGCAGGAATAGGATTCGCGGCGACCATTGCCGGTGGCAGACACACCCATCAGCCGCGCATTCAACTTGTCCTGCATGTAACCCTTGAGAACGCCATTTTCAATCAGCGTCGTGCACTGCGTAGGGGTACCCTCGTCATCCACGCTGAGGGAACCACGGCGCCCGGCCAGCGTGCCGTCGTCGACAATGGTGCACAGGCTTGACGCCACCTTTTCGCCCATGCGCCCGCTGTAGGCCGAGCTACCCTTGCGATTGAAATCGCCTTCCAGTCCGTGGCCTACCGCCTCATGCAGCAGCACACCAGACCAGCCAGGTCCGAGCACCACAGGCAGGGTACCGGCAGGAGCCGGCACGGCCTCCAGGTTGACCAGTGCCTGGCGCAAGGCTTCGCGTGCATAGCCCATGGCGCGCTCTTCGTGGCGCTCGCCCTGCTCAAGGAAATAACGATAATCGCTACGCCCACCACCACCATGGCTGCCGCGCTCACGGCGACCGTTCTGCTCGACGATGACACTCACGTTGAAACGTACCAACGGCCGCACATCTGCACCCAGACTGCCATCGCTGGCGGCAATCAGAATTCGCTCCCAGACCCCCGACAGACTGACACTGACCTGCTGAATGCGTGCATCCAGCGCGCGCGTGGCCACATCGATGCGCTTGAGCAAGGCTACCTTATCGGCCCGACTGATCACTTCCAGCGGATTGTTGGCTGAATACAAAGCGGTGCAAGGTTGATGACGCAGCACCTCGACGCGACCGGTCTGACCCGCCCGCGAAATCGAGCGGGCAGCCTGTGAAGCATCACGCAAGGCAGTGCGACTGATGCTGTTGCTGTAGGCAAAACCAGTTTTTTCGCCGGACTGGGCACGCACCCCGACACCCTGATCCAGATTGAAACTGCCTTCCTTGACGATGCCGTCCTCCAGCGCCCAGGTCTCGGAAATCTGGCTCTGGAAATACAGATCGGCAGCATCGATACCGGGACCGGCCAACTCACCCAGCACCTGCGGCAGCAACTCGATACTCAAACTGCCCGGGGTCAGCAAATGCTCGCTGACCGATGACAACAAATCACTCATGGTTTCTCCATATCCACCGGCAAGGGATTGCCTGGTGGTGAAAAGCGACGCTGGCTGGACAGCGGCATGTTTTGACGAATTTCCGCTTGTCTCTCCGGCTCGCGCGATGCCAGCAGAACCGCCTCGCCTTCGGGCTGCTCTGCGAGCACACGCCCCCACGGATCAACTACGCAGGAGTGGCCGAAGGTTTCACGACCACCCGGATGACTGCCACCCTGATTGGCCGCCAGCAGATAACACTGGGTTTCGATGGCGCGCGCCCTCAGCAGCACCTGCCAGTGGGCAGCCCCGGTGACCGCAGTGAACGCGGCAGGAGCCGTGATCAGCTCGGCACCGGCTGCACGCAGTGCAATGTACAGCTCGGGAAAGCGCAGGTCGTAGCAAACACTCAGCCCGACACAGCCAATCGGCGTATCGGCAACCACTACCTGCGCGCCATGCGCATAATCATCCGACTCGCGATAGCGCTTCTGACTGTCCGCCACTTCAACATCGAACAGGTGCAGCTTGTCGTAGCGCGCAACTCTTTGTCCCTGCGCATCAAACAACAGGGAACTGGCCAGAGCACGGCCATCCGGTTGACCATCTGGCGGCAGGGGCAAGGTGCCGGCAACTATCCATAACCCCAGATCACGCGCGGCAAGCTCAAGCCACGGCAGTATCGGCCCCTCTCCAGCGCCCTCGGCGCGAGCCAGCGCAGCCAGATCGCGGCAACCCATGGCTGCAAAATTCTCTGGCAACACGGCCAGCTGCGCGCCTTGCGCCGCGGCCTGCTCCAGCAGCCTGCGGGCGGTCAGCAGATTGGCTGCGACCTGATCCTGACTGACCATTTGCAATACAGCCAGATTCAGTGACAATTCGAATCACCTTTCATTGTTTGAAGAACGTAATCTTCGGATCAGCCATCGGGCCCTTCACCTGATACTGGACCTTGCTCAGACTGGATGTGCTGACACCAAACATCTTGTCCGCGACCTTGTCGGCCACAAAGATTGCACCGGCTACTACGGGGGCCCCCACCAGCAGCGCACCCAGCGCAACGGTATTGGAAACCGGCAGGGTGACGTAGAGTTTGGCGTCGATGCTCTGCTGAACCATATTCAAGGTGCCATCCAGCTGAATCTCGAGCGAAGGCCCTTTAATCGTAAGCGGATTACGGGTGACAAACACGCCGTTATCGCCAGCCAGAAGCACCTTTACTTGGTCAAAGGCCATGCCCTCGGCGAACACGTCGGAAAAGTCGAGTCTCAACCTGCGACCAATCGCACTGAAGTTCAGCAGGCCGAACACCCGCAATGCATCCGCACCTCTGCCTTGTACCTCGTTAAAGATGCCATTGCGCCAACTCCCGTCCAACGTGCCGGAAAGCTGTGCCAGGCTTGCCCCCGCGGGCGAGCCTGGCCAGCGTATATCACTATCCACCCGGAAGCTTTTACTGCTCACGGAAGGCGCATAGTTCCAGGCCTCCAGCACCTTGCCGATATCAGTACCTTGCAACCGGCCCTTGTACCAGGACCTGCTCGCGCCCTTGCGACCTTCCCAGCCAGCAGTCCCGGTCACCTGCAAACCGCTGAAATCCAGATTCAGGTCACGGAACTGCACCCCGCCCGGCACACGCCTAAGTTTGAATGAACTCGCCCCCAGTGGCCTGCTACCCAGAATCACCTTGGCTATTTTCACATCCAGTGCCGGCAGACTGGCAGGGTCAATGTCGGCAAGCGCATCAGGGTGGCTCATTGCCTCGGCATCAGTGGCGGGTGGCTCCGGCAGGTTGAGACGCTGCAGATTAAGCGCAATCGGTTGACCATCCTGATCAGGAACCGTTATATCGCCCTCGACCATCGCACTGTTTAATCCAACTTCCCAGGCACTGCCGGCACGTTTCAGGCTGAGGCCGAGATCCTTAGCCTCCATGCCAAAGCCATTAAACTGACCAACTTGCAAATTGACGCTACGCAGGATGTCCTGGCTGGACGACGAGCCCGCTATCGAGTATTGCTCAGCCAGCGTCTTCCATGCCTGCGCATCGAGTTCGGCAATCCGGCCACGCAGCCAGAATCCCTGACTATCCGGCAGTTTGGCCGCCTCACCACCGACCACCAATTCGGCACGCGCCGCATCCAGCTTGCTTCCCGGCATGGCCAGCGCCAGACTGGCCAGATCAGCATAATTTGCCCGATAGTTAGGTTCCTTGGCAGTCAAAGGCATGCTGAAGCGGCTGGCGCGCACCTCATCAGCCCGTTTGCCGAATGGCGCAGGCAAATCAACAACCAAACCCTGCAGGCTGGAATCCACCTGCAACTGGCTGTTGTCGTCAAGAGTCACATCAAGTTTATAGGGCAGCATGCCACTGACCGGCAGCTTTAACCCGTCTACAGCCAGCCATTTGGTCAGATCCGCTAGAGCAATCTTGCTGTTGGCCTCGATGCGGGTACGCGTTATACCGCGCGCACCCTCGGCCACGATTTTTCCGCTGATTGGTTGATTGAATGCCCGCGCCTTGAGGGCAGGCGCGCTAAGCCCGCTGGCACTGTCATAACGAAATGCCGCTGTTATTTGTGATAACTGCAATGCCGGACTAGGGATGTTCAGTTGCGCGTCTTTCGCTGCAAAGTCCACGATAACTCGCGGTTCAACCTTTCCCTCCAGTGGTATCTCCAGAGATAGCTTGCCATCCAGCGCTCCATCGCCCTTCCAGCCAGCAAAGGTAGTCTCTGTGCCCAGCGGCGCCGTTTGCAGAATGCTCAAACCATCCTTGACGCTGCTTTGCAGGTTGGCTTTCATCAATAGTCGAGAGACCTGCCCTTCATCGGCAGGTGGCACACTGGCCACCACGTCACTTATCTGGCTATCTAGAACTTTCCCGGTACTGAGAGTTACCTGCACACCGCTATCACCGAAAAATACCTCGCCAGAGGCCTCTTGCAGGGCAGGCCACCCCGACTGGTAAGCCAGCTCGAGATCATGCAGTTTGAAGTACATGCTCAAGGTGCTTGAGTTGGCAGGCGCTGATGCGCTGAGAGTGCCCTGATACTGAAAAACCCCCTCATCAATGGCACCGCCGACAATTGCGGTTTTTAACCAGTCAGCCAGCTCGACAGTGAACTCGGCAGTCGGCGACGGCAGATAGTTTCGGGTAAAGGCCGCATTGCCGTCACGCAAACCGATACGCAGATCCATGTAACTGTATTCATCCTCGGCAAACGGGATGCTGATTTTCAGATCACCGGCGATGCGACCCTCATCGCCATCCAGCCGGATATACGGACTGAACAAGCTGAACGCCCGATCATCCAGCGTCCAGCTAAGCAAAGCGCTGGCATTGAAGTATTGCCATGGCTGCGGAAATACTTCTGCGAGGTCAAGGACAAAGTTCTCGGTATTCAGGCGTAATGCGCCCTGCCCCAAATCGCCACTGATACTACCACTGACATTTTCCAGACCCGGCACATCGGCATACGCTGAAATACCCACATCCTTCAGGTTGGCGGCAAACTGCAGGCGGTCTGCTGACACTTTGGCGGTATCCAGGCTCACCTGAAGATTGCTCAACTGCCCATGCGGCATCAGACCCGTCAACCACTCATCTACTGCTGGCGCAGCCGGTGCCAGCGATAAGGCAAGCGTAGTCAGCGGTGCCAGATCGAGCCGGTCGACTTGTATCTTCCAAAGCGAAGCAGATTCGGGTGATATCTGGCGCTGCTGAACGTCCACCTGGATGGGGCCAAAGCGTTGCTGGTCAAGGCTTAACGCCAGCGAATCAAGCAGCAGATCGTAGCCACCGTCCCGGCGATCAAGATAAACAGTCACTGCCAGATCCTGCGCACTGACAGGCTGCCGATTCGCCGCAGCAGCCAACAACTCAGGCGCATTCAGGCGCGCTACCACCCTTTGTAACTGGCCTGCTTCTGCAACGGCCCAAAGTTCGCCACCGACCAACAGTTTGTCTACTTGCCAGCCCGCTAGCAGGGATGCTGGTATGCGGTTACCCCAATCACTCTGCGGCAGACTGAGGTAAAGCTGGGCCGGGCTGCTGCGCCAGTCGGCCGGGTTAATTTTGCCGTGCAGGCTGAAACTCAATGGCAAGCCATAGGGTAAGGTCAGATGGCCGTCGATACGCTGCTTGCGGCCATTACGCAGTTCAAATTCGACCTGAGTAAAACTGCTGACATCGCCGCCGAAAGGTTTCAGCGTAATCTGACTGTCAAGCAGCAACAACTGGGCCACTCCGAGCAGAGCATGGATAACCTGTTGCGGGTCCTGCTCTGCTGCTGTTTTGTCCGGCGAAGGCAAGCCTTCCACCGTCCAGGCACCCGCCTCGGACTGCACAATAGTCAACTGCAGCCCTACAAGCTCGACGCGCTGGATCTCCAGACGACGTTCGAGCAACCCGG
>Ga0102812_10003079_pt1 | contig 10996 bp, 7 predicted proteins | sample ColrivemetaGS713_FD_79334 | JGI IMG/M metagenome (GOLD analysis project Ga0102812, IMG submission 79334) | Estuarine microbial communities from the Columbia River estuary - Flood tide ETM metaG S.713 | ecosystem: Environmental > Aquatic > Marine > Intertidal zone > Estuary | place: USA: Columbia... | reverse complement strand
TAACATGAGTAAAATAGAGATTAGTCTTTATAGGTATAACCCTGAAAACGATAAGTTTCCCTATATGAAAACATATAGTGTTGAAAAACCATCTAGAGATATAATGATCTTAGATTTACTTCACCTTTTAAAGGAAGAGGATGAATCAATTTCCTACAGAAGATCTTGCAGAGAGGGTGTTTGCGGTTCTGATGGTATGAGTATTAATGGAAAAAATGGTCTAGCGTGCATAACGCCTATTTCATCAGTTTTAAAAGCTAACAAGATTGAACTAAGGCCGCTGCCCGGTCTTCCTGTTATAAGGGATCTTGTAGTTGATATGTCAGAATTCTATGCTCAATACGAGAAGATAAAACCATTTTTACAAAATGATACAACTGCACCGGAACAAGAAAGACTTCAATCCCCAGCCGATAGAGATAAACTTGATGGTTTGTATGAATGCATACTTTGTGCGTGCTGCTCAACTAGTTGCCCATCTTTTTGGTGGAATCCTGATAAATTTGTTGGCCCAGCAGCTCTCCTTCAAGCGTATAGGTTTCTTGCGGATACAAGAGATCTGAGCACAGATGAAAGGCTAGAAGATTTATCTGATCCTTTTAGCGTTTATAGATGTCATGGAATAATGAATTGCGTGAGTGTCTGCCCTAAAAGCCTCAATCCTAATAAGGCTATTGGAGAAATAAAGAGCATGCTTTTAAAAAATAAGAAAAATATTATCGTAAGTGAAAGGGCTTAAAGATTAAAATAAAATGAGTCTATCAATGGGGCAATTTTGGGAGAGTTCGCACATTTCGGGTGGCCATTCAGGTTACCTTGAAAATATGTATGAACAGTATTTGTCTAATAAAGACGAGCTCCCATCTGATTGGAGAACCTTCTTTGAAGACCTTGAATCTAAATCTATTTTAGATAGTAAGATTTCTCATCGAAAAGTAATTGATGAGTTTAAAAATATAACTAGACACGCAGGCCCTAATGACAGCATTCCAGATGCTAGACAGGCAAAAGTTATTCGACTAATACAATCGTATAGAAATAGAGGGCATCAAAAGGCAAATCTAGACCCATTAGGTATAATGGACAGGGTTGATATAGAAGATTTAGATCTTAAATTTCATGGTCTTTCTGAAAATGATTTAGATGATGAGTTTTATACAGACACCTTGCTGATAGGCAAGGAAAGAGCGTCTCTTAGAGAAATTATTGAATCTTTAAAAATTATATATTGTGGGAATATTGGTATTGAATATAACCATATAATGAATTCAAATGAGAGAAAATGGTTTCAAGGAAAATTTGAATCTAAGCTTGGTAAATACTCATTTTCAACAGAAGAAAAGCTACATATTTATGAAAGACTTAATTCTGCTGAGGGTCTAGCTAAATATCTAGCTGCAAAATATCCAGGTATGAAAAGGTTTGGTATAGATGGTGCAGAGTCACTAATACCCCTTGTAGATGCTGTGATACAAAACTGTGGAGAGCTAGGAGCAAATCAGATTTGTTTTGGTATGGCTCACAGAGGAAGGCTAAATCTTCTTGTAAATGTATTAGGCAAGCTTCCGTCAGAATTATTTGCAGCATTTAATGAGGACTATGAAATCACTGGAGCTAATACTGGCGACGTTAAATATCATTTAGGTTTTTCTTCAAACCTTCAAACTAAAGGTGGAGAGGTTCATGTATCTCTTAATAGTAATCCATCGCATTTAGAAATAGTTGATCCTGTTGTGTTGGGGTCTGTAAGGGCAAGGCAGGACCGCTTAGATGACAAAGATAGATCAAAAGTTATTCCAGTTCTTCTTCATGGCGATGCTTCCTTTTCAGGACAAGGCGTGGTTATGGAATCGCTCCAGATGTCGCAAACAAGAGGTTTTAATGTAGGTGGAACTATTCATATTATTGTCAATAACCAAATTGGGTTCACAACAAGTAATAAAAAAGATTCAAGGTCAACTGATTATTCAACTGATGTAGCAAAAATTATTCAAGCTCCTGTAATACATGTAAATGGAGATGATCCAGAGATGGTCGTTAAAGCGGTTAAAGTTGCTACAAAATACAGAAAAGAATTTAACAAAGACATCGTCATTGATTTGTTTTGCTACAGAAGGAGAGGCCATAATGAGGCTGATGACCCATCGGCAACACAGCCATTGATGTACAAGAAGATAAAGGACCATACATCCGTTCTTACTCAGTATGAAGATAAGCTTATTCGAGAGGGGTTAATATCATCTGATCAAACAGCTGCTGTTCGCTCAGATTATAGAAAATCTTTGGAATCCGGAGTATCAGTTGCAAAAAACTTAGCTAGCACGCCTAATGAAGACCTTTGGTTTAATTGGGACGAGTATATTGATAATAAGTGGTGGGAGAAAACAGATACTTCAATAAACAAAGAAAAAGTTTCTTTATTAGGTAGAGCACTTTGCAAAGTTCCGGAAAATTTTAGTCTTGGCATACAAGCATCTAAAATATTTAAAGATAGAGATTTGATGTCTAATTCAAGCATTGAATTCAATTGGGGTTATGGAGAGATGATGGCTTACGCTTCTTTACTTTCCGAAGGCTACCCAATTAGGCTGACAGGTCAGGACGTTAGAAGAGGTACTTTTTCTCACAGACACGCCTGCGTTTTTGATAAAGAAACAGGTGAAGGGCATATTCCTCTTTCAAATATTGCTGATAAGAATAATACAAAGTTTGATATTTACGATTCTTTGCTTTCTGAAGAAGCTGTTTTAGGCTTTGAATATGGGTATTCTGCAACATGGCCAACTGGCTTGGTTATATGGGAAGCTCAATTTGGAGATTTTGTGAACGGAGCTCAAGTTGTTATTGATCAGTTTATTGTTTCAGCTCAACATAAATGGGAAAGACTATCTGGATTAGTCATGCTTCTACCACATGGTTATGAGGGTCAAGGTCCAGAACATAGCAGCGCAAGAATTGAGAGATTTCTTCAGTTATGTGCATCAGAAAATATTCAAGTTTGTGTCCCAAGTTCCCCATCACAAATATTTCATCTTTTAAGAAGACAGGCTATAAGAAAATTAAGAACTCCTTTGGTAGTAATTACTCCAAAAAGCTTGCTTAGAAATCCTGATGCAACTTCTAATTTAGATGATTTGTATAGCGGATCATTCCAGTGTGTAATCGACGATAAAATTAAAAACAAAACTAGTATAAGAAAAATTATCCTTTGTTCTGGAAAGGTTTACTACGATTTAATTAAAGAAAGAGAAAATCAAGCAAAAAATGATATTGCAGTTATAAGAATAGAGCAGCTATATCCCTTTCCCTACGATGACTTAGAAGATTTTTTAAAGGCTTATACACAATTAAGTGAGGTGGTTTGGTGTCAAGAAGAGCCAGCCAATCAAGGGGCTTGGTTTAGTCACAGACACAGAATACAAAGAGTTTTGGATAGATCGGATAAGAGGCTGGAAATTAGCTTAATTAGTAGGGCCGCTTCTGCCGCTCCGGCTGTAGGTATGATGAAATTGCATTTAAAACAACAAGAGGATTTAGTAGCACTAGCACTAAAATAATATTATGACGATACAAATAAAAGCACCAACTTTTCCTGAATCTGTAGCAGATGGAACAATTGCAAATTGGTTAAAAAATGAGGGTGATATAGTAAAACAAGATGAGATTATTGCTGAAATAGAGACAGACAAAGTAGTATTAGAAGTTGTTGCGCCAAATGACGGAAAGTTATCAAAAGTCATCAAAGTAGTCGGTGATATAGTTCTAAGTGCTGAGATTATCGGTGAGTTTGATGATTCTGTTGAGGTTTCAGTTAAAAGAGATGAAGTTGACGCTGAGCCAACAAGCGATAAAGTTACTGAGGAAACTATAACTAAAAAAACAGGTCCAGCAGCAAAAAAACTCATTAGTGAAAATAATCTTAACAAATCTGAAATAAAATCATCGGGTAAAGGCAATCGAGTCACCAAAGAGGATGTTCTAAATCATTTAGAAAAGTCTGAATTAGCAGATAACACAGAAACTAAAAAACCATTAATAGCAACCTCTGGAAGAACTGAGAAACGAGTTCCCATGTCAAGATTGAGGGCTACTATTGCTGAAAGACTGCTTACCGTCAAACAAAATACAGCTATGCTAACAACTTTTAATGAAGTTGATATGCAGCCAATAAAAGATCTTAGATCAAAATACGGTGAAGAATTCTTGAAACAACACGAGGTAAAACTTGGTTTCATGGGCTTTTTTGTAATTGCTGCTGTTCAAGCTCTTAAGAAATTCCCTCTTGTGAACGCATCAATTGATGGTAGCGATATTGTCTACCATGGATTTCAAGATATTGGCGTAGCCGTTTCAACAGAAAGAGGTCTTGTTGTGCCTGTGATTAAAGATGCGGATATGCAGTCTTTACCTGAAATAGAAAAATCTATTCTCAATTACTCACTCAAGGCTAGAGATGGTAAATTATCCATGGAAGAAATGCAGGGTGGTACCTTTACAATATCTAACGGTGGTATTTTTGGCTCATTGCTATCAACACCTATCCTAAATGCCCCACAAACAGCCATTCTTGGTATGCATTCTATACAAGATAGGCCAGTTGCTATTAATGGTAATGTAGAAATTAGACCTATGATGTATCTAGCAATGAGTTATGATCACAGGCTTTTAGATGGAAAAGAAGCTGTTTCTTTCTTGGTATCAATTAAGGAGCAACTAGAGTCACCAGAGCGTTTATTACTAAATTTATAAAAGGAAAATTATGTACGATGTAGTTGTTATAGGTTCGGGTCCAGCTGGTTATGTTTCAGCAATTAGGGCATCTCAATTAGGTTTAAAAACTGCTTGTATTGAGAAAGAATTAAACCATCAGGAAAAACCACTTCTTGGAGGAACTTGTTTAAACGTTGGCTGTATACCCTCTAAGGCTTTATTGGATTCATCCCATAGATACCATGATGCAAAAGAAAATCTAAAATCTCATGGAATTGGAATTTCTCAAGTTGATCTAGATATCGCTGAAATGATGGGTAGAAAAAATAGTATTGTTAAAAAACTAACCGATGGCATTTCAGGTCTTTTTGTTGCAAATAAAGTTGAATCAATATCAGGTGAAGGAAAAGTTATTTCTGAAGGAAGGGTTGAAGTTACTCATTCTGACAAATCTACCGAAGTCATAGAAACCAAGCATATTATTATTGCTACTGGTTCATCTCCTATTGAAATTGGGTCAGCTAAATTTGATCAGGGTGATATTGTTGATAGCACTGGTGCTCTTGAATTAACTGAAGTTCCAAAGACCTTGGGTGTAATTGGAGCTGGAGTGATTGGCTTAGAGTTAGGCAGTGTATGGGCAAGGCTTGGTTCAAAAGTCACAATAATTGAGGCTATGGATGATTTTTTACCAATGGCAGATAAAGATATTTCCAAAGAAACATTTAAAGAATTTATTAATCAAGGTTTGGATATAAGACTTGGCTGCAAGCTTGTTGCATCAGAAAAAATAAAAGGCGGCATAAAAATTACATATGAAAACAAAGAAGGTTCAGCTGATATGGAATTTGATAAATTAGTGGTTGCAGTAGGGCGACGCCCCAATAGCGATAATATTTTTGATAAAAATTTAGGTATCACTCTTGATTCTAGGGGTTTCATAAATGTTGATGATCATTGTCAAACTGAATTAAACAATGTTTGGGCTATTGGTGATGTTGTAAGAGGGCCTATGCTTGCTCATAAAGGAAGCGAAGAGGGCATAGTTGTTGCGGAAAGAATTGCTGGAAAGCATGCTGAAATGAACTATAACTTAGTCCCATCGGTTATCTATACACATCCAGAAATTGCATGGGTTGGTAAAAATGAGAAAGAGCTTACCGAAGAGGGTATTGATTATAAAATTGGAAAGTTCCCATTTGCTGCCAGCGGAAGAGCGCTTGCTGTTGATCAATCTATAGGTTTTGTTAAGTTAATTTCAGATACTAAGACAGATACTATTTTAGGTGTTCATGTGTTTGGACCTTCTGCAGCAGAGCTGGTTCAACAGGCTTTAATTTCGATGGAATTTGGTGCAAGCTCAGAAGACCTAGGGTTGACCATATTTAGTCACCCCACAGTCTCTGAAGCACTTCATGAGGCAGCGTTATCAGTTAATAATCAAGCAATACATATTGGGAATAGAAAAAGATGAATTTACATGAATATCAAGGAAAGGAATTATTTGGGAAGTACAATCTTCCAGTTTCAAAAGGTATCGTAATTGACGATCCAGAAAATGCTCTCAAAGCTTGTAGAGATATTGGAGGTTCAAAATGGGTCGTAAAAGCTCAGGTTCATGCAGGTGGAAGAGGAAAATCTGGAGGCGTTGTGTTGGTTGAAAACCCTGATGATGCAAGAGAATTTGCAAAAAAATGGCTTGGCAAAAGGCTTGTGACATACCAAACAGACTCTACTGGACAGCTCGTAAATTCAATACTAATTGAAGAATGTACTGACATAGCAAGTGAGTTGTATTTGAGCGCAGTCATTGATAGAGCTTCTAAAAAAATAGTTTTTATAGGATCAAGTGAGGGCGGAGTGAATATTGAAGAGGTTGCTAAAAATACTCCTGATAAAATTATTTATGAAAGTATTGACCCACTTACAGGCGCACAACCTTTTCAAGCAAGAAAAATAGCAAAAGTCTTAGGCCTTGATTCTCAACAAACAAAGCAATTTACACCTATGTTACTTAATTTAATGAAATTATTTGTTGAAAAAGATTTGGCTCTTTTAGAGATTAATCCATTGGTTATTACCAGTGGTGGAAAATTACATTGTCTGGACGCAAAAATTAATATTGATTCAAATGCAATTTATAGACAACCTGAAATTGAAGAAATGCATGATTCTTCTCAAGAAGACCCAAGAGAATCAGAGGCCGCAAAAAATGATTTAAGCTATGTTTCGCTTGATGGAAATATTGGGTGTATGGTGAATGGCGCTGGTCTTGCCATGGGAACAATGGACACCATAAAATTTTATGGTGGTAATCCAGCAAATTTCTTAGATGTTGGAGGTACTGCAACGCAAGAAAGAGTTGCTAAAGCTTTCAAATTAATACTAGCAGACCCAGAGGTTAAAGTAGTTCTAGTTAATATTTTCGGGGGTATTGTAAGATGCGATTTGATAGCTGAAGGAATTCTTGCAGCTATTGAAGAGGTTGGTGTACAAATACCTGTAGTTGTAAGGCTTGAGGGTAATAACGCAGAAATTGGCTCTCAAATTTTATTAGAGTCAGGTGTAAAAATTGAAAGTAAAAATGATTTAGCTGAAGCAGCTAAAAAAGCAGTGGAGCTATCAAAATGAGTATATTGATAAATGATGACACAAGAGTCTTAGTTCAAGGTTTTACAGGATCCCAGGCCACACTTCACTCTGAGCAAGCCATTGATTATGGCACCAATATTGTAGGGGGAGTAACTCCAGGTAAAGGTGGGCAAGTTCACTTAGGCAGACCTGTGTTTGATACAGTTCAAGAAGCTGTAAAAAAAGTAAATCCAAATGCAGCATTAATATTTGTTCCAGCACCGTTTTGTAAGGATTCAATTTTAGAAGCTGCTGAATCTGGTATCAAACTAATAATATGTATTACCGAGGGAGTGCCAACTCTTGATATGTTGGTGGTGAAAAAGAGAGTTGATGATCTGGGAATAACCTTAATTGGTCCAAATTGCCCAGGGATAATTACTCCTGGTAAAGGTAAGATGGGTATTATGCCTGCAAGCATTCATATGCCTGGATCAATTGGTATTATTTCTCGTTCAGGCACTTTGACATATGAAGCAGTAAAGCAAACTACCGATTTGGGTCTAGGTCAGAGCTCTTGTGTTGGTATTGGGGGTGACCCTATACCAGGATCATCTTTTATAGACATTTTAAAAATGTTTGAAGATGACTCACAAACTGAAGCAATAGTTATGGTTGGAGAAATAGGAGGCTCCGCTGAAGAGGAGGCCGGTGAATATATTAAGGATAATGTAACTAAGCCAGTAATTTCTTATATTGCAGGCCAAACAGCACCCGCTGGGAAAAGAATGGGGCATGCTGGTGCTATTATAGCTGGTGGTAAAGGCACAGCATCAGATAAAATTAAATCTCTAAAAGATAGCGGCGTCCATATTGCTGAAAACTTGGTAGATATTGGTTCTAAAGTTGCTGAGGTTCTTGGTCGATAAAATTATTAAATAACTTTTTTCTTATTATCCATCTGAGCCTTAGTATCGATAGCACAGAAAATATTGTTAATCCAATAATCATACCAATCCACATTCCAGCTGCACCAAGCGGACTTTCAAAGCCGTGCATAGTTAAAAAATATCCTGCTGGAATGGCAAACATCCAGTAGGATATAAATAAAAGTATCATTGGTGCAAATGTATCTTTATAACCCCTTAAACTTCCAACTGCTGCCATTTGGATGCCATCAGGCAGTTGAAATATAGCTGCAAAAATAAGTAAACTAGTTGCAATTTTTATTGCATCTAAATCACTACTATAGAGATAAACAATATGATCCCTAACTAGCAATATAGTTAAGCAAGTTAATAAAGAACCAATCACACACAAATAAATAGTTGAGTATGAGGCAATTCTAGCTTGGGAAAAATTGTTTTCTCCTACTAGATTTCCTACTCTTGTTGCGGCTGCAAGGCCAATCGACAATGGCAGCATAAAGAATAAACTAGCAATATTTAATGCTATGTAATGCCCTGCAACAATGGTTTCACCAAGAACACCTAAAATAAGTGCAGCTCCCGAAAACATACTTAATTCAATAAAAATTCCAAACCCAATAGGAGTTCCTAGCTTAAATATTTCTTTGGTTGTTTTTGCTGAGGGTGGAGTAAATGTAGAAAATGGTTTTGTCGAGCTATAGTTTTTAGATAAAAATATGTAGATTATTAAAGTAAGCATCATAAGAAAGGATACTAAAGTGGTAGCAATTCCACACCCAACCCCTCCAAGTTTTGGAACGCCAAAATACCCGTATACAAAAATTATATCAAGAGGAATGTTTAATAACATTCCAAAAAAAGCTATGTAAAATACAGGCCTTGTTAGCGCCATTCCTTCGCTATAACATCTTAGGGTCGTAAATATTGTCATAAAAATAATGCCTAAAGAAAGAGCCTTTAAGTAAGAGCTTGATATAGAGGTGATAGAGGTATCTATAGGTAGATAAAATAAAAAGTTGCCCATGAAAAATAAAATAGTGCATACAGCAAATCCAAGCGCAAGCGCGATCCATAAGACTTCTCTTAGCTTAGTTCCAATCTCGTTAAATTTCTTGGCTCCATATAACTGTGCCACTATTGGTGTTACTGCAAAAATCACACCAGCTATCAAAAACCATATAGTGTTAAAAATTGCTGAACCAACACCCAAGCCTGCTAAATCTGCAGAACTAGCTCGCCCAGCAACAATAGTATCAGTTGTGCCCATAAGCATATAAGATAGTTGAGAGCCAAGTATAGGGACCCCAATTTGTATAAGCTTTTTAAATTCAAAAGTATGTGATTGGAACAATTTATTCAATTAATAATTTTTTTGCTACTTTATCATATTAAAATGAATTTTTTGTGGAGATTATTATTAGAAAAGATAACAGACCTTATTGGCTTAAGAAAATTTCAAATAGACTTATAAATATCTATGTTGACCAATTCCTAAAGCCGCAATTTCTTCGATTGGGAAAAGGCGGTGCTTTTTTTAAACCAAGGTATATAAAATTATTTGGAACTAATATTTCAATTGATGATTATCCAACTTTAATTGGGGCACCTGATGCTTTCATGCAATTTACTGCATGGAATGTTGGAGGCTGGAATGGCTCTATTGAGATTGGTAAGTATTGCCTTATCACTCCTGGAGTAAGGATAATGGCTGCGGAAAAAATTTTAATAGGCGATTCTTGTATGATCGCCCACGGCGCATATATTTCAGATGCTGATTGGCATGGCATATATGACAGAGCTGAGCCAGTTGGCCAAACTAAACCTGTAATTCTTGAAGATAATGTGTGGGTTGGAGATAGCGCAATCATCTGCAAAGGAGTAACAATTGGTAAAAATAGCATTATAGGTGCAGGCTCAGTAGTTACAAAAGATGTGCCGCCTAACACTATATTTGCAGGCAATCCCGCAAAATTTATTAAAGCTATAGATGAACATAATTTTAATACCAGGGCCGATTTCTTTAACGATCCAAAAAAATTAGCAATGGATTTTGATGCTCTTGATAAGCTTACTCTCAATGATAATTCTATTATTGGATGGCTAAAGTCTCTCACTTTCCCAAGTAGTAAAAACTAAAATGAAGATTATCGCTGATATATCTTTGCGAGATATCGATAAGCTATTTAGTGTTTTGGACGGATTTGATGATTTCTCTGTAAAGTATCTAGAAACAAACAATATAAAACATGAGTTTATTTATGATGCAGACATTCTTCTTGTGCGGTCTCAAACCTTAATCAATGAAAGACTTTTATCATCCTCAAACATCAAATGGATTGGTTCAGCAACAGCTGGTGTAGACCATATAGACATCAAGTTCCTAGAAAGTAAAAATATCAATTGGTTTAATGCACAAGGCTGCAATGCTTATTCAGTATGTAATTATGTTTTAAGTTCTTTGTATGAGCTTAAAAAGGATAAAATTTATAAAAATACCGATATGCTAGGAATTGTTGGATATGGGAATATTGGAAAAAGATTAAAATCTATTCTGGATAATCTAAATATTAAAAACATTGCTTATGATCCTTTTGAAAATAATAAAAGTCTTTCGACGATTGACGAGCTCTTAAAGGCTGAAATTATAAGTATTCACGTACCCTTAACATTTGATACAAAATATCCTACGCATACGATGATAAATGAAAGTTTTTTAAATAAATCCAAATGTCATTCTGTTATAAACACATCTAGAGGCGGCATAGTCTCTGAATCTTCAGTTATTG
>Ga0102812_10003077_pt1 | contig 10996 bp, 7 predicted proteins | sample ColrivemetaGS713_FD_79334 | JGI IMG/M metagenome (GOLD analysis project Ga0102812, IMG submission 79334) | Estuarine microbial communities from the Columbia River estuary - Flood tide ETM metaG S.713 | ecosystem: Environmental > Aquatic > Marine > Intertidal zone > Estuary | place: USA: Columbia... | reverse complement strand
TAAAAAAAGCAAGATATGATGAACGACGATATTCTCGATTTCAATTACGGAGAAGACAACGAAAAAAGGCAACTTGAATACGCTAGTTTCTGGAGTAGAGTAGGGGCTTCGTTGCTAGATACGTTGATTTTGCTGCCGATAGCTGTTTTAAACATTTACAATATATTAGATTTTAAACAATTGCCTCTTTACGTACTCCTTGGTTTTGTGGCCTTGGTCTATAAAGTATTCATGGAGTACAAGTACGGTGCTACGCTAGGCAAAATGATTGTTAAAATAAAAGTCATCAACGAGGAAGAGGAGAGTATCAATCTTGAGCAGGCGATTGTCCGTAATGTTTTTTACCTATTGGTGAGTGTAATCTCCTTCATTGCGCGACTCTATTTGTTTCTTCAACCCGATTTTTCCAGGATAACCACTTTTTTGGAATACAGTGCTGCCCTTCAAGAAGGACCTCAATTGCTTGTTACTAACGTGGCCAATTTGCTGTTTATCGTTTCTTGTCTTTTTGTCGCTTTTCGCGATAATCGCCAGGCACTTCATGATAGCATGGCCGGTACTTATGTGGTGATGAAGTAGGGAGAATGAAGAATGATTTATACTGCCCTCCACTCCTGGTAGTATTCTTACCTTTCCGTAAAATAAACCATTTATAAAGACAGTTTTAGCACTCGTCTGATTATTTTAACGGACAGAGAAAAAGAGTGATATGCTTCCTGGAAAAATACCCTGCTTGTTATTATTATGCTTATTTGGTGCTTTCCTGACACCAACGCTTTCGGGCCAACGTACTGATCGTGCCCGCAGTAAAATCAACGAGCATCGCAGGGAGAGTTGGCCTCCCGAAAAGGTCTATGCGAGGATATCGCTGGGTCGAGCACTACAAGAGACTTTTCAACGTCATTATCAATATTGTGGATTTAATGCCGCCGAGGGCAGCCGGGATTACCTTCCGGCGGATATTACGCGCTTCCTGGGAAGCAGGGATTTGCGGACCAAAGTGGAAGAGGCCGACCTCAGCGGAGGAGGATTGTTGCAATACATCTTTAGCGAAGATGAAACCGCTATGCCGCTAAATGTGGTTCGGTTTCAACCAGATCATCGTTTAGAATTGCCGGGGGTAACCAGCTCCTTTGAACTGTCCCCAGCCGAGGAGTTTGATACTTTTGTTCTTACGGAAAATTGCAGTGGCTACCTCAAGGCGGCACTGGATGCGGGGGTAGAGCCTCCTTACGCAGCTTTCAAAGCGGCCTTGAGCACGGATGATCGCAAGGAATCTACGGTGCTGGCGATTGCCGGAACCTTTCTCAGTCCATTAGAAACAGCCCTGCGAGCAAAAGATGCCCGGACCACCAGCCTAATGCTGCGCCTGTGGGAGTTTTACCAGCTGCATCCCGAATACATTGGGCAAGCCTATTACTTAAAGTCGTTTGCGGGAATAATGATCAAGCATACGGCTTCCGCCGAAGAAAGCCGCCGCATTGAGAACGAACTGGGCATGAACGTTAATGCTCCTCTGGGGATTAAGGCCAATGCTCAAGTAGATTGGGGGCGTAGCCGCAGGGCCAGTTTTTCGGGTACGGATTGGGAAACCATCGTCTATGCTGATTTCAACGAAAAGTATACCCGGCAACAGTGGTACGCTCGCTTGCCCGACCCTAATGCGATCATGGCCTATTTCGCTCAGCTACAGCCGGCTGTCGAAAAGCATGCTGAATTCCCGCTACTGACCGAAGGTGTGGAGCACCGGCATTATTTAACATTAGAAGGAATTCCGGCATCCCTGGCACGTGGCGGTTGGGTGATTGAAGCGGTTTCTCCGGGCGTATATGCCCAGGCACCCCGCCTGGAAGCCCGTCCTTTTTCGGAAGATGGTCGGTTTGGCTGCCGCTTTACCATCATGGGGGAACCTATTAGAACGCTCTTTAGTGGACCTTTGGCCGAGCGGCCAGGTAAACAGAGCTTGTCCTTCCAAATCAGAAGTTTGCAACAGATTGGCAATGCCACACTGAAATTATCGGTCAGAGAGGAGTTGCCCACCAGTGCCCATCCCGTAGTCCAATTTGGACAAGGGCGCTTTGATCTATCCATCAAAGAGGACCGCCGTTTCGCCCTCCAGTGGAAAGTGCCGCTGGAAATAACGGACAAAGAAAATCCGGTAGACTTTTTAGAAATACCTTACTTCAGTGCGATCACCTTGCGCGGCAGTGACCAGCTTGACCCCATCGAAGTTCAGGTGAAAGAGGTGGTGACCGATGTTCGTCGTCACGAATATATACTAATTTTAGAAACGGTACAAACCTGGCCCCTGGGCAGAATTAATGACCAGGAAATGAAGAGCTACCAGCTAAGTTGTCAGGTACACTTGCCTGCTCAACGCTCCGAAGCCAGAATGCAGCGGCCTTTGCAAGGGGTGATTTCTTTTCCGAAAATCAACCCACCGCCGCCGTCATCCGTTCCGGCAGCGGAGGTTATCTCTATTCCGCTAATCCCCGATGGTGGTGAAGAAAAGCAGTAAGTTTGGGTTCCAATATTACCTGGTGGGCAACGTTACGGACTAGCGTCTGATGTTCGGCTTTACTTTTGATGGTATTTACCCTTCTCGACTCACTTACCGTTCTGGGCGCAGGATATAGTGAGTTTTATTGCTCGGCAAGAGGTCTTAAAATGAAACTACCCGAATTCCAGCCAAGGCCAGGATTCGGGTAGTTCTCAAGCAGAATAAACTTGATCAGTGCACCAGGTTATTCTACAATAAACTTAGTAGCTTCTAGTAGTTCTCCTTCTTTGCTGTGTAGCTGTAGGAAGTAAAGCCCCGCACTGAAGCCTTTGAGGTCAATTTCTACATTTGTGTCACCGTAAGCCACTTGGCGGCTGCTAATCACCCGACCAGTAGCATCCAGTACCGTTGCCAGGTAAGTACCACTAAGCTGGGTAACCGTGGCATTGCCAAATGTAATCAAGGTTCCTTCGGCCAGATCAAAATCAAAGAAAATTCGGTCCTGAGCCGGGTTCGGGAATACCGATAGGCTATTGTATGAACCACTTAAGCGGTTGCTCTGACCCGCGACAAAGCTGGCGATGGCCGAGGTAGCACTGCCATTGGAACAGTTGGCCGTAATCCGCCATTCGTAAGCAGCATCTTTGGTAAGCCCCGTTATCCGAACGCTGTTAGATGCGATAGCAAAAGACTGCCAGCTGCCACCTACGGCCCGGATTTCAAGGGTATAACCCGTAGCTGCACTAACGGCGCTCCAGCTTAGATCGGCTGCTCTACCTCCTTGGGCCGAAGAATAGGTAAGGTTATCAGGAGCGTCACAAGAACCCGCAGGAGGGCAGGCAGGACAATCAGGTCCGCCACAGTCTACTCCCGTCTCGTTACCATTTTGGATGCCATCCTCACAGGTTGGGCTCGGTGGGGGAGGAGGAGTACCGCCGCAAGCCCCTGAAGATAAGAGGCTCTCCCTTGCTCCACCGGAGGCAAAGAGGGCTCTCATGCGCGTCTTCTGCCCTGCTGTATAGAGGTTCATACAAGCATCGTCGGAGTAGTCCATGTAGTTTTGAACCATGTCAGTAGTACCACAAGATACCGTCCCTAAGGCGCAGCCGTAATTGGGCCCATCCGACCCGGGGGTATCCGCTACAAAGTCGTCGGCACTACAAGGCCCATCACCCCAAATGTGGCGAAGGTTGAGCCAGTGACCTACTTCGTGAGTACCTGTACGGCCTAAGTGGAAAGGAAAGGTAGCCGTGCCAATAGTGCCGTAATAGGCATAATCAATAACTACCCCATCCGTAGCAGCGGGGCCACCAGGGAATTGGGCGTAACCCAAAATTCCGTTGGAGATATCACCCACCCAAATGTTGAGGTAATCACTGGCAGGCCAGGCATCTTTACCGCCTTTGCTGCTTTTCTTAATATCATCGTTGGTGCGGAAAGAACGCTTACCGGTAGCAGTACGGGTAATACCGTTGGTAGCGTTGCCGTCGGGATCAATACTAGCCATGCAAAATTCGATTTCCGAATCCGCAGCCTGTGACCAAACGTTGTCGGCATCAGAGTTCATGCGTCGGAAGTCATCATTCAATACTTGAATCTGACTGAGTACCTGGGCATCACTAATGTTTTGGTCACTGGTATTGTAAACCACGTGGACAACCACTGGAATGGTAATTACATTACGACCATTCATCTCTCCGCTAAACCGTTCGGTAAAGTCTTCGATGGCCTGCATCCGTTGTTCCATGGTCGGATCCAGTTGCTGTTGGTACTCCAGGTATTCCATGGCTCCGCAGTTACGCTGGGCGCTCAGACTTAAACCAAAAAGTAGTAAAAGTGAAAATGTAAGGTAGAAGTTTTTCATACTAGTTTTTTTTCTACGAGAAATTATCTCTCAATAAGGGTCGAAAATAAAGAATAATAATTTGCAAAATGGCAAATTGGGCATTTTTTTAAAAAAAAGATCCTCTTCTGGTAATGTTCCGAACAACAGTTTCTTTTCTTGCCTATGAGGGCTTATTGTTAGATCGTAAACTGGTGCGATAAGGATAAATTTTTGATAGTCAGGATATAAGAGCATTTCGCGAGAGGAGTAAAAGCTTTTCCAAGGTCACGTAGATGTCCGTAGTCTTTTAGCTGCTATTGAGTAAATGCTTGATGGGATTCCAACAAATAATAATACGCAACTATAGCTGTTCCCGCAGCAGTTGTTCTCCCTTTTTCCAGTCCATATTAGAAGCAATACTGCCCGGAGAAAAGTGTTGCCTCAACTCTTCCAGCAATTGCGTAATGGCGTACCGCACTTGATTATTGACCCGATCCCAATCAGTGGCGGAGATCAATTTGTTTTGCAACTGGTTGCTGTTGTCGTTCCAGCGAAACTGGAGGAGTAAAAGCGTGTCGCGGAAATCGGTGTCTTTGTCCTGCACAAAATTGATGATGCGCTCAATGGCCAGATCTACGCGGCCGTGGAGCAAGGCGTGTCCTACTGCTCTTTCGTCTTCCTGATCCCATTCCGGATCGGGGATGGGTTGCTCCTGGAAATCTACCTGTGCCGAGGGCTCATCTGTGGTATTCACCTGGATAGCGCGATCAAGCACGGCGACATCAAAGGGGCGTTCCCCAAAGCCGGGAATCTGGATCTTGGCGGTCACACGCAGCAAAAGCGCATAGTGACCGGGGCGGCGAGGCGTTACATCAAAGCTCCATTCTGTAGGCATAAAAGGGAGGATGGGTTGCTCTTCGTTATTGCGGAAAACAATGTCGAAGTTATCTCCTTCCTGGGCCTCTACCAGCGCGACTTTCATCACCGAAGTGATCTTGATCGACTCTTTGGCTGCTGCCGAACGTTCTTCCGGGAGGAGTCCGTCAAATAATTCGTCATCACTGATTTGCGCTGGAGCGATCCGTACCCGGCAGCGACTGGCCGTGGCCAGGGCCATCTGGTCGGGAATGGCGTACATGATTTTGCCTTTCTGAAAGGGCGAAGTCACTTCCTTCGCCGGTTCGGGAGCGGGCATCGGCGGCGGAGAAGGCGGGGGAGCACCGGCACTCATTTCTTCTTCCAGCGAAAAATCAATCGGAGGCATTTTGTCACTCGCTTCAAGGTCTTCTTTATCGGCACTTTTTGTGGTACCTGGTCGTCTGGATATAGGTGGACCCTCACTCGGTGCGGAACGCTTGGGCTTGCCGGGAAAGAGGTCTTTAAAAGCATCCATGGCCTTGTCAAAAATCCCTCCCTGGGGCTTGGGGGGCGACACGGGAGGAGGGCTAGTTGCGGGGGGTGGGCTGGATTGCTGGTGTTGTTCCTGTTCCTGTTCTTCGTCCTGTTGCTGTTGCTGTTGTTGTTGCTGCTGCTGTTGTTGTTGGGGGAATAAGCGCGTGAGCATCTCTTTGAGGCTCCGGATCACCTGATCAATTTGGTTTTCGTATTGTGCCGGGCTTAGCGTTCCGGTAATGATTTCTTTCTTTGCTTTTTGATAGTCTTTTTTCAGGAGGATCAGCTTTTGACGCTCTATGTCATTGGGAAAGAGTTCTAGATGATGTTCCGTGGCGGTAATGGCCTCGTCAATCTTGTTGGCCTCAAGTAAATCTCGGATTTTGAATAGTGCTCTCATGGTGTTATTTGCTTCTTTTCCTCTTTAAATAACGTCCTGAAAAGGTTCCTGTTGCTTCGCCATGTTGTAAAACCAGCTGGCCATTGACCCATACATTTTCTATACCTTCTGCGTACTGGTGGGGAACTTCAAAAGTGGCTATGTCTTGTACTTTTTCAGGATCAAAAAGCACTAAATCAGCAAAGTAGCCAGGTGCGATCTTCCCTCTGCGATCCAGGTGCAGATTCTCGGCGGGGAGGGCGCTCAACCTGCGAATACCTTCCTCCAAGGGGAATAGCCCTTCGTCTCTGCTGTACTTGCCCAAGACCCGAATAAAGGCGCCCTATGCCCGCGGGTGTGTACGGCTTGTTAAAAACACGCCTTCGGCAGCATAGGAACCCGCATCCGAACAAAAACTCATCCACGGTTGGACGATCTTTTTTTGAATGTTCTCCTCCGACATCGAGAAGTAGACCACCTGGATGCGGCTTTGGTCGGCGACCATTAAATCGATCATGGCTTCTTCGGCAGGCTTTCCTAGTTCCGCTGCTACTTCATCAAGTCGCTTCCCTTGATATTGCCGGAGGTCAGGGTTTTTGAAACCAACAAGCAGGATGTTTTGTGGCGGGTGAAAGAAATGGATATCCTGGAGGATTTTCTCCCGTTGTGTTGGATCAGCCATTCGCTCCAGTGCCGCATCTACACCACCTTCTCTCACCCATTCCGGCAATTGGGTATGAAGGCCAGTAGAACTAGCAGGGTAGGTATACATGTCGGCCGTAATTTGGAGACCTTCCGCCCTGGCATTTTCAATCATCAGGAAGACACTATCAAGCTTGTGCCAATTGTGTTGTCCGGAAGCTTTAAGGTGATAGATTTCTGCGGGGATTCTGGCTTCGCGGGCAATGGTGATGAGTTCTTCGACGGATTCCAGCAGTTGATCTCCTTCGTCGCGAATATGAGAGATGTAGATGCCGCCGTATTCCGCCGCAACCTTGGCCAATTCGATCAGTTCCTGGGTATCGGCGTATCGGCTGGGTGCATAGAGTAAGGAAGAGGATAAACCAACGGCTCCTTCCTGCATGGCTATTGCGAGCAATGCTTTCATGGCTTCCATTTCCTCCGGGCTAGCCGGCCGATTATCGTAGCCAATGACGTGCTGGCGAAGGGTGCCATTGCCCACAAAGGAAGTGATATTGGTGGCCACCCCTTTGTCTTCCAGGAATTGTAAATATTCCCCCAGGGTGGTCCAGGGAATGTCGTATTTGATATCGCTCTGGTCTTCCTTCATTTCTGCTTTCATTGCCTCATTCAAAGGTCCCATCGAACGACCTTCGCCCATCACTTCCAGGGTGACGCCCTGCTTGAGGTCGCTGAGGGAGCGGCCATCTTCGATGAGCGAAACATTGGCCCAGCTGAGCACATTGATGAAGCCCGGCGCCAGGGCCTTGCCTTGTGCGTCCACCATATTTACGGCAGTACCTTCTATGTCACCCATGGCAACAATGGTGTCACCTTTTATTGCTACGGAACCTAGATAAGGTTTTTCGCCAGTGCCATCGTAAATCAGAGCGTTGGTGATCAGGGTGTCGTAAGCTGGGCTAGGAGGGCTGCAGCTGGCAAGAAATAACAGACCGAAGAGGAATAGGAGATTTTCTTTCGTTATCATGCTTTGACTAGGGTTGGTTAGAGGTAAGATAAGGAATGTAAATCAGACATTCCTGAAAAAAAGAAAAGTTCACAGTTGTTTTTCTCTACGGCAATAGCCGCCTGATAGCCCGCGTCGGGGAATAGATCCTGGGTAAACCACTGTTGTTTTTTTTCGGAGTCGTCAGACAATAAAACAGGTGACCAGCCATGGTTGGCTTGTTGAGAAACATTCACTTTTTCCAGGGGGAAAGCAACGCCTTTTCCCGTAGCTTTAAGGATAGCTTCTTTTCGGGTCCAGTATAGAAAGAACAACTGATCTCTTTGATCTCCTGGTGCCGCATGGAGGGCAGTGATCTCTGCTGGGGAGAAAAAACGTTGAGCGATCTGCTCAATAGCAATGGTTGGATTGATTTTTTCGAGGTCAATCCCAACGCATTGGCCACGAGTGATGGCATAAAGTACCATGTCCCCCGAGTGAGATAAATTGAAATTAATGCCAATCTTAGCCGTCTCAGAGGGAAGAAATGGCTTGCCAAAATGCGTGTAATCAAACTGGAGAGCATGCGGGGCACTTTTGAGATAAAGACCCAAAATTTGCCTTAGTGTCCCACGCGCTACGATGTAACGCAGTCGATCCTTCTCGAAATGAAATCGGTCAGCTCTGGCAATTTCGTCCGCGGAAAGGAACGCTTGCAGTTGCTCTGTTTGTAAAGCTGTTGCATCAAGTGCTGCTCTCCAGATGTGGATCTGATGGGAAGCGATTTTTTGCGCTGCGGGTGTGTGCGTCCATGAGGGTTGGCTACTGTCCATGATACCTTAACTTCTTCTGTTTACCTGCATCATCATACCGTTCTTGGGACGTAGGTTAAGGAGTTGTGCGATCTCGACTTTATAATCGGGAACCATCTTGATACGCCAGGATTGGGCTATAGATGCTAAGACCAGTACCCCTTCCAGCCACGCATAATGCTGACCAATACAAGAACGTGGGCCTACACTAAATGGAAAATACTCGTACCGCGATTGCTGCCCGCCTGACCGTTTATTCCAGGCCTCGGGGTTAAATTGTTCTGGCTCCGGATGGAAGCGAGCATCACGGTGGATCAAGTAAGGGCTGACCAGTACAATGGTACCGGCAGGTACAATGTAGTCACCTACCGAAAAATCATCAATGGCCTGCCGGGAAATAATGTAGATAGGTGGATACAGTCGCATAGATTCCCCAACGACCATTCTGGTGTATTTTAGTTGAGGGTAATCTTCCATGGTAGGCATTCTGCCACCAAGTACTTGGTCCAGTTCCTCGTGTAATTTTGCCTCGATTTCTGGATGTTGCGCCAGGAGATACCAGGTCCAGGTGAGGGCTAGCGAAGTGGTATCGAAGGCGGTTAGAAAAAGAGTGAGTGCTTCATCCCTGATTTGTTGGTCACTCATCCCGCCCTCCTCAGCTTGCGATTGCAGCAATAGCGAAAGGAGGTCTCCATTGTTGAGCGGGTTGCGCCGACGTTCATCAATAATGCTGTAGATGGTTTTGTCCAGTTTGGCTTTGGCCTTGAAGAAACGAATGGTTCCAGGCAGGGGAAGTTTGAGCAAGTATTCTGCCAGGGGGAGGGTTATTCTTCCAAATAATTTCATGACATCGTCCAGTGCCTTATTGATTTCTAATGCCTCTTTATCAAGATCTACATTGAACATGGTTTTGGCCGCAATCCCGGTGCTCATCCTGACCATTTCCTCCATCATGTCCACCTTCATTCCGTCTTGCCAGCTGTTGACCAGGCGCGTAGCATAGTCGGTCATGGGGGTAGCATAATCATTCATCATGTTGCGGTGGAAGGCGGGTTGGATAACCCTGGAATTCCGTTTGTGAAAATCACCCTCACTGGTGAGAAGGCCATCTCCCAGCAATTCCTTGATCATCTCCAAAGGACGGCCTTTGATGAAATTGGTATGTTGGGTAGAGAGTACTTCTTTGATATAGTCAGGATGGTTGAGTAGAACGACGCGCAACGGGCCCATTTTGAAATGCGTGATGTCGCCGTATTCCTGAGCCATCTTCGTCAGGAAACGGATACTGTCTCTCCTGAAATTGATTAGGTTGTTCAGCGGAAATTTAGCCTTGGGGCCGGGCGGCAGTTTGGATCTATTTACCATTTTAGTAGCTTCTGATTTTTAAAAACGATAAATGGCACAGCCAGCTTGGATACCCGAAGCTACGGCAATCATTAAGCCAATGTCACCCTCTTTGACCCAGTTTTTTTCGTAAGCGTGGGCCAATCCAAAAGGGATGGAGGAAGAGAATAGATCAGGCCCTTCTCCCGCGACGTCAACAAATTTTTCACGCGGAAGCTGTAATTCTTGGCTTAACCGAGTGATGAATTCCGTCGATATTTGGGGCGGGAAAAGTCGGTCAATCTGATGAAGTTCCAGGCCTTCCTGCTGTAGGATTTCCTCGATCATAGGTACAATGGCCGCCAGGTATTTTTCTTCCAGGTCTGGCACTTTGTCAATTTGCAGACGGGCAGTAATCTCTTTGGTGGAGCAATAAGAAGTATAGTCGTCAAGCCCAGCAGGTTGATAATGAAACAGAAATTGGGAAAAGCCTTTGTTTTGAACAGGGTGGGCGTCCAGGATGATGGCCGAGGCAGCTTCCCGAACGCCAACGAGCTGATCAGGGAAGGTCGCCGCATTGTTTTCACATTCCGCTGCGACAACCATAGCTGCTTTGCTACTGCCAGCAATAATCATTTGCTGCGCTACATAGCAGGCATTCAGAAAGCCTAGTGCACCGTTGAAAACGTCAAAGGCCAAAGTCGTTTGCTCCTCTGCATCTGATACGGTTGCATTCATGTTCAGCTTTCCAGCAAGTAATGCGGCAAGTGCCGGCTCCAGTAGGTATTCATCCCGATAAACACCGCTATGGATGATAAGACCAATGTCATTAGGCGAGTAGACAGATGACGTAATACAGCTCGTAGCCGCACGGTGGAGTAATTCCAGTGAACCTTCCGTTTTCGTATCGGGTAGTTTTATTCCTATCTGCGCTATCCGAATGCCCGGAGGGTGGGCAGGGCTCCATTTTTCGGAACGAGGAGTCTTGGCTTTAGCTAAGCGAGGTTCCTCCTTTTCTTGGAACCGATCTGGCAAGTCATCAAAAGTATACAGCGCCGTACCGATGGTGAGGCCTGATGCGGTGACGCAAAAAACGACTTTATCGCCGGTTTGAATTCGTTGCTGGAGGATCTGATCG
>Ga0102812_10003076_pt1 | contig 10998 bp, 8 predicted proteins | sample ColrivemetaGS713_FD_79334 | JGI IMG/M metagenome (GOLD analysis project Ga0102812, IMG submission 79334) | Estuarine microbial communities from the Columbia River estuary - Flood tide ETM metaG S.713 | ecosystem: Environmental > Aquatic > Marine > Intertidal zone > Estuary | place: USA: Columbia... | reverse complement strand
TGCACCCGCGCAGCGGCGCTTTCGCGACCCGCTTGTGCAGCGGCAATCTCGGCGTCAATCATATCGACCCGCGCGCGACGATCCCGGTTCGCCTGACTGTCATCGCCAAGCTGCACGATCAGATTGACCAAACGAAGCTGCTCGCGCTCAAGCGTCGCAATATCGCCGTCGGCCTTGCGTTGCTCTTGCTCGGCCTCGGTGATTTGCCCGCGCAGATCGGCAAGCTGCACCAAGGTTTCGCGGATTTCCGGATTGTCCGAGCGCGATTCCCAGAAGGCCAGCGTGTTCAGGTCGATATCCAGCAACCCAACCCGGCGCAGCCTTGGCTGGCGCTCGGTCACGGTCAGGCTGGCGCGTTCACCCGCTGCAACTGGCACCACCCAACGCCATGCATCGGGGCGTTCCTCGCCTGCGATCACGCTTGAAACGGTCCAATCCGCGCGGCGCGGGTGATCAATCGTGATGTCCCGATCCGCCCCCAGCGCGCCCTCGATCCGGTAGGTAACGCGGCGCTCTAGGTCCTCGGTGACAAACAGCAACCCGTTCGCCAAGCGTATTTCGCGCACGGTTTCCGTGGCGGCGCTTTCCTCGCGGATTTCCACGGCCGTATCCCGCGCGAATTCGACGACCTCGGTCGCTCCCGGCGCCAGTTCGGGGATCATCGCGTCGCCCGCATGGCCGCGCCCGTCCTCATAGAGCGTCAGCACGCCCGCAGGCAGGCGCAGGGGCAGGGGGTTTTCCAGCGACAGCGCAATCGACGGATGCGACTGGCCAGCGCCGCCACGATAGAGGGTCAAGCGCGCGTCTGGCAGCAGTTCGGACAGGAACGGCACGCTCATCATTTGGCCCGCTGCCAAGGTGACGGGAGTGCCCAGCGTGAAGCGGCTGAAGCTGTCGCCGTCATCGGCGGTGACCTGCATCGCCGCTGAGCTATCGGACATCAGCTCAAATACCGGCGCGGCCTCGGCGGCGATGGCCCCCACGGCGCGGCTTTGCATGATCATCGGTGCAGGGGCGGGCATGCCGTCGGGTGCCTGCTCACGGTTGGCATAACGTCGCTCATAAAGCCGCGCTTGAATGGCGCGCACCGACCCGGTGGCGAGGGTCAGGTCAATGTCTTGCCAGTCAATCCCGGTGGTGTTTTCCACCACGGCCCAGCCGATCAGGCGAATGCCCTCGGGCGTATCCACGGCCCGCCAAGCAGTGCGCCACAGGGGGGCGTTTTGCAGGTAAACCAGCCCAACGTCGCGCTCGGTTTCATTGTCGGACCCCAGCGCCAGTTCCACCCGGCGTGGGTTCGCTGAGCCGCGCCATGCGCGCAGGGCAGCGGTCAGGGTTGCTTGGTCGGCCTCATCCGAGAACCGCACGCTGAGCGCGTCATCCATGACAAAACTGTGCAGGGTTCCATCGTCGCCTTGCAGGTTCAACGCATTGCAGGTGGCATCGTCACAGGGGCGCTGGCTGACGCCCATGTTTAGCCCGTCCCACGTCTCGCCCCGGCGTTGCACGGTCAGCGGTGCGCCGATCATCGCGGTCATCAGGCGGGCGGGGTCGGTCACGTCATCGGGGCCGAAGGGGAAATGCGCAAAGCTATCCTCGAACGAGCCCGGCCCGGTCAGCGTCACGTAGGGCACGGCCCCGGCTGGATCCAAGATCCAGAGGCTTTTGAGGAAATCGTCGATCTCATCGCGCGCCACGCTCAGGCGGATCGGGTCGGTGCCCATGGTGCCCGTGGCCTCAATCATCGCCAGCCCGGCGGTGGACAGGGTCACGCCCCGGATCGCGGTTTCGGCAGAGAGCGGCAAGGCAAGCACCAGCCCACTGAGGGCCAAAAGGACCGAACGGCGGAAACGACGGGGGACAGGCAAGGACATGATGCAAACTCCGAAAGGTAAAAGGACGCGGCTGGAATTGCCGCAAGTTTGCGCCTTTGCGGGGGGTACGACAAGCGGGGTGTCGTTCACCAATCCGCGTGCGTGGCGTGAACATGCGGGTTTCCGCTTAGGCAGGGGTTGGGATCAGCGCGGCGCATACCTACATCAAGCTGGCGTGAACGGTTGCGCTTGCCCATTTTGATTGGGTCTCTTAAGCCGGGCGCTGATAATTTTTTGGAAAGGCGCACCATGAGCGACGCTTCGCAACTTGAGAACCGCACGTCGTCGCGGAAGGTCAGCGCGCTGTCAGGGCTGTGGCCTTTCCTGAAGGTTTATCAAGGCTTGTTGCTGGGCTCGCTGGTGTCTTTGATGTTCACGGCGGGTGTCTCGCTGTCGCTGCCTTTGGCCGTGCGCCGGGTTGTCGATGGGTTCGGCACCGGCGAATTGCCGATCCTGAACCAGTATTTCGGGGCCGCACTGGGCCTTGCTGCGTTACTGGCCGTGGGCACGGGCCTGCGCTATTACATGGTGACACGGCTGGGCGAACGCGTGGTCGCGGACATCCGCAAGGTGCTGTTTGAACGCGTGATCGCCATGTCGCCCGCCTTCTATGAGCGCATCATGTCGGGCGAGGTTCTGTCGCGTCTGACCACCGATACCACGTTGATTCAGTCGATCATTGGCTCATCGGTGTCGATTGCCTTGCGCAATGCCTTGATGCTGTTCGGCGGATTGATCTTGCTGGCGATGACCTCGGCCAAGTTGACGGGGTTGGTGTTGTTACTGGTTCCGGCGGTTGTCGTGCCGATTATCGTGCTGGGGCGGCGGTTGCGCCGTCTGAGCCGTGAGAACCAAGACTGGATCGCGGCGAGCAGCGGCAATGCCTCTGAGGCGTTGGGTGCGGCGCAAACCGTGCAGGCGTTCACCCACGAGGGGCGCTCGACTGAGGCGTTCAACGAGGTCACGGAAAAGTCCTTTGACGTGGCGATGATCCGCATTCTGACCCGCGCGGCGATGACGGTGATCATCATTGCGCTGGTGTTCTCGGGCATCGTCGGCGTGCTGTGGATTGGTGCGCTGGATGTGCGTGAAGGCTCGATGTCGGTTGGTGAGCTGGTGCAGTTCGTGATCTATTCGGTGCTGGTCGCGGGCGCGGTTGGCGCGCTGTCGGAAATCTGGGGCGAGTTGCAGCGCGCAGCGGGCGCGACCGAGCGGTTGATGGAGTTGATGCAAACCGTTGATACCGTGCTGGACCCCGAAGCGCCCAAGGCTTTGCCGACGCCTGTGAAAGGCGCCGTCAGCTTTGACGCCGTGCGCTTCCATTACCCCTCGCGGCCCAATCAATCGGCGCTGGATGGAATTTCTCTGACTGTTGAGCCGGGGGAAACCATCGCTTTGGTGGGGCCGTCGGGGGCCGGGAAATCGACGATCATTCAGATGCTGATGCGGTTCTATGACCCGCAAGAGGGCGCGATTCGGCTGGATGGCATCGATCTGCGCGACCTGAGCCGCGAAGATGTGCGCGGGTCGATGGCTTTGGTGCCGCAAGACCCGGTGATCTTTGCCACCACCGCGCGCGAGAATATTCGCTTTGGCCGCCCATCGGCCAGTGATGCCGAAATCACCGAGGCCGCCGAGGCCGCCGCTGCGCATGAGTTCATTACTGCGTTGCCCGAAGGCTACGACACGCAATTGGGCGAACGGGGTGTTATGCTCTCGGGTGGTCAAAAACAGCGTATCGCCATCGCCCGCGCCATTTTGCGCGACGCGCCGGTGCTGCTGCTGGATGAGGCCACCTCGGCGCTGGATGCTGAAAGCGAACGCGCGGTGCAAAAAGCCGTTGAGCGCTTGTCGCAAGGGCGGACCACGCTGGTTGTCGCCCACCGTCTGGCAACCGTGCGCAAAGCCGACCGGATCGTGGTCTTTGAACACGGTCATATCGTCGCCACCGGCACCCATGCGGAACTGGTCGCCGAGGGTGGGCTCTATGCGCGGCTGGCCCGCTTGCAGTTCACCGACGGGTTCAGCGAAGACGCTGTGTAACCCGACGCCACGGCACAGCAGCGTGGCAATTGCATCGCTGCCTAAAAACATTCATTCTAGCCCCAACAGCGCAGTTATAATGCGCAGGGGAGGAATAGAATGATTCAGAAGTTTGCCAACGTCGCAGACCGCGACGCGATTGAAGCCCAAATGCCGTGGGAAAAGCGGGATTTGCCGGTCTCGGTCTATGACCAGATCACCCACACGCGCCATTTGCATGGCAAGCGGAATGCGATCTCGTTCCAGATGTTCGCGGACGACGGTGCGAAGGCCGAAACCCTGACATGGGAGAAATTCCACGGGCAGATCACGCAAGCCGCCAATCTGTTCCGCAGCCTCGGCGTGCAAGAGGGTGACACGGTCGCCTATGTGTTGCCGACAATCAACGAGACCTCGGTGGTGTTGTTCGGTGCGATGACGGCGGGGATCGTCAACCCGATCAATCCGCTGCTAGAGCCCGAAAAGATCGCCGGGATCTTGCGTGAAACGAAAGCCAAAGTCGTTGTGACCCTGCGCGCCTTCCCCAAGACGGATGTGGCGCAAAAAGTGTCCGAGGCGGTGGGCAATGCGCCGGACGTCAAGCATGTGATTGAGATTGACCTCAATCGCTATCTGACCCCGCCCAAAAGCTGGATCGTGCCGCTGGTACGGCCCAAGAACGAAGTGCACCACACCGCCAAAGTGCATCGCTATAGCGTGGAAATGGCCAAGCAACCCTCGCAGCGCTTGACCTTTCACCAAAGCGGCAAGGACCGGGTCTGCGCCTATTTCCATACCGGCGGCACCACTGGCGTGCCCAAGGTTGCGCAGCATAAGGCCTCGGGGCTGTTGTATAACGGTTGGGTCGGCGCGACGATCTTGATGGGGCCAGAAGACACTGTGCTTTGCCCGCTGCCGATGTTCCACGTTTTCGCGGCCTACCCGGTGATGATGGCGGCTGTCGTGGCAGGCACGCATGTCGTGTTCCCAACGCCGCAAGGTTACCGCGGCGAGGGTGTGTTCGACAATTTCTGGAAACTGGTCGAGCGCTGGCAGGCCTCGTTTATCATCACCGTTCCGACAGCCTTGTCGGCCCTGATGCAGCGCCCGGTGAACGCCGATATCAGCTCGCTGCGCAACGGGTTTTCGGGGTCAGCGGCCCTACCCGTCGAGATTTATCGGCGGTTCGAAGAGGCCACAGGCGTCGCCATTGTCGAAGGGTATGGCCTGACCGAAGCCACCTGCCTTGTGTCGGCGAACCCGGCGGATGGCGTGAAAAAAGTGGGATCCGTGGGTATTCCGTTCCCCTATTGCGAGGTCAAAATCCTGCACTGCAACCCGGAAGGGGTTGTTGATAAGGAGATGGGCGTCGATGAGGTCGGTGAGATTTGCGTCGCCAATCCGGGCACTTGGCCGGGCAATACCTATACCGAGGTGTCAAAGAATGCCGGGCTTTATGCGGATGGCAAATATCTGCGCACCGGGGATTTGGGGCGCATTGATAGCGATGGCTATCTGTGGATCACCGGGCGCGCGAAAGACCTGATCATTCGTGGCGGTCACAACATTGACCCGGCGATGATCGAAGAGGCCATGTTAAGCCACCCAGCCGTCGGCTTTGCGGGGGCGATTGGCCAACCGGATGCCAAGGCGGGTGAATTGCCCTGCGTCTATGTCGAACTGGTCGATGGGAAAACGGCGACGTGGCGCGAGCTGCTGGATCATGCCTCGGCCCGGGTGCCGGAACGTGCGGCGGTTCCCAAGCATGTCGAGGTCATGGCGGAACTGCCGAAAACCGCCGTTGGCAAGGTGTTCAAACCCGATCTGCGACGCATGGCGATTACGCGGGTGTTCAACGAGGCGTTTGAGAAGGCGCATCTGAAAGTGACGATCGGCTCAGTGATCGAGGATAAAAAGCTCGGCCTTGTGGCGCATCTGGTCAAGTCGGGTGATGTCGATGTTGAAAAGGTCGAGGACCTGATGGGGCAATACACGATCCCATGGGACTGGAGCTGAAACGCCGGGACTTGAGGTGTTAAATTGAGACCGCGCTATGCGCGATCATTCCTAATCTCAGAACGAAGGGCGCGGTATTTCCGCGCCCTTTCCCGTGGCTGAGGTGGCGCTTATTGTGGCCAAGGGTTGGAGAGTTTGCGCAGGGCTGCCCCCAAGGTGATGCCGTGGTCAAACACCCCGTTGTGCAGGAATTCCAGCACCTCGGCCATGGCGACGGGGTTGACCATGATCAACGTGTGCGTGGCGCTGATGACGATGTGGTCGCGCATCCCGTTCAGGCGGGTGCTGGCGACGGACACGGTGCCATCATTGGGGCCATCAATCACAATCGGGCCCATCGGATTGATCGGGATATCGCCAGCGATAATGCCAAGTTCGAAATTGACGCTGGGCGGCAGTTGATTGGGAACAGAGCCTTGGTCGGTGCCCAATTGCGGCACAGCCGGGCCATTCAGCCAGATCATCGCGTCGCGCGTCAGGGTGGATTCGGCGAAAGTATCGACGATCTCAGAGCCGTGGTTGGGGGGGGCCAGCATCACCACGCGGCCAAGGTTGGCCGGGTTGCCATTGGCCAGCCACGCCCGCACGAGAATTCCGCCCAAGGAATGCGTGACAAAATGCATCCGCTCGGTGCCGCATTGCGCGGCAGAGCGGCCGACGTAATTGACCAATTCGCTGACCGGGGCGTCCTGCGACGGGTAGGTGTGGTTGATCACCCGGTAGCCGTGAAATTCCAAGATCTCTTGCAGCACGCGCATCGAGTGTTCAGTGCGTGACAATCCATGCAGCAGCACCACGCAATCGGCGCGGGCGGCCGGGGCAATGAGGAGAAGGATGAGCAGGGCCAAGATACGCATGCGGGCAGTATAGGCCTCGTAATCGCCGGACAGAAGCGCAAGAATGGGGTTTGGCGGTGTGATGGGGGACACGATGACGCGAGGGCCAAGGCTGGCGGTGCGGGCCGTGATCAAACGCGCGGGGCGATTGCTGATCGTGAATGCCTATCCGGGCGAGGTCAGCGATCTGTGGTGCGCGCCGGGTGGGGGCGTTGAGCGGGGCGAGTCTTTGCCGGATAACCTGCGGCGCGAGGTTTTTGAGGAAACAGGGCTGGCGGTCGACATCCTTGACCCTTGTTTGGTCAACGAGTTTCACGACCCGGAGACCGGGTTCCATCAGGTCGATCTGTATTTTCATGCGCAGGTTTTAGGGTGCGCGGATATCGGTGCGCATCAGGACACACAGGGCGTGGTCAATCGGCATCAATGGGTGACGGAAGCGGAATTGCGCAGTTTGAGGTTCAAACCAGACAGCCTGCCTGAGATCGCCTTTGGCGGGGTCGGGCAGGTGCTTTATGATCCGCTGGAGGTGATCGTTCGGTAAACAGGCCGGGGATGCCGCCCCTCTTAGCCTGCGGCCAATCCACCTTGCGGATATTTAGTGAGCAAAGAAGGGGCGGCGCGTTTTGGTGCCACCGCCCCGTTTGTGCGGCTCAGGTCAGTCCTGTGCGGACAGCCAATGTTCAGCATCGAGTGCTGCCATGCAGCCCATGCCCGCCGAGGTCACGGCTTGGCGATAGGTGTGGTCGGTCAGGTCGCCTGCCGCAAACACGCCTTCGATCGAGGTGCGGGTGCTGCCCGGCTCGACCCAGACATATTTGCCCGAATGCAGTTTGAGTTGGTCGAGCACCAGTTCCGAGGCCGGCGCGTGGCCGATGGCGACGAAGAAGCCGTCGCAGGGCACGGTTTGCTCAGCCCCCGTGGAAACGTGGCGGATCTTCACGCCGGTCACGCCCAGAGGCATCTCTGTGCCCTCGACCTCGGCAACCTCGTGGTCCCAGATGACCTCGATTTTCGGATGTTTGAACAGGCGCTCTTGCATGATCTTTTCGGCGCGCAGGCTGTCGCGACGGTGCACCAGCGTGACCTTGCTGGCGAAATTGGTCAGGAACAGCGCCTCTTCAACGGCTGTGTTGCCGCCGCCGACCACGACGATTTCCTTACCGCGGTAGAAGAACCCGTCGCAGGTCGCGCAGGCTGAGACGCCGAAGCCTTTGAACTTTTCTTCAGACGGCAGACCCAGCCAGCGCGCTTGTGCGCCGGTCGCCAGAACGACGGCATCGGCGGTATAAACCGTGCCGCTGTCGCTTTGTGCGGTGAACGGGCGCTTGGAAAGGTCGAGCGAGGTGATCAGGTCGGTGATGATCGTGGTGCCCATCTCGCGGGCGTGGGCCTCCATCCGGGCCATCAGATCTGGCCCCAAAACCGAGGTGTCGCCGGGCCAGTTTTCGACATCGGTGGTGATGGTCAACTGGCCGCCGGGCTGCATCCCTTGCACCAAAATCGGCTCGAGCATCGCGCGCGCGGCATAGACGCCCGCCGTGTAGCCAGCGGGGCCGGAGCCGATGATCAGAAGGCGGGTGTGGGTGGTGTCGGACATCGGTCGCTCCTAAAGGTATTCTTTGGCCTAAACGTATTCTATGGCTTGCATGTAATCGGCGCGGGGCGCGGTGCAAGGGGTTGTGACGGTCCTATCGCTTTGCGGCCACCTTAAGCAAGCTGGGCTTTCAGGATAATTCTGCGGGAACAATTATTGCTTGCGCGCGAAAGAATATTGCGCGCAGGGGGGATCGCGCCTACATAAGCGCAAACCTTATCGGAGAATTGCCGCTATGCCCGGCGCGAAGCTCGACCCCATCGACCGTATGATTCTGGCTGAACTTCAGGCCGATGGACGGATGACCAATGTTGAACTGGCGAGACGTGTCGGGATCTCGGCGCCGCCGTGCCTGCGACGGGTGCGGACGCTCGAAGAGGCGGGGTATATCCAAGGCTATCACGCGCGTGTCGATGTGCGCGAGCTGGGCTTTGAGGTGCAGGTTTTCGCGATGGTGCGGCTGCATCGTCAGAACGAATCCGATTTGCGGGCGTTCGAGGATCGGTGCCGCGCGTGGTCGCTGGTGCGCGAGTGCCATATGCTGAATGGCGAGATCGATTTCATCTTGAAATGCGTGGCCCCGGATCTGTCAACGTTCCAGTCGTTCCTGACCGAGGATTTGCTGGCGGCGGACAATGTGGACAGCGTGAAAACCTCGCTGGTGATCCGCTGTGCCAAGGATGAGCCGGGTGTGCCGTTTGACGTGCTCGAAGAGCGCTATACGCGCGACGCATAAATGGGCCTGCCAGACGGGTCGCCGGCAGGCCCTTTGTCTTAGACGTGGATCGCTTCGCGGGCGTCAATGAAGGGCAGGTTCAGCGCGGTGCCGACGGCTGCATAGGTCAGCTGGCCTGCATGAACGTTGAGACCGTTCAACAGATGCTGATCCTCGGCACAAGCCAGACGCCAGCCTTTGTTCGCCAAAGCCATCATGAAGGGCAGCGTGGCATTGCCCAGCGCGATGGTCGAGGTGCGGGCCACGGCACCGGGCATGTTGGCGACGCAGTAATGCATGATGCCATCGACCTCGAAGATCGGGTCTTGGTGCGTCGTCGCCCGCGATGTCTCAAAGCAACCGCCTTGGTCGATGGCTACATCGACAATCGCCGCCCCGGGTTTCATCGTCGACAGTTGCGCGCGGCTGACCAGTTTGGGGGCCGCAGCACCGGGGATCAGAACCGCGCCGATGACCATATCGGCCCGGGCAACCAGTTCCTCGGTGTTGGCGGCGCTGGCGAAGCCGTTCTTGAAGGTGCCGCCGAAAACGTCATCGAGATAGCGCAGGCGTGGCAGCGAACGGTCCAGCACGGTGACATCCGCGCCCATCCCTGCGGCCACTTTGGCCGCATGGGTGCCGACAACGCCGCCGCCGATGACAACAACCGTCGCGGGCTGAACGCCGGGCACACCACCCAGCAAAACGCCGCGCCCGCCGTTGGCTTTTTGCAGCGTCCATGCGCCGACCTGAGGGGCCAAACGCCCGGCAACCTCTGACATCGGGGCCAGCAACGGCAACCCGCCATTGCGGTCGGTCACGGTCTCATAGGCAATCGCCGTGCAGCCGCTTTCCAGCAGATCATGGGTTTGCGCCGCATCGGGGGCGAGGTGCAGATAGGTGAACAGCAACTGGCCTTCGCGCAGTTGTTTGCGCTCATTGGGCTGGGGTTCTTTGACCTTCACGACCATCTCGGCGGTGGCAAAGATTTCTTCGGCGGTGTCAACAATCGCAGCACCTGACGCGCGGTAGTCATCATCGGTGAACCCCGCGCCGATACCGGCACCCGTTTCGATGATCACCGAATGCCCGGCGGCAACGGCCTCGAGCGCAGCAGCGGGCGTAACGCCCACACGGAATTCTTGCGGCTTGATTTCTTTCGGGCATCCGATCAGCATAAGGGCCTCCTAAAGGGCTTAATTGAATTTGGCGGGAAGATCGCCGAAAATCATGCGCATTACCTTGATATTTGCCCCGTGTTTCTGCGATAGTTGACAAGAACCTGCGACAAAATGGGGAATTATGTGATGAAAGTTGCGCTGCAATGCAGCTAGATGCGACGGACCGCCGCATTCTCAAGGTGCTGCAACGCGAGGGGCGGATTTCAAACGCCGATCTCGCAGAGCGAGTCGCGCTGTCGCCGTCGGCCTGTCACCGCCGGGTGCATCGGCTGGAAAGCGACGGGTATATCGCCTCCTATGTCGCGATTCTGGACGCGCGGAAAATCGGCAAACCGACCACGGTTTACGTTGAGATCAAATTGAACAGCCAATCCGATGACGTTTTGGACGCCTTTGAAAAGGGGGTCTCGCGGATCCCGAATGTTCTGGAGTGTCATTTGATGGCGGGGAACGCGGATTTCTTGCTGAAACTGGTGGTCGAGGATACCGAGGACTTCGCGCGCATCCACCGCCAATATCTTGCGCGGTTGCCGGGGGTGGCGCAAATGCAAAGCTCGTTCGCGCTGCGCACGGTGGTTAAGACGACGGCGCTGGATTTATAAGGGCCGTTTGCGGCTCAAGCCTTGCGGCTCACTCTTTGCGACTGAGGGCTTGCAGATAGAGCGCCTCGATCTGGTCGATTTTCCCCTGCCAGTCATAGATTGACCGTACGCGCTCGGCCCCGACTTTGCCCAAGGCTTTGGTTCTTTCCGGGTCG
>Ga0102812_10003073_pt1 | contig 11004 bp, 11 predicted proteins | sample ColrivemetaGS713_FD_79334 | JGI IMG/M metagenome (GOLD analysis project Ga0102812, IMG submission 79334) | Estuarine microbial communities from the Columbia River estuary - Flood tide ETM metaG S.713 | ecosystem: Environmental > Aquatic > Marine > Intertidal zone > Estuary | place: USA... | reverse complement strand
ATTCTGAGTAATTACAGGACTGGTGGTCTTCGCGACCATTGGCTCCGCTTTAGGCTGCGGCCTTGGCCTCGATCTCGCACAGAACATACAGCGCTCACGGCGGAAACAACGGCCCTGACCTGCCGTTCGCTTCGTGTCCGAGCGCTGCGGCGCGGCTTCACCAGACCAGCCATTCGTCCATCGTGCAGCATTTTCGGCGGGTGAAGGTCGGCAGAGCGGGACAAAGCGGGCCTTGAAACCCACTGGGCCAATGTCTGCTTCTACCGAAATCAGGAAAATTTCGAATTGTTGGCTCACACTTCAGGGTGGATAAACATGAAATAGACCGTTGATCCCCTTTGGTTGAGATTTTTATCCATTTGCAGCTCTGTCGATCCAACATATGAATGGGCCATGACCTTTGATCAGATCAAAACCTTCTTGTGGGTGGCACGACTCGGCGGTTTTCGTAAGGCCGCTGAGCGGCTAAATCTGTCGCAGCCAGCCATCTCCACCCGCATCGCCAATCTAGAACAAGAGCTTCGAGTGCCCTTGTTTGAACGTGGTCCGGGTGAGCTTGTTTTGACAAAACATGGGACGTTACTGCTGTCTTATGCCGAACAAATGCTGTTCGTTGAGGAAGAAATTAAACAACGCGTCGCAAATCCGTCCGAAGCAGAAGGCCTGTTTCGCGTCGGCGCGTCCGAGACCATCGCTCAGGCTTGGCTTCCAGATTTTCTGAAGGCTTTTAGCGAACAATACCCACGCGTAAACGTCGATCTTACTGTGGACATTTCACTTAATCTGCGTACGGAACTGCTTGAACGAAAACTTGATCTGGCGCTGTTGATGGGACCCGTGTCCGAGTTCACAGTTGAAAACGTCACCCTGCCGTCCTTCGATCTGCATTGGTATCGCTCAACTGCAAACCCGCAGACTGATCTGACCATAATTCCGGTGATTTCGTATTCCAACAAAACCCGCCCCTACCGCGAATTGATGTCGGAATTGTCGCGCAGGGTCGGGCCGAAGCTTCGGGTGTATGCCTCCGCGTCGTTGTCAGCGAGTTTGAAAATGATCGCGGCGGGAATCGCTGTCGGCCCCTATCCTCGTGCGCTTGCAAATGATTTCCTCGAGGCGGGGCAGATTGTCGAATTTGATCCCGGCTATCGGCCGCAACCGCTGACATTCACTGCATCCTATCTGTCGGAACCTCGCAGCTTTCTTGTTGAAAACAGTTCAAAAATCGCGAGATCCGTGGCCGATGAGTGGGACAAGATTCACCCCAATTAATCTAAAAAATCTATCACTATTGATCGAAAATGATAATTTGATTGATTGGATGCCCGCATGTGATGATTTCACAAGTATTAGGGGCGCTCGCATGACATCAAGATCGACATCACATTCTGACTTGATCGCCGCCACGGCCCTCGACGTGAGGGCAGCGATCCGTAGCGGGGCCTATACAGGCCATACGGCGGGGCTGGCTGCGGGCAAACTGCAATGCAATCTTGCGATTTTGCCGGAACGGTTTGCCCTCGATTTCTTGCGGTTTTGTCAACGCAATCCCAAACCCTGTCCGATTGTCGGCGTTGGTGATACCGGCGAGGCGAGCCTGCCAACCCTTGGCCGTGACATCGATATTCGCACAGACGTTTCAAAGTATCGCGTGTTTCGCAATGGCACGCTGAGCGAAGAAGTCACCGATATTTCTGATGTTTGGGCCGATGATCTTGTTACCGTTGCGCTTGGCTGTTCGTTCACCTTCGAAAACGCGCTTTTGCGCAACGACATCCCTGTAAGGCACATCGAAAAGGGGCTGAACGTTCCGATGTATCGCACCAACATTGATTTGGTGCCAGCGGGACGGTTTGGTGGCAAAATGGTTGTTACCATGCGCCCGATCCCGCAGGCACAAGTTGCTCAAGCCTATGAGATCAGCCGTCGATTCCCGCAAGCACACGGCGCCCCCATCGCGAAAGGCGACCCTGCACAGATCGGCATTGCAGACCTGTCGCAGCCCGATTGGGGTGACGCGGTTGAGGTCCGTAGCGGCGAAGTGCCTGTCTATTGGGCCTGTGGCGTAACTCCCCAGAACGTTCTTCTGGATGCAGGCCTGCCAATCTGCATCACACATTCGCCCGGTCATATGCTGATCGCCGACGTAGCCGAAGACGCTGAGACAACAATTCTGAAAACACCAAAAACCACCAACTAGGAGACTAAAACTATGAAACGCACCCTATCCATTCTCGCCGCGACAACGGCGCTCGCTGCGCCGGCTTTCGCAGAAGATCTATCCGTCGTTGGCAGCTGGTCCAGCCTGCCATTGCACAACCAATACGAAGTTCCGTTCTGGACAATGACGCTGCCCGAAGCATCTGGTGGCGCGATCAATGTTGAACTCACGACGCACAACCAGATGAGCCTCGGTTTGGGCGATATCTATCCGCTGCTTGGCCAAGGCGTTTATGATGTGGCAATGACCGTAGGTGACTACGCGGTTTCTGATGCGCCAGAACTCGAAGGGCTTGACGTGCCGCTTCTTGCGCTGACAGCCGACGATGCGCGCGCGATGGTCGATGCGGCCCGCCCGATGGTGTCTGATATTTTTGAAACACGTTTCAACAGCCACGTTCTGGCGATTGCGCCTTACCCGCCGCAGGTCGTGTTTTGCAATCACGAGATCAACAGCCTTGCCGACCTCGAAGGCCTTAAGGTGCGCGCGTCCGGCCGCATGACAGCGCTTCTGCTTGAGGCACTGGGTGCAGAGGGCGTAAACGTGTCTTTTGCCGAAGTGCCGGGTGCGTTGCAGAACGGCGTTGTCGATTGTGCGGTCACCGGTGCCGGATCGGGCTACAGCGCGGGCTGGTGGGAAGTTTCGACACACCTGTTGCCGATCCCGCTTGGCGGCTGGGACCCTGTCGTCACCGCCATGAACCTCGACAAATGGAACAGTCTTGACGGCGACACTCAGGCGCTGATTTCGTCCGAGATTGTCACCGGCTTTGAAGACCCGGCATGGGCCAGCGCGCAGGATGCTCTGGTCAATGACGTGGCCTGCCTGACAGGGAATGGCGAATGCCCCTCTGGCGAAGCGCGTTCCATGACGTTGGTCGAAGTCAGCGACGAAGAATTCGCACGTGCCCGTGAATTGCTGACCACCGAAGTTCTTCCTGATTGGGCAGAGCGGTCAGGCGGAGACTGGGCCACACGCTGGAATGACAGCGTCGGTCAAGTCGTCGGCGTCACAATCGAGTAACCCCTACCAGCGAGGACGTGCCGAACATGGAGCTCAAGATGATACACACCCTTCGAGCCATCAACAAAAAGGTCGCCTTGATGGTCGGCTTTGGATTGCTCGCCTGTGCAGCCTTCGTGCTGGCAGACATCATCATGCGCCGGTTCGGCACGTCGCTGGGCGGCACCGAGGAAATCGCGGGCTATGCGATGGCCCTCGCGACGTCCTGGGGCATGTCCTTCACGCTTCTTGAACTGGGCCACGTGCGCATCGACCTGGTGCGCACGCGGTTTAAAACCTTTGGCAAGGCGCTGTTTGACGTCTTTTCGATGATCGTCATGACCGCCGTCGTCATCACCATTGCAATCAAGGCATGGCCTGTCGTGGCCCATTCGTTGACCAATGGCTCGAGAGCCAACACGCCCTTGGAAACGCCCCTTGTCTGGGTGCAACTTCCGTGGTTCGCGGGCTGGGTCTGGTTTGCCTTGATGTCGACCCTCACCACCCTTTGCGCGCTTGGACTCTTGCTCAAACGCCGCCATGCAGAAACTGAAAGCATCATCGGTGCCTTCGCAGAACAGGACACATTGCAATGATCCCCTTTGTCTCTGCGGGCCTTCTGGCACTGCTGGCGCTGTCCATTCCCGTTGGTATCGTGCTGTTCCTTCTCGGCTTTGGTATAGATGCGTTCTTTTCCAGCTTTCCGCTGATCCGCGGCCTTGGCAACATGGTCTGGTCCTCGTCCAATTCGGCAACGTTGATTGCGATCCCGTTCTTTGTGTTGCTGGGTGAAATTCTTGTCCGCAGTGGCGTGGCAACACGAACCTATGCCGCATTGGACCGTTGGGTATCGTGGCTACCAGGTGGCTTGGTGCACGCCAATATCGCCACTGCGACAATGTTTTCGGCGACGTCGGGCTCCTCCGTTGCCACCGCAGCAACCGTGGCAACGGTTGCCATGCCTCAGGCTGAAAAGCTGGGATATGATCCGAAGCTATTTTCGGGCGCGATTGCAGCGGGCGGCACATTGGGCATCATGATCCCGCCCTCGATCAATCTGATCGTCTATGGATTTCTTACGCAATCCTCGATCCCTCAATTATTTCTTGCAGGCCTCATTCCCGGCATCGCGCTCGCGCTGATGTTCATGCTGATCACGGTGATTATCTGTTTGATCCGACCTGAACTTGGCGGGTTGCGTCGCACGTTCCCGATTGCGCAGATGCTGCGCGCGCTGGTTGATCTGATCCCGATCATTATCCTGTTCGCGCTGATTGTCGGGTCCATCTATCGCGGCTGGGCCACCCCGACCGAGGCCGCCGCTGTCGGGGTCGCGGGCGCATTTCTCATCGCCTTAGCATTCGGCGGTGTGTCTTGGGACATGCTCACGCAAAGCCTGACAGGCACTGTCAAGATCACCTCGATGATCATGTTGATCGTCATCGGTGCATCGTTCCTGAACTTTACACTGGCCTCCGCCGGATTGGGCCGCGAACTGACCGCGTTCATGGAGGGGCTCGGCCTGTCACCGTTCGGCTTCATCCTTGTCGTCGTGGTGCTTTATATCGTGCTTGGCTTTTTCATCGAAACTCTGTCTCTGATGGTCGTGACGATCCCGATCATTGTGCCAATGGTTCTGGTGCAGGGATATGATGTGATCTGGTTCGGGATTTTGATGATCGTGCTGATCGAAATGGCGCTGATTACGCCGCCCGTCGGGCTGAACCTTTATGTGGTGCAAGGCGCGCGTAAATCTGGCAGCCTGAACGAGGTGATGCTGGGTGCGTTGCCCTATTGCTTGACGATGTTGGTGATGGCGTTCCTCTTGATCGCGTTTCCAAACATTGCTCTCTTCCTTCCGACCTACCTCCAATAGGATTTAGATATGCGTATCGACCTCAACTCTGATCTAGGCGAGGGCTTTGGACCTTGGAATATGGGCAACGATGCGCAGATGCTGTCTATTGTGACGTCTGCCAACATTGCCTGCGGCGGTCACGCAAGCGACCCTGAAACGATGTTTCGCACGCTCGAGCTTGCACGCGATAACGGGGTCAATGTCGGCGCCCACCCTGGTTATAATGATCTGATCGGATTTGGGCGACGCGTGATCCCAATGTCCCCAGCCGAGGTCGCCAGATTGTGTGCGGCACAAATAGGGGCGTTGATCGGCATTGCCGCGCAAGTCGGCGTGCCTGTCACATATGTAAAACCCCATGGCGCGCTAGGAAACCTTGCCGCGCGTGATCGCGACGTCGCAGATGCCATCGTGTCGGCTGTGCAAAAGATCGACCCCAAACTGGCCATTCTCGCGATTTCTGGCACCCAGAGCGAACACGCCGCGCGTGCTGCAAACGTACCGGTTTTCTCTGAAATCTTTGCGGATCGCGGATACCTGTCATCTGGCCAACTTGTCCCGCGCGACCAAGACGGCGCGATGATCCATGACGCAGCTGAGGCGGCTGATCGTCTGCTGGCGTTCCTTGAAAGCGGTCTCATGCCTGTCATCGACGGCGATCCGATTAAACTGGACGCACAATCCATCTGTGTTCACGGAGATTCTGCGGGTGCAGTCGAAATGGCCCGTGAAATCCGCACAAGACTTTCGGCACAGGGTATTCAAATCGCCAGTTTCGAAAGCCGTTGAGGTCACCTATGGAACCCCAGTTTAGGGCCATTGCCGATCACGCGCTTTTGGTAAGTTTTGCGGCGGAAATATCCGAAGACACCCACGCGAAAGTCGTCGCCTTGGGCACTGCGATTGGGGCGAACATGCCCGTGGGCGTGATCGAAACGGTGCCCGCACTGGTGAACCTGTTGGTGTCCTTTGATCCTATCATCACGGACCACATCGTTGTTGAGGAACATGTTCGTTCATGCCTCAAGGATATGAAAGTAGGGCAAGTTTCAGGTGTCCAACGGCACGTCCCCGTGTGCTACGAGGCACCCTTTGCGTCAGATCTAAATGCTGTCGCAACTGCGACCGGATTGTCGATTGATGCGGTTATCAATGCGCATCTGGCAGGTGACTTCCACGTTTTGATGTACGGGTTTGCACCGGGCTATGCGTACCTTTCGGGTGTGCCAGAGCCGATTCAGGTGCCGCGAAAATCCGCGCCGGTCCGCGACGTCCCAGCTGGAAGCGTTATCATCGCTGGACCACAATGCCTCATCACAACTCTTACCATGCCAACGGGTTGGTCGATCATCGGGCGCTCGCCTACCGCGATCCTCACGGGTGATCCGAACCATCCCTTCCTGTTCGATGTCGGGGATCACCTGACCTTCGAGCGGATCGACCTCACGACGTTCGAGGGCCTTAACAAGGGAAACCGTTCATGACGGACGCCGTGTTTTCCGTTTCATTCGCCGGACCGCTGGTCACGGTCCAAGATGCCGGTCGCCCTGGTAACATGCGATATGGTGTGCCTGCCTCCGGCCCGATGGATCGCTTGGCATATGACGCCGCCAACGCGGCCCTCGGCAATCCGCCAGGGTCGACTGCAATTGAGATATCCCTTGGCGGCTTGATGCTGCAGTGCAAAGAGGGCGCCGTCACCCTTGCCATTACGGGCGGTGACTTCGTCGTCGAACACGGGGCGCATAAAACCGGTTCTTGGACGGTCCTGACGATACACAAAGGTGAGCGGCTCGCGATCCGTGCCGGTAAGGCGGGAAGCTGGGCGTATCTCGCTTTCGTTGGGACACTGGGATCAAAGGATTGGCTTGGACGTCAGGCAACCCATTCGACCTCCGGTTTTGGCGGCGGTGCTGTGCAAGCGGGGCAATCTCTGGTGATCTCTGACGCAGGAATTCGCGACGATCGTCTTGGCGAGATCGTGCAACCAGATTTTACCCCCGAGGGCCCGATCCGCGTCGTAACCGGCCCCCAAGACCATCATTTTTCTGAGGGCGCCGTCGAGCGGTTGTTGTCCGAAGCCTACAAAGTCACAGATGCCTATGACCGGATGGGCATGCGGTTGAAGGGTCCCGTGCTGGAACTGGACGCTGCGCTGTCCATTCCCTCAGAACCCATTGTGCGCGGATCGATCCAGGTCTCTGGCGACGGCGTCCCAACGATCCTTCTCGCCGACCATCAAACCACAGGTGGATACCCCAAGATCGCCACAGTCATCTCATGCGATACGGACAAACTAGCCCAGTTTCGGGCGGGGCATTCTTTGCGATTCACATCGATTTCAAGTGAACATGCGATTGACGACGTAAGAACCTTAATGGGTCTGAAAACTCAGTATCTGTCGCAAATATCTGTGCCGCGCGGCTCGCTTGCGCAGCGTCTTATGCGTGAAAACCTGCTACACGGCTGCGTCTTCGACTAAATGTCATTACGCGACTTCGCACGCCCAACGTCACGAAATGAGCGGAAGCGTCGAGACACCGTAAGACAGCGCGATTGCCTTGCCGCTTCTGGGGTCCGACATCTCCATCCGGTAGCTGTTCGCTGGGCGTACGCTGCCGATCGCAGGAAATGTTCCGCAAAGCATCGCCGTTCCGTCAGAAAACCCAGCCCCCTCGCAAAGCTCTGCTAGGGGGCGAATACTGCTCAAAGTGCCCGCTTGATACAGGATCTCGCGTCCGTTTTCTTCAATCCAGCATTTCAAGGTGATGTCATCCAGATGATCTTTGATTTCGTCAAAATCCCAAAGCGCGGCTGCGATTGGTTTGGCGCACGCCTGTTTGGATGCCGCAACTGAATGCACCTCAAGATCGCGGTCCGTATGATCTGACGCTAAGCCGAAATATGTTTTCCCATTGGATTTGATCAGCAATGGCTCAACCTCTCCTGACGATCCGTCCCCTAACACTTCGATCGTATCGTTTTGGGTCAAAAGCGTATGTGCGACACGATAATACAAAGGGACTTGGCTGGGAGGCGCGATGCCCAGATCAGCCAGTTCATCAATATGGTGTTGAACCGCATCGCCGTCCCGCGCTGTCCACCCGGCAACAACAACCGACTTGACGATCAGCACGACGCTCTTGCCCGCAACATTGAACGTGAGATCCATTTTTGGTCATCCTTTTCTGGTAAACAGGGCACGCGGCAAGAGGACTATGAACAGATTCACTATTTAGGGGAACTCACATTTGACAGGTGCGCAGGCGACCCCAGTGCAAAAGCGGACGTTGCTCCAGCCTGCGGCATCAGTCAAATTGGGCTCGGGAGCCGCCTTGCGGCGGTGCAGAGAAATATCCCGTTTCGAGCGCATCTGAATGTCAGCTCACGCTGTTAGCATATTCCGCGTTCGCCTGCGCAGAGAAGGTCCGCTTTCCGCCGTAGGTGTCGAACACAGATCCGAGCCAAAAGACCTGCTGCTCGGGTGCTGTGTTCGTTTATCTTGGTAGGTTGTTTTGGGTCGATCTGAGTTTCCGCCCGAGGCTTCGGACTCGGACATAAGCTACGATTTGCAGTTTTCGGATCTTCGACGAGAAGGAGATCAGAGATGTCGAAACGCACGCAGCACGCGCCCGCTCGCCACGCGGGCTCGACATCGCTCGGCGATACCCTACATGTCAGAAGCAGCCGGCAGCGAGGGTTCTGAGCATGCGCTATTTCTTAAGAACCGTATTGGTTGCGTTTCTGGCACTTGTGGTGCCTTCAACGATCATGGCGGACGATATGCTGGTTGAGAATTTTGCACTTCAACCCGAGGCGCGCTGGCGCTTTTTCACTGACGGCGTCATGGGCGGCGTATCAAACGGACAGGTCGATTTTGTTCGCGAAGGCGACCATGTTCACGCCCATATGACCGGAACGGTCAGCACCGCGAATAACGGCGGGTTCATCCAGATACGGATGGATTTGCCCGATGCGCCTTCTGATGCCAGCGGGATTCGGCTGCTTGTCCGCGGGAATGATCAGCAATATTACGTCCATCTGCGGACCAATGGCACGATCCTGCCCTGGCAATACTATCAGGCCGGTTTCCCCGTCACGGATAACTGGACTGAGGTCCGGCTGCCGTTCAGCGATTTTGAACCGTCGGGTCGGTTGCTGCGCCGCGTTCCCCGCGCCGACAGCCTGCGATCGGTCGGAATCGTCGCTTACGGGCGTGACCATCAGGCTGAGATCGACGTTCGAGAGGTCGCGTTCTACTAGACCGTGCCAACGAGGTGCGACGCTGTTATGCCAGTCAAGTCAGGCAATGGATCAGAGCAGGTGCGTCGGCCCTGAGAATTTGTGAGGATGATCTTGGACATAGTTGTGATCGGCGCCGGGCTGTCGGGGCTTGCGGCGGCAGCAACGCTGCGCGAGGCGGGGGCTAGCGTTCAGGTTATTGAAGCCAGCGTGATGATCGGCGGCCGCATTCAAGCGCTACGCGATCCTGACGATAACCGCGCTCTCGCGGACTTAGGTCCGACATGGGTTTGGCCGAAGTATCAGCCGGTCGCCGCGCGATGGCTTGAGCGGCTGGGTGTTGACACCTTCGACCAGTTTAACGACGGGGATGCGATCCTCGAAGGGTATGCGCCAAAGCTGACCCGCCAGCCCCTACCCGGGCAAGAGGGCATGGTCCGCATGATCGGCGGGCCTTCGGCGTTGATCGACGCACTGGCAGACCGCATTGGCTTTGCCAATATTCGGGTATCGGCAAAAGCGGCGGAGGTTAGCGAACAGGGGAAACAGCACACCAGCGTGCTGCTGAGCACTGGTGAAATCCTAACGGCACGACGCGTCATTATAGCCGTTCCGCTGCGCGTCGCCGCTACGACTCTGCGTCTGCCTTGGGCGTCGCCCACCCTAATGAGCGCGATGCGCGCGACGCCGACCTGGATGAGCACCCACGCCAAGGCCATCGCGCTCTACAATCGGCCATTCTGGCGCGATGCCGGGTTGTCCGGCAGGATAGCCAGCCGTCTTGGTCCGTTGGTCGAGGTGCATGACCATTGCGGGATCAACGGCACGCCCGCTGCGCTGTTCGGCTTTGTCGGATGGCCGCCCGAACGGAGAGCTTCCGATCCCGAGGGGCTCAGGAAGGCGATCCTAGGTCAGCTCTCCGCCTGCTTTGGCGATGAAGCCGCGCATCCGTTGGAGCTGGTCATTCAGGACTGGGCCACGAAGCCGGAGATCGTGACCAAGCAAGACCTGTCTCAACCCTCAGATCATCCCGACGTGGGCCCAGCAGTTCTCAGGCAGTCCCACCTCGGAGGCCGCGTTCTGTTTGCTGTTTCGGAGGTATCTCACATCAGTTCCGGCCTCATTGAAGGAGCATTCGCGATCGGTGAGCAGGTGGCCTTGCATCTCATAGACGAAGCTTCACACGGTTGGGCCACATAGCAGGACCTGCGGGAGTTTGCCTAAGCAGCGAATGTCCGAAACGCGCCCTTCGTATCGAGCAATGCGCTGCTCCAAAACATCGATGATCAGTCTATAGTTGCTACTCCACTCAACTTTCGAGGTTGAGTTTAACTCACGGCGAGCCAGCGTTGCTGGGGTGTAACTCACTTTTTTAAACGTAACCTAGCGATCTTTCGGGGGCAGCGCGCCCGAGGCTTCGCAGGGGCCGCAGAAGGGACCCGTTTAGGGGGGGTGGGCCTACCCGCGTGGCCCGCTGCATTGCCCTCCATGAGCCTCGCCAAAGGCTGTCGCGAGCATTCGCAATCATGGTCTGTACTGTGAGGAGCTGCCGCCCGTCGCTGAGCGGGTATGAAGACATCTTTGCGCCAAATACGGACCGACAGGGTTAGTACCCAACTGGGGTTTCGAGGGGGGATGCTTGCATGCTGGAGCTGACGGCACTTGATTCGGCCGCGTCGGT
>Ga0102812_10003071_pt1 | contig 11008 bp, 8 predicted proteins | sample ColrivemetaGS713_FD_79334 | JGI IMG/M metagenome (GOLD analysis project Ga0102812, IMG submission 79334) | Estuarine microbial communities from the Columbia River estuary - Flood tide ETM metaG S.713 | ecosystem: Environmental > Aquatic > Marine > Intertidal zone > Estuary | place: USA: Columbia... | reverse complement strand
TCCATCTTTAAGGTGTATTCTCCTGTTCCTATCCCATTGTTTATGTCTTCAAATAGCTGAGGGTTTATTCCAAGGCTGTCTTTTTCGTCAGCATCACTCGCATAGAACCATACTTTATTTGAGTTCTTACTTACGTTGCTAGTGTTGTTTCCTGCAGAGTTTAAAGACCAAGAAGCCATTCCTTGAGCTTGTACCTTCTGAGCAGGTTTTGTTCTTACTATTGAAAATGATGATGCCCATTTTGGAGGTGCTATACCTTCGATAGCAAATCCTTTTGCATAGTAGTTTGGAGCAAACATCCATCTTCCCGGAAGCTTTATCTTTTCATCACCTGTATCTAATACTTGGTTTGGGTTAAAGTTTAAGTTATCCCAATTGCTATCAGCAGGTGTATATGGATGAAGACCTGCAAATCCAATCTTGTTTGATCTTATTATCCATCCTCCACAGTTTGTTCCTACTTGTAGTGTCTGAGAAATTGGTTCTCCGTTAGTACATTCTTTAAAGTTTGCCTGACCATCATCAACCATTGCTCCACACTTCCATCCTTCTTGTGATATGTTTACAAAAGCACATCTTGAAGATACGTCTGTTCTTCCGATAGAGTCTTCCATGTCAAATACTTCATGACAATATCCAAATCCTCCAGTTGATAGTGCAGCTTCAGGTAATCCTTTTATCGAAGTGTCAATCGTATCTTGAGAAACAGCATCTCTTCTTGATGGCATCTCTACTTCTTCTCCTCCCGGAATAGGTACAACAAAAGACCTAGTTCCCTCATTGTCTAAGAATAGTAATCCAAATCCAGTCTCGTCAGTAGACATATAGGATTTATGGTACGCATAGTTGTACGGGTCGTTATGACCTGCTTTCCCCATGAACTCTAGTGTCGGATATATGTTAGCTGATCCGCTTGGAAAAACTTCGTCTGCACTTACATCTTTACTTTCGTATTCAATGTTTCCTAAGTAAAGTTTATTCTCAAAGAACCTTACGGACTTTGCTCTTTTTATTCCACCTAATTGTGATGATGTTACTTCATCAGTTACAGTTTCTATAGAATTGATTGATGCATCTTCTACGTCAAACGATCCTACTTCTCCTTCATCTAAAGGAATCTTCAATATGATTTCTCCTTCTGGAGGTGTGCCAATTGCAGTTCCTGAAGTCCATCTAACTCTAATAACTTCTACTCTCTCGTAGTTGTTTAAGTTGTTTACTCTTACCTTTAGTCTTATGCCATACCTAGTAGCATTAGATTCATCAGGAGCATCCCCAAGAGTTCTTGCGTATGGGTAGTGTTTTGTATCTGGACTAAAGTTCTTTACTACTGGTATTGTAGGTGAGAACATTCCTATGTTTGTCGCATTACCAGTTTGATCTACATACCTTATTGCGTATGAATAAGTTCCAACAGGCAAACCTTCTGATCCGTTTCTATCTCTAACAGTTCCGCTTCCTGAAGATTGAAGCTCTACGAACCTTGGAACATTTAAATGTCCTTCAAGCGAAAGTTGTGATTCAGACAGATTGAACTCTGAAAAGTATTTCTCAGTGCAATCAGAAGAACTGTAATAACCTGCGTTAGTTAGTAAGTCATCAACGTTGAAAAACAATGGAGCATTGACGTAATCTGTAGCGTAGATTTCTCCACCTACACACGATTCGTTCTTATCCATCTGTAATGGATTCGCAGACCCTATTGGAAGTTGAGATGACTTGAGTACTAGTAACCCATCTATTCTCACAAATGGATCATCACTACCTGCTTCGTCTGCCCAAAATTCTATTACCTTATTCTTTACCTCAATAGTTCCAATACATTTGTATGTATCAGAAAAGCTAATTAAACTTGAGTCACCACATCTTCTGTAGTTTCTGTTGTAAAGGACTTCTTCTCCACTCATCTTAGACAACGCTCCGTTATCTCCTTCGGTGTTGATAGGTCGCATATTACAAGCATCTATATACGAACCGTCATCAAGATTGATAAACTCCTTCTCGATGTCTCTGTTAGCTCCCTTTACGTATGTCTTAGCATCCTTTGGATGGTGTTGTTGCTTCATTCCTATTTGTGTAATGCGTTAGAAAGGTATTCATTCAATGATTCCTTTTCAAACGAGTTCATAGATAATACTCTTAGCTTTGCTTTTTCCATGTGCTTCTCATACTGCATAACAGCATCAGTGTAATTGACTCTCCACTTCCTTGGTTCTTCAGCTAGTTTTGCCAACCAGAATTGTGATCTTACGTAAGCATTCACTGCTCTTTCAAAGAATCTAGGTATGATTGGAGTATCCCCAACTTGCACACCCATTCCATTATAAGTAATTCTTACTTTGTCAAACTGAGCTACAGCAGGACTAAAGCTGATATGACCGTCTTGTATTCCTGCGTAATATAAGTTTCCTACGTTTCTTGTTGAAGGAATGATTGGATCACTTGTATTAGACTTACCAGTTCCTTGGTGTCTTGTTAATGCACCATCAACTTTCTTCTTGTTGTTGTAGTTTCTTTTCCAGTGTATCACAGCACTCTTAGATGGTACACAGCAATCTCCAGTGTATGCAATCATCATTCTAATGTTGAATGAATTATCAGGCATAGCAATGTTTAAGTTTGCAGGAATATTAAAGTCATCCGTAATCTTGTAGTAAAAAGTATCTAATGCAGCTTCTTGAAGTGCATCTTGAATACGAGAAACATACCATCCTTTTGAGAATCCGTTTCTAAAGTCTTTATCTCCACAAGCCATAGATACTTCTGCTAGTATGTGGTTTACCGATAAGTAGTCGTTACTATCCATTGTCTATTTGGTTTTGCATTCTTTGATTAGCTGATTGTCTGTTCTGTGCTGCAGCAACCATTTGTTCTTCTGTTGGAGGTGGAGTTCCTGTTTCTGGAACTTGATTAATGCTTCTTCTAGTTAAGTCGCTTCCTTCATTCACTCTCTCTTGTGGAGCAATCAATATGAATCTTCCTAAGTTAGTAAGCCTAACCAATAAGTCTTCTATCAACCAATCCGGTAATGGAATGGCATCATCTAAATCGCACACCTGAGATGAGCTTTGGCTACAAACCAATCCTAACTCTACATCAGGAACGTCTATACACTCAAGACCTAAGAAGTAAATTCTATCCTCATTGTTGCATCCATTTACACCTGTCACTCTATAGAAGTATGGTTGTTTTGAAGATGGCTTTTCGTATTCATCCATCATCAATCTCATTGACTCTGCAGGAGTTGTAGGTTGGAATTGAACTTGACTGAAGTTAGCTCCAGTACAACAGCTTCCAGTTTCGTAGTTGTATGTGATGTATTGAAGACCTTTCTCATGATCCATGTCCATGATGTCTGTCGGCAAATCAATATACTTCTTTCCTTTTGAATCTGTCTCAACAGTGATGCTGCTGAATATAGTTAGGTATCTGCTTCCGCTAATATCCTTCTTGTTCTCTTGTCGTAATCTGTTTACGATTACCTGTATGTAGAATAATATCTGAGACAACTGAACTGTGCTGTCATCATTCGTTTTCTTATAGGACTCTAAGACACTATAAGCTACTTCCCTGTATGTTGTTGCCATAATTAACTAATTGTTCTTAATAATAGTCCTATGTCTTGACTTGTTATCGTGTTTAACGTAGTGTTATCTCCTTGCTTATATGCAATGTATGCTAAAGCTTTATTAAAGATAAGACTAAAAACCGAATCAGGAAACTCAATTGTTCCTGTTAAATCAGAAATAGGTGTAGGTTTCTTTACGTAGAATACCGTTACATTATTATTAACAACAGCAGGTCTTATCTCGATCTCACTTCTGATAGCTATTGTGCTATCAGGGTTGTAATCGAATGGGTCTAAATAAGCATACAATGTAAGCTCATCGCAATTGGGAGCAAACGCATATCCTGCAGCAAATGGGTTCTTTTTGTTTATAGACCACTCCTCAATAGTTAGTCTCTTGCAAGAGTTTTCAGCAGACACATGGTATAGGTCTGTTCGTAGTGAACTCTCTTTTGTATTGGCAGGTGCAGTGTATGTTGCTCCTGTGGTACTTGTAGTTGGTTTTGGATATAATGCCAAGATAGTCCATGGCTCATCAGGGAAAGCACCTAAAGATATACGAGAGTCAACCGATGTACGGAAAACTCTCGCATAAGTTAAGTCTCTAAATACTTCTTCTCCAAGTTTCTTCTCACCTAGAGTAGCGTTGATAACAGATGTCAGCCATTGTACTGATGAATTGATTGCAGGTACTAGGTCTTCTTGATCTCCATAGTGGTCTGCGTTCTCTGCATCTAATGCAAATCTCATCTTATCTGCAATGTCCTGTGCTGCTATCATAGCTTATATTTTAGTTGTTAGTAAGGCGAAGCTTGTACCGCACCTGTTGCTATTTTTCTCTCATCAATTTTCTTCTCTTGCTTTCCTTGTCCTTGAACATATCTGTCTACTTTCTCTTTTGACTCTTTCTCCATTTCGTTCCTAGCCATCTTCTCTACCAACTGCTTTCTGATATGGTCAGTGTCTGGAGTATTCACATGGATTCCTCCAATTGCTCTTGCTCTTTCGATTATTTGCATATCACTCATTGAGTTGATTACACCTTGAACTTGTGACATCTTCTCTGCAAATGTAACATCTACATTAGCGGCATCTGCCATGTTCTCGAAGAACTTAATTCCAAATAACGTATGTCCTCTCATCCATTCAGCAAGTTGTTTGCTCTGAACTTTTACTGAACAAGTACTTACGATATCAACCCCTCTTTTTCCAGAACCTCTTCTTTCGTATCTGTAAGCTTTTCTGAACTTAATCAAATCACCTGTAGGGTTCTCTACATACTTCCCTCTTCTTTTGTCTTTGGCACTCACTACATAAGACGTACTGTAAGCGAAGAATATTGCCGGAGACTCTAAGAAATCATCTGCAGCAATTAACTCTGTGTTTCCTTCTACAGTTATTTCTGATCTTTTGTTTGCCTCTAAAGTAGCTATTTTACCTTGTAGGTCTTTTACTAAGTCAAATAAATCATCTTGACTTACTTCTTTTTTAGGAGCTTCTTTTACATCTCCCTTTACTGAACTTTTCATTCTCTTTTTCTTTTGGTTTTGGTTATAAAAAAAGAAAGCCCACCCTTATATGGATGGGCTTTCAGATTGTTTGATTATACTACATCAACATAAGCACAAGCTAATGGATTGTTGAATTGAACTCCGTAGTTCGCATCTACCCACATTTCTTTGTACTTCTTAGGAATACCTTGAACTCTGTCTAACGTTTCTCCTGATCTTTCACCCCACATACTTCTTAAAGAAATATTTTTCATATCCAAGATAAAGATTTTGTTCTTGAACATTGAAGGGAAAGATGCATCGTTTACGAACCTTGCGTAAGGAACAAATACGATTCTTGAAGAACCTAAGTCGATTTCTTTCAATCCTAATTTAGCAATTTCATCATTCGGAGTGTAACGAACTGCTTCGTCTTTGTACTCTTTAGATAATTCTAAGTGTTGCTCTGGTGTCATGAAAGCGAATCTAACAGCACCGTAATCACCGAACTCAGAGTCAAGTACTACTTGCTCGAATGTTCCTCTTACTGAACCTTTAGTCGCAGTTCCATTTGGAGAACCTGCAGCAACCATTGCCGGGTAAACTCCTTGAGTTAATTTAGCAACGCTTCCATCTTTCAATTTAGCTTCACCTTTTTCACCATTCCAGAATGCATTAGAAATATCTGCTCTAAACTGACGGAACATTTCGTTCTTTTCCATTTCTAGGAAGTTATCAGTAGCAGCAGCTTTCTGTAACTTGAACAATTCTACTTCGCCATACTTGATAGCTTTAGAGAACAACTGAACGTAGTTGTGTCTTTCAGTAGTAGTCGCTCTGAAATAGTTAGCGAAACCATCAGCACCATCTGCCTCTACAGGAGATTGTAATGCGAAAGTATCATTGATACCTACATCAGGTAACGTATCGTTTACCAATGGTGCAACTTCAATTACATTTCCAGTAATCTTTACAACAGTTCCTTTCTTGTTGTTTGGATAAACTATAATGTAATCTTCAGCAATGTCTTCTACAGTACTCAATGTAATGTTTTGAGTAGTTGGAGATGTTACTGTACCTGAAGCAGCAGTAGCAACTGAAGCTTTTCTTTGGTATCCCATTTCTTGATAGAAAAACTCATCAGAGTTTACTGGAATAGCAGCTTTCATATTCAACAATTTCAAATCCATGAATTGTTGTGGAGCAGCATCAAAGATTGCTCTGTTAGTAATCTTTTCAATCAATAACGATGTGTCATGATTAAAGTCTGCACTATACTTTGATCCAACTGAGTTAAGACCAGTGTTAGTAAATTTGTCGGGAGATTCGTTGTATAAGCCCATTTTTTAAGTTTTGTTTTAGTTTACAAATAAAGTTTAAATTCTAAGCGTAAGGGTCATCTTTGAATTGTCCTTGTAAGTGAGATGCCGCCTCCTTCGCACTGTTATTACTATAACCTTGCTGACTACTGCTAGTCCTTGGAGTCTTGTTCCCTCTTTCAAAGTACTCTTCTTTCGCCTTACTTTTTCCGGTCTTTTCCGCTTGATTAATCTTCGCTTTAAGAATCTTCTTGCCATACAAGGCAAAAGCAATTCTCTCTGCTGCATCGTCTTGGTATCCGTCACTGGACATAAACAAACTATTAACATCTCCATTAACCAAATGCTGTCTAATCTTTTGCAACTGACTAGCATTGAAGTTAGGATATTCTTCTTTGAGAGCTTTTACGGAACTGAGTGCAGAAGTCTTAAACTTCTCTTGCTGAACCTTTTCTTGTTCAACTAATGCAGCACGTTTTTTCTCTACTGTCTGTTTATCCGTTTCAAATAACCTTTTTGAAGATTCATGGAAGTCAGAAATTCTTTCTTCGTAATCCTCTTCGTCGATCCTCTCGTCATCCAACCTCTCTTTTAATTTTTGATACCTGTCCTTAAAGTAATGCTTGACAACAGCCTCCTTGTCAAGTTCTTCAAAGTTAGCATCAAAATTCAAACTAGATGATGAATTTTGAAAAGCAGATTGCCAGTCCTCGTTTTGGCTGAAAGCTTGGATGGCAGTCTTAATCGGTTGTGGTAAAGAACCTAATCCTTCTACTAATTGGTCATTCTGTGTTCTGACATCAACTAGCTCTTGGCTATCGTTCCTCCACTTATCAACCGACTCAAAAAATGTTGGTACTTCTTTAAACCCTTTCTTCTTGATTAGGTCTACAACATCTTTCTCATCTTTAAACTTATACTTGGTTTTCTTCTTGTTCTTAGAAAGACCAAACACATCGTCTTCTTCGGAAAGGTCTTCTGCAACGTCATCCTCTTCTTCATTGTCTTCGGAAGATTCTTCTTCGTTACTTTCTTCTTCGCTTTCCTCATTCTCAGTTTTTGCTTGAGTTTTACTGTCGATAGCTTCCATCTCTTTCAGCATATCTTGATACTCCGGCAAATCTTTAATGCTAGGGTCTTTAGCAGCCATAGCCATTATGTGGTCAATCTGTGAGGCTTTTTCCTCTGGAGTAGCTTCTTCAACTGGTTGTTGTTCAGCTTGTCCTTGATCGACTACTACTTGTTCATTCTCATTACTCTGTGCTTGGTCTTGTTCTTGCGAAGCACCTTCTTGTACTTCTTCATTCTCATTAGCCATACTATGTCATTTTACATTGTCAATATCAAATATAAAGAAAGTTTTTTAAAATCTTATTACTTCCCCGCATTCTCTTGCTGTTTAAGGGCTGATCTCAATAATTCTCTTTCGTTTTGTTGCTCACCTCTCATCTCTTGTTGATCCATTTCGTGATCTCTGTCTTTCTGCATTTCATCCATCTGCATCTCTTGTGCCATCATTTGTTCTTGTTGAGCAAGACCTTGTTGTTCTCCTGCCAACTGCATAGCTTGTTGTTCTTGTGAAGCTGCTTGTCTGTCTGCTCTATCTTTTGCAGTCTTAAGATTTATCTGGAATCTTCTCAATGCTGAAGCCACATCATCAACCGTAGACCTGTTGAACAAGTTCGCAGCAGTAGGTGGATCAATAAGTTGCATTTGCATCAAGCTTAAGATCAAGTTGTTTGTAGTTTCAAGCTGACTCTCCTTAGCTTCTTCTCTTTCGATAAAGATTCTGTAGTCTTCTAACATCATGTCTTTAGTAATGTTGATCCTCTTCAGACCTTCATCACCAACCATCATTGTCAACTTTCTTGGATTGTCAAAGTATATTCTCTTACCAACTGTTGCCATGTGTTGATACGCTTGTCTTAACATAGAAGTCAATGCATAGTAGAATGGCTCTTGGATAAGTGTTCCTCTTTGTATCTGAGATTGAATTACACCTACAAGCTCTCCACCTCCTTGAGTTCCTGTCATGGCATCATTAACACCAGTAACCTCCTGCATACCGTTTTGCATTTCTCTTACAACGTCAAACAATTGTAAAGTTCCTGCTCCAAGGTTTGTACCGTAAGTTCCAACAGAGTTCTGTACTGAACCTGTTCTTGTAGTATCTACCGTAATCGGTTTAGACTTGTTGATGTTTCTGATTACTGTCTCTTCTCCATCTTGAGGATCAATTGCATTCTTAGCGATTACAGTTCCTGTTCCTCTCATGTTGTTAATCTGAGACTCTGCAATAGACAATGTTCTGTTCATCAATCTCTGAGGATCAATGGCATCATCTAATGGAGACAATACTTCTCCTTTGTCATACGACCATGTGAAACACTTGAATGGAAACTGAACGTTACTTGGATCAAACCAGTAAGTCTCTTCATAAGGCTTAATGCCGTACTCTAATACGATATCTTCTGTAGCAGAACCTCTTTGTCCAATCTCTTCTTTCGGAATGAATATACAATACCTTAGAACGTCTACATAGATCGCTCCTTTCTTCTTCTTCCCTAATATCTCTTTATGACTTTCGTTTGGTGGATCAATCAAATCCTTGTCAGTGTATTTGCTACTTCCATCTTCGTTCTCTTTACCATTGATTCTAGTAAAGAATGGATAGTCATATTTGTCTTTCACCCAACCATACACTTGCTTCTCTGTATCTTTCCAATACGTTTCGTAAACTGGAATCTTACTTCCTGTATGATTGTAGAATTGTTGTATTACTTTAGATACCGATATTGAATCGTTCTCTGAAGCTTTTTCGATTATCCTCCTGTCATCATCTGACAACCCTTGCCATCTCTCAAAGATTGAAGCTACATCATGGTAATACCATTTACCTTGGAACTCTGAATCCGAAAGGTCAGGCTTCTGCGCTGATCTATCAAACCAAAAGAACATAGGGTCTAGTGCATCTCCTACATAGTTGGCATTGTATTCTGATCCTTCATAGATTCCTAGTCCAGTGATAGCCATATTCTTTGTAGCTCTCACTTTGATTTCCTCCATGTTGATGTTCTTCTCTATCCAACCTAGAAGACCGTTAATGTCTTTCTCGTAGTCTTCAACAAATGTGTTCTCGAAGATTTCAAATGTTTCCTCTCTAGTTTCTCCAAGTCCTCTTGTTCTATCAATAGTGTCGGCAAAGAAAGGATCATTCTCCTTCATGTCATGCAAGAAGTTCAACTTAGATAAGTCTTCTTCTCTCTTTGTGATTACATAGTCTGATTGTGCTTTCGCTCTTGCTTTGTAAGATAGTCTAATTGAGTTACCAACATATTGTTCAACCATTGGTCGGATCATGTTCTTGGTAAGCTTCAATCTATTTCGTATGTCTCCTGTTTCATCTAGGAAGAACGCTTCTAAGTCTTCATCAAATATCCATTGATCTCCTTTATAGAAAGCCCAATTCACCATACACTTACGAATCCATTCGGTGTGCAGTGGATGGTTAAGACCGTTTAGAACCCATCGAGCATATCTTACGTGATAGCTTTCATCTTTCGTTTCTTCTAACCTATTCGGTCTTTGTGACTCAGTAATAAAGAATAACATACGTTGTAGTTTTTTAATCTATTTCATCTAGGACATCCTTGATGTTTACTTTGATTTCAGCTTTTCTGTTGTCCTTGTAAACTATCTTAGTGCCGTATCCATTCTCAATCTTGCTAACCAAGTCTGGCAGGTCTTTACTGATCTTACTCAACAACGCTTGGTAGTCTTTCTTATCCTCTCCTTCCATGTTTGCTCTCTCCGATGGGGAAACGAATATTAAACCTTGCATTGCTTCAAAGATGTATTCAGTATCTAACTTAGCCCTTAGTCTTACTGATGGAACAAATTTAGACATACGTGCAATCGCATCTTTAAACTTGACTGGGATTTCTCCCTTCCTCAATTGAGCCTGTAAATCTTTCTCTCTGTTATATCCTTCATACACTAACTTGTATGATTCCTTAACTCTTATTCCAGACTTCAATGTAGCTAATGGACTTGTTCTGTTTCCTACATACCAAACAAACTTCAAGTCTCTTGCTGTTAGTTCTTGAAACTCTTCTATCTCTGCCAACTCCGGATAGTCTAATTTCATATCCCTTTCCGTTGGTTCAAATAAAGAGATTATTATTTCTCTATCCTTGCTCATTTACATTACCATTAAAAGAAAAGGGGAGAGCTGAACCCTCCCCCTCTTTGTTATTTACCTGAGTAAGCCTTAACGCTTCCTGCTAAAGAAGCTACATCTGTACTGTCAAGTCCTGCAGAACCTGCTCCAACAGTTGCATCTAAGATTGCATCTAATGCAGTCTCGAAATCTCCAAAGTTTGCATGACCTTCTTCAGCATAGATTAAAGTCTCTACAGTTCTGTAAGCTTTCAATCCGCTAATAGCATTGTGAGAAACTAACTTATCCCATACTAAAGAATACTTAGTGTATTGTCCTCCTGAAACAGCAGAACCTACTGAAGCTTTGTTTACTTCATCTTCGCTTCCTGATGGAGCTTCGTAAGGAATACCTTCGTTGACAGCACCACCTGTGTTAGAAGATAGTTGAAAATCTCCGTTTGCAACACCTG
>Ga0102812_10003070_pt1 | contig 11009 bp, 11 predicted proteins | sample ColrivemetaGS713_FD_79334 | JGI IMG/M metagenome (GOLD analysis project Ga0102812, IMG submission 79334) | Estuarine microbial communities from the Columbia River estuary - Flood tide ETM metaG S.713 | ecosystem: Environmental > Aquatic > Marine > Intertidal zone > Estuary | place: USA... | reverse complement strand
TAGCCGCACCATCTGATCTTCTGTCAGCCAGTAAAGATTGCTCATCGTACCCCCAAATCATTGGTGGTCGTGAATCATGACGACAAACCAGCATCAAGGCATTTAATGGGTCCTGACCCTAGCAACGTCAGAGAACTTCTTTGTAACAACAGGCAGGTCGTTCTTGTGACGGAACTTGTATTCCAAAAAAGAGTCGCGGGCGTATTCCTTGGCCTCGCTTAAATCACGTTTGCCCGTGCTGATGCGGATGGTGTGCCCATCAATCACAAAAGCTGCCTGCCAGCGCTTGCTGCGCTCACGCCGATACACACGTACCTCGCCGTCCAGTACCAGATGTGTGTCGTCGCGCAGCTGCCGCATGTCCTGCTCCTTGCAGCAACACTATGGCAGCGCATGCCAACAAGTCTGCCAAAGTGTGTGTTTGGAGAGTGAACTTTCTGTGGCGCAAATTGCGCGCCGCCACTTTTTATTGATAGGTTTCTGCGAGACACCAAGGGCGGGAAGCTGCCGTTCGCTGCACGGGTCAATCCGACATAACACACGTTGGAAAACCGACATCGATAACCCTGTAGTGTTGTTGTGCGGCCCCTAAAATCTGGCACCCTACACCTGCAAAGTCAGGTGAGGGTTGGCTCCCATAATGCGAACAAAGTTTGCATGATTTATGGACGAAACGTGCCCTTCCTTGATCCGAGGACAACTAGGCCTAAAACCGCATCATGGCAAAACGGAATTGATTGCATCTACCGTGGCGCTCACGACGGTGTCGACTTCTTCCCTTGTTATGCAAAATGGGGGAGCGAATCCGATAATGTCGCCTTGTGGCATGGCGCGCGCAATGACGCCTTTGTTGAACATCGCAGCGACAATTGACGGACCAATTTTGCGATTGGGATCAAAAAACGTGGTATTTGTCTTGTCCTCAACCAGCTCAACCGCGCAAAGTAAACCTTCGCCACGCACGTCACCAACCTGTGCATGTTCACCGAGTGCTTCTTTCATCGATTTGTTGAGATATGCGCCAACGTCCCTCGCATTTGCCATTAGGTCCAAATCGTCGATAAGCTTGAGATTAGCCACTCCAGCAGCAGCACAAATCGGATGGGCCGAGTATGTCCAGCCATGACCAATTGGACCGTTCTCGTTAGTGCCTTGCTCTAAAACCTTCCAAACGCGATCCGAAATGATCGAACCAGAAAGCGGCGCATAGGCCGAAGTCAGACCCTTTGCAATCGCGATGAAATCCGGTTTCATGCCATAGTGATCGGAGCCGAACATCGAGCCCAGACGCCCAAAACCAGTGACAACCTCATCGGCAACCAGTAAGATATCGTGGCGGTTCAGAACCTCTTGGATCGCGGCCCAGTAACCTGCTGGCGGGGGCACAATACCGCCCGTGCCCAGAACAGGTTCGCCAATAAATGCTGCGATATTATCAGCGCCTTCTTGGGTAATTAGTGCCTCTAAGTTTGCGGCGCATTTCGCGGTAAATTCTGCTTCTGTTTGGTTGCGATCCTCACGGCGGAAGTAATATGGAGCATCGGTGTGGAGGACATTGTTCAGCGGCAGGTCAAACTTGTTGTGGAAAAACGACAACCCCGTCATCGAGCCTGTCATCAGGCCCGAACCATGGTAGCCCCGCCAACGCGATATGATCTTTTTCTTCTGTGGCCGCCCAAGGATATTGTTGTAATACCAAATCAATTTGATGTTGGTCTCATTGGCGTCCGATCCCGTCAGGCCAAAATACACCTTGGACATATGTGCAGGCGCACGGTCCATGATCATTTTAGCGAGTGTGATTGAGGCCTCTGTGCCATGCCCGACGTAAGAGTGGTAATAGGCCAGTATATGCGCTTGCTCGGATATAGCGTCCGCAATTTCCGTGCGCCCATACCCCGCATTGACGCAATAGAGCCCCGCAAATGCGTCTAGAAACTTGGACCCTTCCCGATCTTCGATATGCACGCCAGATGCCGTGGAAATGACGCGCGTCGGGGTGTCACCGCGTGCATGCTGTGCAAGATGCGTGGATGAGTGAAAGAAGCTTTCCCGATCCCATTGGGCGAGTTGGTCATTGTTGCGAGGCATGTTGCTGACTTTCTATTTTGGAGATGAGATCTTAATTTCTGTGGCAAGGACGGCGAGACAATCACCTGTTTGCACCAGTCCGGGGTGATGGCGTGCGATCAAAATGCCGTCCATTAGCGCGTAAAAACTGCGCGGAGGAACGCCAGTGTGCTGTGTGTCCCAAATGCGGGCAATTAATTCGCCTTTGGCAACGGTTTGTCCGAGGGTGACTGCGAAATCAACCAGTCCGTTGTGGCGCGTGAAGTGAAAGCAGGTATCATCGTCTTGGGACAGCATTCGCGTAGGTCCCACGGTCAAGTCGCCCTGCAAAATTCCTGAGTGAATAAGCAAATTGCGCACACCCTTGCGCGCGATCTCTGTCGTATAAGGCGTGGCCGTTCCACCACCACCCAGCTCGGTCGTCACAAAGGTTTTGCCTTGGCTTTCGACCGCGTCGTCATACATTCCCAATGCGTCAATCTCGCGCATCTCAATGCTAAACGGTGCGTTGAATGCGTCGCGGGCGGCGCGGCAGCGGGCCTGTTGTTCTCTGTCATCGAGAGCATGCGACGCCGCAAACGGAATGAAGTCGAGCGTTCGTCCGCCCGAGTGGAAATCAAGTACGACATCGGCCATCGGCAAAAGCTTGCGTTGAAAGTAGTCCGCGATCTTTTGCGTGGTTGTCCCATCCGGTCGTCCAGGAAAGGCGCGATTCATGTTCACGTCGTCAATCGGCGAAACGCGAGTGCCTGCCATAAACGCAGGATAGTTCATGAACGGAATGATGATGACCGTGCCCGACACGTCTTCAGCTTTCAGTTCGGCCGCCAGTTCTACAAGAACAAGCGGCCCCTCATATTCATCGCCGTGGTTGGCCCCCGTCAGTAACGCGCAGGGACCGTCCCCATTTTTCACCTGTGTGATCGGGATTTGGATCGATCCCCAAGCGCTATCATTGCGACTATAGGGCAAGCGGAGATAGCCATGCTGCACACCGTTTGAAGCAAAATCAATCGTTGCTGATATCGGATTGTCGCGCATCATTTAGTCTTTCATCACAAGGGCACGGGGCGTCGTACATAGACATTCGACCCCCGTATCAGTAATGACGATTGGCTCGGTAATCTCTAATCCGCCATCGTCCAACCAAAGTGCGGGCATAAAATGAAACGTCATGCCAGTTTCCAAAACCGTCTTGTCTCCTTCCCTGAATGACATTGTGCGTTCTCCCCAATCTGGCGGATAGGACAGGCCAATGGCATATCCACAGCGGCTGTCTTTTTGAAAACCAAGCTTGTTGAGCGTGCTGTTAAACGCAATTGCGATGTCTTCGCAAAAATTGCCGGGCTTAGCTTGAGCAAGTCCCGCGTCGACGGCCTCAAGGACGGCTTTTTCCGCATCCAGATACTTCTGCGGCGGCTTGCCCAAAAACAATGTGCGCGACTGCGGGCATTGATATCTGCGGTAAGCACCTGCAATCTCAAAAAACGTGCTCTCACCCGCCTGCATCGGCGTATCGTCCCACGTTAAATGCGGAGCTGTTGCGTCGATCCCAGAGGGTGCCATTGGGACAATCGCGGGGTAGTCGCCCCAGTGACCATCCGCGCCCAGAACGGAAGCGTGGTAAATATCTGCAATCAGTTCGTTCTTGCGCATCCCGATCTCGGCCTTTTCTCGAATAACACTATGCATGCGCTCTACTATGAGGGCAGCGCGGCGCATGTAGGTGATTTCTGTCTCTGATTTCACCGCACGTTGCCAGTTCACGAGACCCGTTGCGTCGCTCCACGTCACCTGCGGTGATGTCTTCCGCAAAGTTAAAAATGCGGATGCCGTGAAATAGTAATTGTCCATCTCAAGCCCGACACGTGCACCCTCTAGGCCACGGGACGCTAACAATCGTGACAGGGTCTCCATCGGGTGTTTGGACGGGTTTTGGACGTAAGTATCGTTGTATCCGACAATGTTAGCATTGTTCAAAAACGTGGTGCGCTGCGCACCCACCGCGTCCATCGCACGGCCCCACCAAATGGGATCACCCTCTAGGGTCAGCAAAACACCCTGATGTACATAAAACGACCAACCATCATACCCCGTGAGCCATGCCATATTCGAGGGGTCTGTCACAAAAAGCGCGTCCAGTCCTAGGGTAGCCATTTCCGCACGCGTCTTGGCAAGGCGTTGAGCATATTCGTCTGAGGAGAAAGGAAGGTCTAACATGGCATGAAATCCTGAAAAGATGTCTTACGATCTTAGCTTTAATGATTGGTGATTTTATGCAAATGTTGTCCCTGTGAGACTAAATTATGCGTTAATCTACCAATAATTGAGGAATTTCTGCATGCTTGATGACTTTGATAGGAAAATCCTGCAACTGGTACAGCGCAACAATCAACTGACTAGCACTCAGCTTTCCGAACGTGTGGGATTGTCTCCAACGTCTATTCAGCGACGTCTCAACAAAATGCGCTCAACGAAGGTGATCGAGGCAGATATCGCAGTTGTTTCACCCAAGGCAGCAGATAGGTCTTTGACCATGCTGGTCGCCGTGGAGCTTGCCCGCGAACGGTCCGATATTATCGACAGGTTTAAACGGGCTGTGCGGGAGCGCGCTGAGGTCATGAGTGCCTACTATGTGACTGGCGAGACTGATTTCGTCTTGATTGTCAGCGCAAAGGATATGTCCGATTATGAGTCCTTCACGCGCGATTTCTTTTACAACAATGCGGACATCAAAGGCTTCAAAACGACCGTTGTGATGGACCGTATCAAAGCGTCATTCTCACTGCCGCTTTGATAGTCGTAGTATAGCCACTTGCTTCCAAACGCAAAAGACCCGCCCGAAAATGAGACTTAAAACATTGATATTAAATATATTTTATTGAAATCCAGTGGGCGAAACCGCCGCAACATCGCACTCCAAGTCTATGATAAGAAATCCGTCAAGTTTCAACCCTAGGCCACTACGCCGCTCGGAAGCGGTGTGTAGCGCGTCGTCCGCGCACGTTCAAATTGAATTCATGGCGACAAACACTTAACAAAAGACTACTTGAGCAGAAATAACTCTGTGATCTTATCGGGAGCTCTACCTCAGAACAGAGGGCAGCTCAATTATGCATGCTTTGTCCGCTCTGTGTGAATCCGGCCGTCGCAGATTTTGCAGTTGCAGCGAATGGCCGGTCTGACGGGCCGCACCGCAGCATGGCGATCGGAAGGTCAAAGTCCGCAATGGGCCGATAGCAGCAAGCACTGCCCGCATGCTAAGCGCCAACCAAAAGTAGGCAGCAAGCAACAAATACAGCCAGTTCCAAAGCTGGGTTTACGTGCGCAACGCCACTGACCGTAAACCGTGTTCTTGGCAACAACCTCAAACACTGTGTTGGAAGACTGTGTTGTAGAACTTGCCTGCAACACAGCAGCCAACACCGTGTCTCAACACACAAACCCCAAACGCTGTGTCCAACACAGCGATTCCGCCCTAAAAATAGTCAGCAACACGGCAAAAGGTGTGTTTAAGGTGTGTTTTTGATTTACACAACTTAAGCGCGTATTTCGAAATGCTAAGCCATTGTTTTTGTTGTTAAAAATGGTGCCCAGGGGCGGAATCGAACCACCGACACGAGGATTTTCAATGGAGGCGGTGTAAATTAGACGATTATAATCAATGATTTGCGTTGCGATATTTTTGGTGTGCTTGTGAGTGTGTTTTTGCGGTATTTTTAGGCTAGGGCGAAATTACTGTGTTGACTACTAATTTTGATTAAAATTACCCACAGGATTTAACAGCCTCAAAACACTCCGGCCTTCAATGAAGACTTCTGAAGTTGATGACGGCCTGACCGTGGCTACCGCCTGCATGCTAAGATTTGAAATCATGATCGTGGTCTCGTGCAAACGCTCCTCCGCGCGTTCAGCTCTTTGCGTTGCTGAACGAAGCTGCGCCGAGAGTTGTTGGATCTGAGCTTTTAAACTGTCGCGCTGAAACCGTGTAATTTCTAGGGCAATGGCAGTCTCTACCTGCTCTTTGTCTATCATCAGGTTTTTTTCCGTCATGGGCTCAGTCTCGATTCCAACATTTTCATTAATGTGGACCAATGATGCAGGTTTGGCCAGCGCCCTCACATTCAATATACGATAACAGCATATTCTGCGCCTGAACCTATCCAATGAACGGCATTGGATAGGTCTCGGCCACGACGTCCGCTTCTTTCTAGAAACGCTGTTGGTAATTTCCGGCCTAAACTTGCCCGTATAAATAAACTTAACCAGAGCATCCTGTTCTTTTTGCCCTAAATCATTGAACTTAAGTCGAACTTTCCATTTACCATTTTCCGTCGCAGTTTCACTTACAAGCAAAGCTTTAAAAATTACACCATCTAATCTTATACATGAAACCCCGTTTCTGATGGCGGATTTCGTTTCCATACTGAGACCACCTTTTGACACATCCAATACATCCCCATTTAAAATCTTCTTGTTCTCAAGTGAATATATACTGGCAATGGTTTTAAATTTTGGCACAAACCTATCAGTTGCTCTTTGCACTGGCCGATCATTAAACATGATAAACGCGTTAACAATAAGGACAATATTCCAACCCTGCCAAAGTAGAGTTACATCAGTCGAAATCTCACTTATACCAAAGACAAATCTATATCCGCCAACACACATGCTAACTAACGATATGAACAAAGTTGGCATGATACGGGAGAGTTTTGTGTTTGCTTGAGGAATTAAACTTGCAGCCTTAGGCGTAACCTCAAATCTGGCGCCCTTCCTGGACAGTAGCCCCTTTATAATCTCTCCAGAAAGGATAATTGCGAGTCCAGTTGCCCTAGCCTGACTCAAGAAGAAATTTTTGGGTGAAATCGTATTATTTTTTAGCTCATATTGAGATATTATCAACAAAAAAGGAGCAGTAAAAGCTAAGTATTCCATCAAAGAAGTTACTTTAAGCGGCCATATATCGAGCAAGAATACAGATATAGGCGCTGTGAGTGTTAAATAACGTGCAGGAAGACTAATGGCACGCCACTCAAAAAGTAAAACTTTTTTCCAAATAGGTACTTTATCGTGTCTCTTTAAAGACAAATAAAATGCTTTTAAATTTCCCAGAGCCCACCTTTTACGCTGGATGATGAAACCATCAACAGATTGCGCATTAAGCCCAATTGCGACCGGTTCATCAATGTAACGAGTTATTTGACCAAAAGACATTAGGCGTAATGATAAGTCATAATCTTCAGTAACCGTATCTTCTGGAAATTTTCCACCAATCAAATCGAGAGATTTCCTCCTTACAACTGAACAACTGCCACATGAAGTAGCTAAATCAATTTTGTCTCTGCTTGGAAGTACTACATGATACCACAACCATTGCTCATCCTTGAAACCATTAAATACTTTTGAATTGTTTTGCGTAACGTCTGCATTATAAAAAGTCTGCGGAAACTGAACACAGCCAACTCTTGCATCTCCCATCGCGATCATCGCTCTTTTTATAAAACTACGGTATGCACAGAAATCAGCGTCTAGGATTGCAATAAAATCACCGCCTAAATGCGGAAGCGCAGCATTCATATTTCCAGCTTTGGCCCCTGTATTTGTTTCACGACAAAAATATTTTACGTTTAACTCCAAGGCAAGTTCTCTAACTTCACTTCGACCGCCATCATCTAAGATGTTTATTGTGAGGTTGTCCCATTCAATTTCTAAGGCACATAGCAATGTAGAGCGCAAAATATCTACCGACTCATTGTATGTTGGTATTACCAAATCAACTGCTTCGATCTTATTTGTGCTATTTAATAATGGACTATGAATTTTATTCTTTTTATTCTTTATGGTCTCAAAAGCGTAATGCTGAAATATGTCAGAGATACTTAAAAATTCCACCCCAACGTAAACCCACATCCAGATATTAGTATTATAATCATCACTCAAAAACGGCACAATAGTGTAGTTAATTCTCCAAAAAAAATACACAAATATACCAACGCATCCAAAAATGACACAAAGCCTGTTTGATTCTTTACGTGGCGAGGCTATAATGAAAAATATGATATTTAGATAATATATAAATAGCATTTTTTTTGTTACCCTAAAATTATGCGTGTCCGTCGTTAGCGTTTTTGGAATGTTTAAATCGTAAAGCTTCGCAATCGTATACCCACTAAAGCTCCCAGAGAAACACCATAGTCATGACTACTCCAGACCTCTTCTCTGTTATCTTGCAATCAATAACAGTTTGGGATCTCGTTCAAGAATGGTCAATATTTATCATCTAAAAATACACCCAAAAATGGCTAATGACAAATTCAGAAGCTTTTTGAGCCCCCCCCTCCTGCGCGGCAATGATCCCAAACTCGACAGTAGCTGCTCAATGCCCATCAGGCCACTATTGCGCAACCTTACCCTGTTCCTTCAGCAGCACCTCAAATTTGTCTGCTGGTAACGCCTTCGAATACAACCAACCCTGCGCATACTCGCAACCAAAACCTACGAGGAGATCGCGCTGCAGTTCCGTTTCGACGCCTTCTGCAATCACTTTCAGGCCCAGCTTGTGCGCCATGACGATAATCGCCTCGCATCAGCCTGCGATGTTGAGCTCGATACAGCGGAGGGCATGCCGCTAGCTGTAGAGTCTGCAGTGGTCTGTGGCGGCTTTGGCGCCCGTGGTTTTAGCATTGGCGCTGTCGCTATCGCCTTTCCCATACGTGACTTGGGCTTTTTAGCTGCAACATCTTTGCTCTTTAGCCTTGCATCCAATTTGTTGGCTAGAAAGCTGGCGGTGTTGGAAAAAGTCTTAATTTCTTCAATAGCTTGATCAATTTTGACGCTGCTGGATGCCTTCTCAATTACATCGATCAGGCGGCGTAGCTCTTCACGTTCAGTCATAATGATACCCCCCTTCCCCAGCACGTTGTGGGGTTAGAAAAACGCCACCCAGGTTTTGTAAGTACTTCCCCATAAAAAACCGCAGCGCATATTTTTATGAGTGCAGAACCCATTTCGGGCAAGCGGCTCATACTGCCATCCTTTCTGGTCTACGCCACACTGCCTCTGCTTGCTTAGCTATAGCACCATCACACAGCGTCTTTAGGTCAAACAGCCGTTTGCCCCACACTTGATGCTCATGGCGCTCACTGCCAGCCAGTCGTGCCCCGTAGTGCCCCAGCTTGCTAGCACAAATGCTCAGCGTTTCCACACTTGGTTCTGTGTTGTGATAGCGCAGCACACGGATGTAACCCTCACTGCGTCCCAGCCAGCTGCGGCAAAATTCTGGTGTGTTCTGCACGATCCCCGTGGCGATCAACTCATCGCGCATGTGTTCTAATAGTCTTATGCTCATCCAATTCTCCAATGCGTTGTTTGCATTGTATTTATCTCAACAGCCTCGTGTTAGCGCGCCTAAGCGTTGACCCCGTGCCTCAATCACTGGGTTGCCGTGTATGCCGCCTTTTTCGTCTTCGTTGATAAATACATGCGGAGAACCGCAATGAGATTTGAACAGCGCAAACAGGAACGACAGGCACTTAGCGAGCACCTGATGGCACAAGACTGGAACGTGTTTGGCACGCTCAAGTTTGTGAACGGTCGCACCATTGGTCGTAAGACTGCCAATAAGCTTCTGCGCAGCTACTGGAACAAGATAGACCGGGTAACGTTCGGTAAAGCTGCTGAGCGTCAGGATATGCGTATCCCACGCTGGTGCTTTGCACATGAAGGGTCAGATCACGAGAACTTCCACATCCACTTTGTGCTCAAAGCACCGCATGCAGATTTGGAACACAGCTGCTGTATTCTCAATGCAATATGGGCGCAGCATCACGCTCAAACAGCGCCACTGGCAAAGAACTGGATTATGCCAGTACAAGACCGCGCAGCTGTGGTGAGTTATGTCACCCACGAGTATTGGCGCATGGGCAGTGATACCATCTCGGACAATCTTTGTTGGGATACAGGGCATGCCAACCACACAACGGACGACAACTACTCCCAACAACAGGCATATCGCATTCAAAGGGCAGCCAGCCCACTCTGGCTTAGGCAGGCACAACAGGCATTACACACACAACAGGCACGATATGAGGCATGCGGTGATTTGCAGATGATGGAGCGTGGCTAAGCCCCTTCGCGCAGCAAATACCTGAGCAGTTTGAACATAACAGATGCCAAAGGCGCAGGTCTTGGCACATCCTTGTTCACGAGCATACGTTCAAACAAACTTCAAAATACAAAGATCACAAAGCAAAGATGATAAGACAAAGAGGTTCAAACACAGAACATCAACACTAGCTCAAACAAAGTTGATCAAACAAAGAGAGATAACAACTAAACACTGCGTCAGCGGAGCAAACCGTTAGACGCTTTTTTTATGGGCGTAGCTTCGGTGTGTGTACGCTGCTTTCTATATGCCAATCATTATGCACAAACACACGTGACCAATGCTGTACGTATATACGTAATCACCTGTAATTAATTATTATCACATAAATTCAGATACTTGACTGTATTTCCGGTCGTCCAGTGTCTCATTTGAACATACGCTTTAGCTGTAACCAAACAGGTAGGAGCGCACATGACACATCTGGCAAAGCTTACATTCAAGACAGTGGATCGCAGCACCAAACGCGATCCCATTATAGCGCGACGTGACAAACTCGTAGCAGGGCTCAAAGAGCAAAAGCTGGTACATGCAGCCGCACTCAAAAAAGAAGACCACCGCGTTGAACGACACAAGTGGATGACCAATGACATGGGTGAACGTGTGCTGGTTAAAACGCACCGTCGCATTCGTCCATGGTTCTTTGAACAGAGATATAGCTAAAAGTTGGTGATGGCCCCTGAGGGGCGGCATATCATGGCGTTGTTCACGCGCCGCAATTCTCAATTGAGAAAAGGATATGCCACATGACGACAAATACCATTACCCAGCT
>Ga0102812_10003065_pt1 | contig 11015 bp, 10 predicted proteins | sample ColrivemetaGS713_FD_79334 | JGI IMG/M metagenome (GOLD analysis project Ga0102812, IMG submission 79334) | Estuarine microbial communities from the Columbia River estuary - Flood tide ETM metaG S.713 | ecosystem: Environmental > Aquatic > Marine > Intertidal zone > Estuary | place: USA... | reverse complement strand
GGGTTCTTGAAGTTACCGGTGGTGACCAGGTTGGCGATTGAGAAACCCGGGATCAAACCCGTCATGGCGGAAGCAACACAAGCCGCCTTGGCGGGGCCACCTTCAAGGTGGCCATGAGGGCGAACCCGGACCGGAATGAAATAGTTGCCCGCCCCTGCCCGGTCCAAAAGCGATCCAAACAGCACGAACAGAAACACAAACGATGTGGACACACCAAGTGCGATACCAAACACGCCTTCGGTCGTGATCCACTGGTGGTTGACGATTTCGGACAGGTTGTTGCCTTTGTGGGCAATAATGCCGGGCATGTACGGGCCCAGAACCGTATAGGCCAGAAAGACAGACGCAACGATCATCAGTGCAGGACCCAGAGCGCGGCGTGTCGCCTCCAGCAGTACGATCAACCCGATAACGGACACGACAAAATCCTGTGTTATCGGCGCGCCGACGCGGCCTGAAATATCGCGGTAATAAACGAAGAGATACAGCGCGGTGGCAGCACCAATGACGGCCAGAGCCCACTCCCAGACGGGTACCTTGTCCTTGGGCGAGCCCAGAATGACAGCCGCAACCATGGCCAGTCCGACAACAGGTATCCACCAGGTCGATGTGCCGTCTTTGGCCCCGGACATGAAAAGAGCGGCAAGGATGATCGGGACGCTGACACCCAGTACCAACTGAAACTTGGTCCGGGCGGCCGGAAAAGCAGCAAAGGCCAGAAATATCGCAAACGCGAGATGGATGGATCTCGCTTCGGTGTCGTTAAACACGCCCCATCCCACGACGAAGGGAAACGGCGACGCGATCCAGAGTTGAAAGAGCGACCAACACAGGGCGACCAGCATAATGAAGGTCCCTACTGGGCCGGTTGCTGCGCGTCCGCCGGTATCAGACGATGCGACCAGCGCATCAAGTTCCGACTGGCTGAGACCTCCGCGATCGGTGTCCGTGTTCTGGGTATTTGTTGTGCTATTGGCCATTTGCTGTCCCTCGCACGCGCTTTCGATGCGCGTGTCCCTGTTGGTGTCTTGGGGTCGGTGTCGCGATGTGGCGCGGGACGGCAAACCAAACCGCCATCCCGCAGAACGTATGGGTCACACGGACCCGGGCGGATTACATCCAGCCACGTTCCTTGTAGTACTTGATCGCACCAGGGTGCAGAGGCGCTGACAGGCCGTCCTTGATCATTTCCTCTTCTTTGAGGTTCTCAAATGCCGGGTGCAGCTTTTTGAAACGGTCAAAGTTGTCGAATACAGCCTTGACGACCTCATAGATCACATCATCGGGAACATCGGCAGATGTCACGAAGGTCGCTTTCACACCGAATGTTTCAGTTTCGGCGTCGCTGCCTTTGTACATACCACCCGGGATGCTGGCTTTGGCGTAAAAGGCGTTGTCCGCGACCAGTTTGTCGATCGCTTCGCCAGTGACCGGCACCAACACGGCGTCCACGGTGGACACTGCTTCCTGAATGGAGCCGTTCGGGTGGCCGACCGTGTAGATGATGGCATCCACCTTGTTGTCCCCAAGCGCTGCGGCCTGTTCGGCTGGCTTCAGCTCAGATGCCAGCGAAAAATCCGCCATGGTCCAGCCTTTGGCATCCAGAACGACCTGCATCGTTGCAAGCTGGCCGGAACCCGGGTTACCCACGTTGACGCGCTTGCCCTTCAGGTCATCAAATGTCTTGATCCCGGCGTCTGCACGCGCAATCACAGTGAAAGGTTCGCCATGCACGGAGAAAACAGCCCGTTCCTTGTCGAACTTGTTGCCTTCGAATTCAGATGTGCCGTTGTAAGCATGAAACTGCCAGTCTGACTGGGCAACTCCCATGTCCATATCGCCGGCCTTGATTGCGTTCAGGTTGGCAATGGATCCACCGGTCGAAGGCGCTGTGCATTTCAGATTGTGCTCTGCGCTGCCACGGTTGACGAGACGGCAGATGGACTGGCCGACAACAAAGTAGACCCCTGTCTGACCGCCGGTACCGATTGTGATGAATCGCTCCTGCGCAATAGCGGACGAACCCGCCAGGATCGCTGCTGCAAAAGCAAGTTTATTGATATATTTCATTTTTTTCTCCCGTGTTGACTGTCTGGTTCCTGGCGCCACTTTCGGGCACCTTTTTATGAACCGCTAAATCGGGCGCTTTTCCGGCACCCTGTTACTTGATCCAATGCAGCGGTTTTCTGCTTTTCATTGGTTCGCGCAATAAGTCCAAATCTCCTACCAGTGTCTCGCGATCCAGATTGTCAAATGACCAGGATCGCACTCATTGTCCCCCAAGGCGTGCAGATTACCAAGCGCACACTACCCTAGGGAGTAAGTATTTCGTATGCAACCGCCCCTCCTTTTTGGGCAATTGATCGCAACGGGGCGCCAGATTTTGGCGTGAGTCCAGCCTACGCCTGACCCGAAGACAGCGCCCCGTCCTTGATATTTACGTCAATGGATGACGCGCTCTGCCACTGCATCGGCAACAGCTGCCTCAAACATGGCCAGACCTTCTTCGATGATCGCATCCGATGCCGTCAGCGGAACCATGATACGGATCGCATTACCGTGCATGCCACAGGACAAGAGGATCAAACCGTGTTTGAGCGCATGAGCGCACACGGACTTGGTGAATGCCGCATCGGGTGCCGCCGATTCAAAATCGGTAACAAATTCGACGGCAAGCATCGCCCCCAGCCCACGAATATCCCACATCCGGAACGGCGCCACCCGCTTGCCGATCTCTGCAAACCGCGCGCGGAACGTCTCGCCCATCTTTGTCGACCGCTTCAGCAGGCCTTCCTCTTCGATGGCATCAATAGCTGCCAGCGCCGCAGCACAGGCAACAGGGTTGCCGCCATAGGTGCCGCCGAGACCACCAGGGATCATCACATCCATGATGTCTGCGCGCCCGATAACGCCCGCGATCGGATAACCGCCCGCCATGCTTTTCGCCACGGTGATCAGGTCCGGAACCACGCCCGAATGCTCGATGGCAAACCAGGTTCCCGTGCGACCAAAGCCCGCCTGGATTTCGTCGGCAATCAACAAGATGCCATGCTTGTCACAGATGCTGCGCAAGGCTTGCATCATTTCCGCTGGCACAGGTGTATAACCACCTTCACCCAGCACCGGCTCGATGATGATGGCCGCAACGCGCTCTGGCTGAGCATCCGTCAGGAACAGATTATTGAGGCCGATCAAAGCATCCTCGACCGTGATCCCATCACGCACAGACGGGAATGGTGCGCGGAAGATATCCGCAGGGAACGGCCCGACGTCCTTTTTGTAGGGCGAAATCTTGCCTGTCATTCCCAGCGTCAACAGCGTGCGACCATGGTATCCCCCCGTAAAGGCGATGACGCCTGTCCGACCTGTTGCCGCACGCGCGATCTTTACAGCGTTTTCGACAGCTTCGGCTCCGGTTGTCACCAGCAGGGTCTTTTTCGGATGCTCGCCCGGCGCCAGCGCATTCAGGCGCTCGGCCAACGCGACGTAGGGCTCGTAAGGGACGACCTGAAAACTTGTGTGGGTATAGTGGTCTTCCTGCGCCTTGGCCGCCGCAACGACCTTGGGGTGACGGTGGCCGGTGTTCAGCACCGCTATACCGCCGGCGAAATCGACGAAGCGATTGCCTTCGACGTCCCAAAGCTCTGCGTTTTCGGCATGGCTTGCAAAGATTGGCGCGGCAGAGGCCACGCCGCGCGGCACGGCGGCTTCGCGACGCGCCAGAAGATCGGCGTTTGTCTGACCGCCGGTTACCCGTGCTGCCGAAACCACTTTCTTGGTTGTCTTGGGGGCTTTTGATTTAAGCGCCATTTTCTTTGTATTCTGTGGCATGATTTTTCGTCCGATCCAGCCGTTGTCATTGCGTTGATTATAGTCATTATCCCGTTTAATATAATTGTCAAACGGTTTGGCGTCTTTTGAACGTCGATTGCCAATCAGGTAACCGTGTGACGTAGACGCGTGGCAATCCATAATCTATTGAAGAGACTGCACAACCTCGGAATTGCAATAAACAGGACTGAAAAATTGGACATCGGCAGAAAATTGCAGGCGGTCCGGAAACGCCATGGTTTGTCCCAGCGGGAACTTGCAGGTCGGGCGGGACTTACCAACGGCGCGGTCTCATTGATCGAAAAGAACAAGACCAGCCCATCAATTGCGTCACTTAAGAGCCTGCTTGATGCAATCCCGATGAGCATGGCCGATTTTTTTGCCTCTTTCGACGATGCTGATCCAAGTAAATACTTCTTTACACGATCAGAGTTCGTGGAAATCGCACCGCAGGTATCCGGGCTGACGGATGCGGCATCCAGCCTTGTATCGTTACGACAACTGGGCAATGCATCACAGCATAAACTGCAGATTCTATATGAAACATACCCGCCCGGTTCCGACACCGGCACCGAGCTTTTGTCCCATCAGGGCGAAGAAGCCGGTATCATTATCGAGGGTTCTGTGGAAATTACGGTCAGCGATCAGGTGCAGGTTTTGTCCGTGGGCGACGGCTATATTTTCGACAGTGAATTGCCTCACAGGTTCAGGAATACAGGGACTGCCAACTGTGTGATTGTCAGCGCCTGCACGCCGCCAACGTTCTGACCCGCTTGCGCAATCAACTGATTGCGCTGACCACCTTTGCATCGGCAGGAATGGTACGCGGCGCAGCATTCAGATGCTCTATCGCAAAGCCGGCAGCAGATTTATAGCCCGCCATATACGCGTCCCGTTCCGCGGCGGGTACGACTGCATCGATATCCTCAAATGCGCCGCCGCAGCGTTGATCGACCAGATTGAGCAGACCGAACGGCCCTGCCCCGCGATTGCGCAACACCAATTGCGACACAGGTGCGCATAACTCGGCGTCATATGCCTGAAGCGCCAATGGGTTCACGCCGTGCTTGAGCAATTTTGCTCCGATCACGCGGGCATCCATTACCGCCTGGCTCGCACCGTTTGAACCGGTCGGATACATCGCATGGGCCGCGTCGCCCAACAGTGCGATGGGTCCATCCACCCATGTGGGCACGGGATCGCGATCAATCATCGGGTTTTCATAGGCAACATCGGCTTTGCGCAGCATCGCGGGCACATCAAGCCAGTCGTATCTGAAACCCTCAAAATGGTGAATGAAATCAGCGACTTTTACAGGTTTGAACCAGCTGTCACTGTGCCAACCGCCGTCACTTTCCATCGTTACTTCAGCGATCCAGTTCACGGTCGTCAACCCGTCAGTATCGGGGTGCGAAATCGGATAGATGACCATGCGGTGACGATGTGTTCCCAGCCCGACAAAAGACGCTCCGGTGCGGATCGGCCGGGTGCGAACGGTGCCGCGCCACAACAGGGCGCCCCCCCAATGAATGGGCGGCTGACCGGGATGCATTTGTGCCCGGAGCGTTGAATGAATGCCGTCTGCCCCGATCAGAAGTGTGCCGGTCTCTTCGGTCACGCGCCCGTCCATGTGGCGCAGCTGCGCGCTGACACCACCGTTGCTGAGCCTGCGATATCCCGTGGCCTTGGCCCCCAGTACGACTGCATCCGCGCCCAGCCGCTCGACTACTTTGTCATAGAGCAACATTTGATACGCACCCCGGTGCACCGCGTATTGGGGCCAGTTATAGCCTGCATCCAACCCGCGTGGTTCGGAATAGATATCGTTGCCATTCAACCCGACCAGCGCCCATTCCCGGACTGGCAGGCCGATGGAATCCAGTTCGCCAAGTGTAATGCCCAGGTCCAGCAGTTCACGCACGGCATTGGGCTGAATGTTGATGCCGACACCAAGCGGTTTCATCTCTCGCGATTGCTCGAAAAGACGACAGCGAACGCCGATCTGATGCAGCGTCAGCGCCAATGTAAGACCGCCGATGCCACCACCCGCGATCAGGACAACCGGGTCCTGCGTCATTTGATATGTCCTGCCGGGATCATTACGTCAGATATCCAGAAACACAGTCTCGCCTGCACCTTGCAAGCGCACATCAAAGCGATATTCCGCCTGCGCCGTCTTGCGCGCAATCAATGTCTCAGCGCGTGGACGTTGCTCGATCCTCAGAAGCAGCGGATCAGAGCCGTTGTCCTCATCTTCGAAATAGATCCGTGTCTGAAGGCCCGTGTTTATTCCGCGCGCCACAATCCACAGTGATATGTGCGGTGCCTGAAGCACGCCATCGCGGTTGCGAACGGCACCCGGCTTTACCGTCCTCAGAGTAAACTCTCCGCTGGTTTTGTCGGCGGCGAACCGGCAAAAACCGCTGACATTCGGATCGCATCCAGGCTGGCCCGGAAACAGGCCCGCTGCATCTGGCTGCCAGCTTTCCAGCATCGCGTCACGCATGGCCCATCCGGTCCCATCCAGAACCAGACCGCGCACCGTTATGATCTGGCCCTTTGCCCCTGTCTGGACCGGGCTTCTGCCCAAATCCTCGGGGTAGACGCCCTCTACACCGGCGAATGTCGGGATGCATCCGATGTGCACGTAAGGACCGGCGGTCTGACTTGGGGTTTCAGGCAACATATCAAGGGTTTGAACCATGACTTACATCCCCTCTGGTCGGTTTTCGAACATGCTCTGGCGATGCCCGCGCAGAACGATGTCAAATTTATAGGCAAGATAATCCATGCTCCGCGAATTCTGCATGTCCAGCGGTGCAACGAGGCGGTCAAGCTGGCTGCGGTCCTTGATTGTGGCCGCAATCGGACATCTGTCAATCAGCGGATCACCTTCAAAATACATCTGGGTGATCAGCCGTTGGCCAAAGCTGTGCCCGAAAACGGAGAAGTGGATATGCATCGGTCGCCAGTCGTTGACGCGATTGGGCCAGGGATAAGCACCAGGACGGATCGTAAGAAATTCGTAATAGCCGTCGTCGCCCGTCAGCGTACGACCGCAGCCGCCAAAATTGGGGTCTAGCGGAGCGAAGTATGTATCCTTGATATGCCGGTACCGCCCGCCTGCGTTGGCCTGCCATATCTCGACCAGGGTCTGCGGGACCGGGCGGCCATGTTCATCAAGGACGCGCCCATGCACGCGAATGCGTTCGCCCACCGCAGGGGCGCTACCCTGACTGAAATTCAGGATCAGATTGTTATCCAGCGCTCCGATGTGGCCATGTCCAAATCTTGGCCCGGTTTCCTCTGACGGGGTGGATTCGAGTGACAGCAGCGGCAATTGCGGGGACCGCGTGATGCTGGTCTTGTAGTCCGGGTCACAGGCCACAGGGTGCAGGCGGCGCTGCCGCGGTAACAGCGGTTTCAGATCAGTCATCTTGCGTCTCCATCTCGGCGTAGGTCTGCTTGGCCAATTTTATCGCATGGTTGGCACGCGGCACCCCGGCATATATGGCCACATGCTGAAAAGCCTCCATCACATCGGACGGCGACGCCCCGGTGCGTGTTGTCGCCCGGATATGCATCGGGATTTCATCGAAATTCCCAGTTGCGGCCAGCAGCGCCAGGGTCAGCATCGAGCGTTCGCGCCGTGTGATGGCATCCGATGCCCAGACCGTGCCCCAGGCCGCTTCGGTGATCAGGTCCTGAAAGGGCTGGTCCTGTGGTGTCTTGGCCGCTTCGGCACGATCTACGTGCGCGTCCCCCAGAACCTCACGGCGCGTCTTCATTCCAGTTTCATACCGATCTGCCATTGCATCGTCCTTTTTTTCCGCCGCTTCCGGCAGGTATTGCGCAAACATAGACATTCATGCGCCGTGCATGCCATCGTTTTTCGGTCGCGGCCCCGGTCATTCAGAATGGCAAGCCGATATAATTCTCCGCAAGCTCGCGCCGTGCCGTTTCCGAATGCGCGAGGTGTCGCATCGTGGCTTTGCGCATTTGCGCGGCAAAACTGTCTTCACCATCAAAGCGGTGCAACATGGTTGTCATCTGCCAACTGAACCGCATTGCCTTCCATATCCTGGCCAGCGCGCGATCGGAATATGCGTCGATCCCGGCGGTATCGCCACGTTTAAGCGCATCCTTGAGTGCCTGATGAAGGTAGTGCACATCCGACACGGCCAGATTCAGCCCCTTGGCCCCTGTCGGCGGCACGATATGCGCGGCATCACCAACCAGAAACAGATTGCCCCATCGCAACGGCTCACTGACAAAGGATCTCAGAGGGGCGATGGATTTTTCAATCGACGGGCCGGTAATGAGGTCGTTGGCTGTTTCGCGAGGAAGACGCCGTTTGATATCCGCCCAGAACCGGTCATCACTCCAGTCACTGACCTTATCCGTCAGCGGCACCTGCACATAATAACGGCTGAGTTGAGCGTTGCGCATCGAAACGAGTGCAAAGCCATGCTGTGAATTGGCATAGATGATTTCGTGGCTGACAGGTGGTGTGCGCGACAGAACGCCCAGCCAGCCAAAGGGATAGACGCGTTCAAATTCACGCCGTTTGTCTGCAGGAATGGTGCACCGGCTTATACCGTGAAAGCCATCGCACCCCGCAACGTAGGCGCAGTCAATGCGGTGGCGCGCCCCGTCAGCAGTGTATTCTACATACGTGTTGCCGACTGTGGCGTCCTGGATCACGACGTCCTCAACCTGGTGCACGATTGTCGTGCCCATCCGGTCCTGTGCATCATAGAGATCGGCCGTGACTTCCGTCTGGCCGTAAACCATCACACGCTTGCCCGTCAGATCGTGAAAGTTGATGCGTACCATCAGGTCGTCATCTGTGAGATAACATCCTTCGTGCGGCAGCCCTTCACGGTCCATCCGGTCCCCCACGCCTGCGTCGCGCAGCACCTGAACGGTGCCCGCTTCGAGCACGCCTGCGCGAATTCGCGACAACACATGTTCGCGCGACGCCCGTTCGAGAACGATGGTAGATATATTGGCTCTGTTCAAAAGCTGCGACAGCAACAGGCCCGAGGGTCCACCGCCAATGATGACCACTTCGGTTTTCGTCACGGTCATGCGGCGCTCCTGTCATAGGTCTACATTTCATATAGCGGTTCGTGCCGTCCGGGAATGGACCATTACGACAAAGGCTGGTACTTTTCGTGCATGGAACCGACACCCGCCATCCCTGTCTTTACATTGTTTGGCGAAACGGATGCTTTTCCGGATGTTGTCCATTCCGAACGAATTGTCGACCGGGCTCCGGCCCATGGCTGGACAATCTTCGCCCACCGGCACGCGCAACTGGCGCAGCTTTTTCTGATTGAAACCGGAAGCGCAGAAGCGGTGGTCGACGGGCAAAAAGTTTCAATGACAGACAATCACTTGCTTTTCGTGCCGCCGCAGGCGGTCCACAGCTTCGTCTTTGCACCCGCGACCACAGGGTGGGTACAGTCTTTTCCCATGTCTATCGTCAGCAGTATCGACCCGGGCGGTTCGGACATCGGGCGGGTTCTGTCAGGACCATTCTCAGGCCCATCTGATGCAAGGTTGCTGAATGTGATGCTTGATCTGGACGAAACGTTGACGCAGATCGGCACTTTTCGCACGCAGGCTGCAGTCGGTCTGGCGCATGCCATACTGGCCCGTGTTGCCGAGATCGGGAATATTGCGCAGCCGCCTGGCGAGCGCAGCACCCCAGCCCGGCTTAAACAACTCAACGGGTTGATCGCGAGCCATCTTCAAGATGACTGGACAGCACGAGACTATGCGAATGCGATGGCGATAAGCACCGGGCATCTGGCGCGACTTTGCCGAAATTTCATGGGCATGAGCACCTCGGCCTATATCGAAGCGGCAGTGATGCAGGAGGCATCGCGTCTTCTGGCCTTCACTCAGATGACTGTCACGGAGGCCGCGTACCGTCTCGGATTCAATGATCCGTCTTACTTTTCGCGCCGTTTCCGCGCTGTGCATGGCGTAACGCCGTCAGACTATCGCAAACAGTTCTCCGACTGATACAGACCCGCAACTGCGATCCTGTCCGGTCGGCCGCTATACAGATTGCAGGTTTGGCAGTAGACCACTGAAATACCGCACAGCCATGCCGGAGCTATGGATGACAGACACACCGACAGCCGCGACGCGTATCGAGCAGATGGGCGACATTGCCGTGATGACCTTTTGCCGACCAGACAAGCGCAACGCCGTGAACGATCAGATGATAAGCGAACTCGACGCATTTTTTGGCAACCCGCCAAAAGGGGTCAATGCCGTCGTTCTGACAGGCGAAGGGGGTCATTTTTGCGCGGGCCTCGATCTCTCCGAGCACGCCATGCGATCCCCGGCAGACACGGCCGCCCATTCCCGCCTGTGGCATCGGATCATGGACATGATTGAGCTTGGGGGGTTGCCGGTGATCTCCGCGCTGACAGGTGCCGTGATCGGCGGCGGTCTGGAGATAGCAACTGCGACCCATGTGCGTATTGCCGAGCCGACAGTGCGCTTTCAACTGCCAGAAGGGCGGCGCGGTATTTTTGTGGGCGGTGGCGCCACAGTGCGCGTAGGAAGAATTCTGGGGCCGGACAGGATGCGGGAAATGATGCTGACCGGACGCAGCTATGGAGCAGAAGACGGCGTGGCCCTTGGGCTTGCGCATTACGCTGTAGGCGCTGGCGAGGCATTGCCACTGGCAATGACATTGGCCCGCAAGATAGCCGACAATGCACCCTATTCGAATTACCTGATGATCCAGGCGCTCGGGCGGATCGGTGATATGTCGAGGTCTGACGGATTTTTCGTCGAAAGCCTGGCTGCGGCCATGGCGCAAACATCTGACGGCGCTCTGGAGGGGCTCAATGCGTTCCTTGAAAAGCGAGAGCCGAAATTTCGCTGACGCATCGAAGTAAAGGTGTTCGCATCGAACTGTGCGGCGCTTGGTGGTTCAGGCCCCGCATTGGAGCCTGAACCAATTTTGGTTACTTGCGAAGTTCGGTCCAGATGGCTGTGTAGTATTCCAAAGCCTTGGGCGAACATGTCGGCAGGAACTTGCCCGCACTCGCCAGTTCGGCCGGGATAAGGATCTCCGGCGCGTCCTTCATGTCAGCAGGCATGAACGGATCGGATCCGGTGATACCGTTGGCATAACGTGCAAAGGCAGACACAAGCGC
>Ga0102812_10003063_pt1 | contig 11020 bp, 9 predicted proteins | sample ColrivemetaGS713_FD_79334 | JGI IMG/M metagenome (GOLD analysis project Ga0102812, IMG submission 79334) | Estuarine microbial communities from the Columbia River estuary - Flood tide ETM metaG S.713 | ecosystem: Environmental > Aquatic > Marine > Intertidal zone > Estuary | place: USA: Columbia... | reverse complement strand
TTCAAAATTTCCAACTATTAATAAATTCGTTCCCGTTTTATTAGATCATTCCAAGTCATCGAAAGTTGATTGGGTTAAAGGAGCTGCGTTTTTAATTCGAACCGATTTAATGAAACAAATTAACGGTTTTGATGAGCAATTCTGGATTTACGGTGAAGAAATGGACTTGTGTATGCAAGTTTGGAAAGCGGGTTATTCCATTCAGTATTATCACGATTTAGTAATAATGCATTATGAAGGACAAAGCACACGGCAGTCTTCCGAAAAGATGTTTATTCAAAACTATAAATCCTTTTATTTGTTTTTGAAAAAGAACTACCCAAAAAAGAGTTTACGCCTTTATCATTTTAGAACAATGAGCTTTGGTTATTTTTGGTTATTCAAAGCAACTATCTCAAATAATAAAGCTCAAAAAACTTTGTATACATCACTCTTAAAGTGGATAAAAACCGATGGTAAACAGCTAGCAGCGTAGTTTTATCAAAACTCGATGTCATGCTGGACTTGATCCAGCATCTGCACCTAAAGATGAATTTGAATTGGAGAAATGTAAGTTGAGCCCAAGTAAAGAATAGATTTTATCGGTTTAAATAATTTTCCTAGCTATTTTATTAATCCTAAAAAAAATCAGGTTCATCGAGTATGCTATCAGTTCTTTCTCTTACTAAGCTATCTTTACACAAACAGAACAAGAAAACGAGTTTATGATGGAACTTACCTTTATCATTTCGAGCAGTATAGTTATTTTTGTGTATGGTTTTTATGGCCCAATAATGATGCTATTAAAGAAAATACTTAAATAAAGAATATTTATGAATACCACTCAATTCCCAAGTATTACTTTATTAATTGCTGCTTATAATGAAGAAAGCTGTCTTGCAAAAAAAATTGAAAACAGTTTAAGTCTAGCCTATCCAAACGATAAAAAACAAATTGTTGTTATAACTGATGGGTCTAATGATTCATCGTTCGAAATCTGTAAACAATTTGTAGAAGTTACAGCATTGCACCAACCTGAACGTAGAGGAAAAATGGCTGCGATTGACCGTGCAATGGAAACTATTTCTACTGATATTGTTGTTTTTAGTGATGCGAATACCGATTTAAACATTACCTCTCTAACTCACATTGCCGAAGCTTTTGCTGACCCAAAAGTTGGGATGGTTGCTGGCGAAAAAAGAGTTACTTCTGCCAATTCAGAGTCTGGAATTGCAAATGAAGGATTGTATTGGAAATATGAATCTTGGTTAAAAAAATTAGACTCAGACACAACAACGGTTGTTGGTGCTGCGGGAGAATTATTTGCTATTCGCACTTCTCTGCACAAACCACTACCATCAGACACTATTCTTGATGATTCTATGCTTTCCATGGAAGTGATAAAAGCAGGTTACAGAATTAAATATGTTCCAGAAGCGTATGCTATTGAATCAAGCTCTTTAAACCTAGCTGAAGAATGGAAACGAAAAGTAAGAATCTCAGCCGGTGGCATTCAAAGTACCGTTCGGAGTTTTTCAATTGCAAACCCGTTTAAATACGGTTGGATTAGTTTTAGCTATTTAGTTCATCGTATTGCTCGGTGGACCATTGCTCCTTTAGCGCTACTTATATCATTAATTAGCTCAATGGGATTAGTATTTGTAGACATAGATTACGCTCCAATTTCTATTCTTTCCTTTCTTGCTGTTTTATTTACTCTTATAAGTATTAAAAAAGGAGTTATTTTTTTGCCTGGTCCGTTAAAAACTATTATCTATTTTCTATTTATGAACTTTAGTGTTATTGCAGGCTGGTTCAGATATGCAAAAGGTTCACAAACTGTTCTTTGGGAAAAAGCAAAGCGTTAAAAAAAAACCACATTTTCCTTTTTTATAGTCAATCATTTTATATAATATCTATCAAATTAAAGATAGTACTATATGAATTGTATAATTGTTGATGATGACCTTGCATCTCGCCTTCTCATTCAAAAGCTAATTGAACGATCTGGGGAATTAAGTTTAGTAAAATCATGTGTAAGCGCCTTTGAGGCCATTGATGTTTTAAAAAGTGAGGCCATCGATTTAATGTTCTTAGATATCCAAATGCCAGAAATGACGGGTTTGGAATTATTGGATTCACTTTCTGAAACACCACAAATCATTTTAATTACAGGAAAAGCTGACTTTGCTGTTGATGCATTTAAATACGATGTTACTGATTATTTAGTAAAACCAGTTAGTCCAGCGCGATTCTTACAAGCTATTCAAAAAGCGAATAAACGATTTGAACAGCAAACTCATGAGATAAAAAGTTTAGATTATCTTTTTATAAAAGACGGTACAATTATAAAAAAAGTCCCCTACGATACTATTTTATATGTAGAAGCTCTTGCTGATTATATGATGATTTACACCACAAAAAGTAAGCACATGGTTCTATCACCCATGCACGCCATTGAAAAAAAGCTTCCCCCTGAAAAATTTGTTCGTGTCCACCGGTCTTATATAATCTCTTTAGATTGGCTTGAAAAAATTGAAGATAACACCGCAATCATTCTGGATAAGTTTATTCCTGTTGGGAATACCTTTAAATCAAGATTAATGAAGCGTATAAATTTGATTTAAAGTTTGATTTTTAACACGAAAAGAAAACTCAATCACTATTTTTCTTTACAAAATCAATCAAGCCCCCTTTGGCTTAATTTTCGAACATTATCGACTCGAATTATCTCTAAAAGGGAATTTTCTATTCTGAGCATTGATTTTGTAGTGCAGAGAACTGAACTAAAACTACCCCTTTTGCCAAGAACTTCTAATACGAAGACGCATGAACTTTAAAGGGGCAGGGGCTGAATGCGAATTAGCATTCGGTACTCATCAAACTTTAGTCATAACCTTCAAGATGCGCATATAACTAGACCACGTAAGTAAGTGATAAAATCCCCCAAGTCCACTTTGGCGTACTTTTCGAACAAAATCGCCTCATTCTGTCTCAAAAACGGGATTTTTCGAGTTATACCAGCGAATATCTTTTTATATAAATTCCATTTAGCTATGTCATTCTGGGCTTGACCCAGAATCCCGGCCAAAAGAAGAATGTTGGATTATCACAGAAAGTAGCAAAGAGACAGAAATCCCACTATTTGTCAAAAGCTTCGAAACAGCTAATCGTCATTTTTCAATTGTTACTTGTCAATTGAAAAGGCTCTCATATTCATCCTAGAAAAATCTAAGTTCATCGAGAGTTCGCCTTAAAAGCAATTCCATACTACTACCTTTCATACAAATAACAATCTAATGAATAGATTCTGTATGAAACTCTCCAAAACACTACTTTTTATAATCACACTTTTTATTGTTTCGACCTGCCAAACAGTAATTGATCATAATGAATCGAAATTAGCCATAGAAGAAATTCCTATTCCAGCTGGTTTTACATACGAAACAACGAAAGAAGAACTTGTTTCATTAACCACAAATGCGCCTCAAGTTGATGTTTACTCTTCTAATGGTATCGATACTACTTTTATTGGGCGTTATTCAACTACCGATCTTGACCAAATTACAACCTCGGTTGAAAGTGAAGAGCTAATTGTAAAACCTGTTGGCGCTCAATTGCCTTCTTTAACAGTACAAAAATCAGTTTCTTCTACTCCAAGCGTTCAAGCTAGAGCGATTTCTAGAATAAGTGGGAAATTTTATGCAATCGGAACATGGGACAATAACGGAAAACCTACTTATTTAGAACCAACACGTGATATTATTGATCAGAGTTTTATCGATGATATTAATGCTTCTCTCCCAGAATCACGTCCTGTTCCTCAGTACAATGCAAATTATTTAAACGGTAAAAACATGAATACAGAAATCACCGAACTTGCTGATGTTTGGGTTACTTTTGTTCACGAAGGTGCAGGTTGGAGAAATGCTCTTGGTTATTTTACCTACCCACTTGGAAACGCTCCTACTTCAACTGCTCAAATCGATAGTTTGTTTATCCTTTTTCCTAATTCAAGTTTTACAGGTTCTGGTGGCTCACTAACTACAGGCGATAAAATATGGTTAGGACGTTTCCCTGCAAATACAGGAATAGGCTGGTTTCTTATTCCTAACGGATTTTCTACAAGTAACGGCTCTTTAACCATTACAAATGGTATAAAATACTCCATTCACAGTTTAAACGATTTCACACAAAGCACTTATAATCAGCATACTATCTTATTGAACGATTCACAGCGTCAGCTTTTACTTCTAGGTTTTGAAGATACTAGTAGACCTGGTGGTGATAATGACTTTAATGATGCGATTTTCTTTGTGTCATCTAATCCTTATCGCGCTATTGACAATCCAGAATTACTTCCAATTCAAGAAGCTGTTGATACTGATGGTGACGGTGTTTTCGACCATCTTGACGCTTACCCAAATGACGCAGAACGTGCTTATGATGCTTATTTCCCTTCTGCAACTCAGTACAGTTCATTTTTAGCCGAAGATTTATGGCCTACAAAAGGTGATTATGATTTTAACGACGTAGTAGTTGATTACCGAATTCATTATGTTCAAAACAGCAGTAATAAAGTTAAAGATTTAATTCTTGAAACAGTGGTTAAAGCCAATGGTGGTTACCAACAAAATAGCATGATGATGCACCTTCCAGTTAATCCAAACTTAGTAGAAAAAGTAACAGGTTATCAAAAATTTGATTCCTATTTACAGCTTGCTGCTAATGGAACAGAGCTTGGCCAATCGGAAACGGTTTTCATCATCACTGATAATTTAAGTAAAACCTTACCACCACCAACTGGTGCGAGAGTAACCAATGTGTTAGATGTTGACCAAAAAGTAAATCCCGTTAATCTTACCATTAAATTGACCTTTGTAAGTCCAATAACAAAAACACTTCTTGGTACTGCACCCTACGATCCATTTGTAATTCCAAATCTAGATCGTACTCGTGAGATTCACTTGGCCGGCAAAACCTTAACAGCTAAAGCAAGTGCTTCATTATTAGGAACACAAGATGATGCTAGCGGTAAAGCTGGACGCCCAAACTTTACAACGAGTACAGGTTTACCTTGGGCAATTATTATAAGCAGCTCAGTACCTTATGCAAAAGAGGGAGTCGACTTCACTCTTGGTTATTTAAAATTTTCCGATTGGGCTTCTTCTAAAGGAGCATTATCTACCGATTGGTTTCAAAATAAAACCAATTACCGTAATACTACAAAATTGTACTTAAAATAGATAAGCATACGAACATGGCTCTTACACCCATCGAATTCAAGAATACAAACACAGAATTGCAACATATTTCCCAGGCTTTAACGATTGCTGATGCTAATGGAATTTATATACATGTTAATGAAGCCTTTGCGAGTATTCTTGGAGAAGATGCGACCACTGTAATTGGAAAATCTTTATATGATTTTATCCCCGAGTCAAGTGTAGATTTAATTCACGATACCTTAAAAGTTTGCAAGTCTGGTAAAACTCATCAGTTTAACTTAATCCTAAAAAATAGCTCCCAAAAACTGATTGAAACTTCGTTTACTTGCATTCCTATAAGTAGAGATAATGAATTTCAAGGTGTAATTTCAGTTATTAATAATTTAACTGTTGCAAAACAGATAAACGAGAAAGTTCAACGAAAAGAGCATCTTTTAAAAGGTGTTTCTGAAGCACTAAATGCTTTAATTTCACACACTGAGCTTCAGCAAGGAATATCAAAAGCTATTGAAATTATTGGTAAAGCTACTAAAGCCGCACATGTTTTTTTCCTTCCCGTTACGATTTTAGATGTTGAAGGAAACTCTATTGTTTCACAACTTCTTTGGCAAGCTGAAAATGCGAAAGATGTTTCTCTTCATCTTAAAGATATTGGCAGCTTTTGTGATGTTATTTTCGAAAAAGAGTACAGTTATCTAAGTACTGGAATGCACTTCGATAATAAAATGTTAGCCTATTATCTTAACAAATTTAAAAACTTAGATAAACTTGGCTTACGTTCATTCATCCTAATTCCAATTGTTTTAGAAAAAGTTCCAATTGGCGTAATTGGTATTAATTCCTTTGAAAAAGATTTTGAATGGTCCGCTGATGAGATTAATGCATTAATTGCATTCACATCGAGCACTTCAGCTATGATTAATAGTGTGTTGTCAAAATTAAAATTCAAATCTCAAAAGCTATTTTATGAAAACGTACTAAATCGTATTCCATCAGATGTTGTTGTTTTCGATAAAAACCATCGATATAAATTTATAAATCCGATTGCGATTTCTGATCCTGAAATTCGAGAATGGCTTATTGACCGCGATGATTTTGAATATGTTGCTTTCAGAAATAGACCCATTGAAATTGCTGAAAATAGAAGAGCGTTTTTTAACAAAGTAGTTGAATCTAAAAAAATGCACTTTTGGGAAGAAAAGGTTACGAATGCCGAAGGAAAAGACAAATGGATTTTACGTTATCTATATCCCGTTTTTAATGGAAATGACGAATTAGAAATGGTTATCGGTTATGGATTAGATATAACAGAACGCGTAAAACAAGAAAAAGAACTAATTAAAGCGCGCGAAGAAGCTATTGAATCCCAAAAAGTTAAGCAAAACTTCCTAGCTAAAGTAAGTCATGAAATTCGGACTCCAATGAACGGCGTAATTGGTGTTATGAATTTATTAGATCAATCTGATTTGAATGAAGAACAAGAAGAATATATCGGCATATTACGTGAGTCATCAAGTTATTTAATGCACCTTATTGATGACATTCTCGACCTTTCAAAAATGAATGAAGGGAAATTTACACTTAGCAAAAATAATTTCAATCTAAATGAGATTTTAAATGGCGTTATTTATGCAAACAAACAAAAAGCCGAATCAAAAAAGCTAGATTTTATTACCAATTTACCTGAAAATAACGAACAATTAGTTTTTTCAGATCCCGTTAGAGTTCGTCAAATTTTAATGAATTTGATTAGTAATGCCATTAAGTTTACGCACAGTGGATCTGTAGAATTTTCAGTAAAGACATCAAAACCTTCTTTTGATAAATTAAACTGCGTATTTACGATTAAAGACACAGGTGTAGGTATTGAAGAAAGTCATAAAGGCAATTTATTTCAAGCATTCCAACAAGGCAAACCAGCTGTTGGGCAACAGTTTGGAGGGACAGGGCTTGGCCTTAGTATTGTTAAAGAAATAGTTCAATTAATGAATGGAACTATCGATATTTCAAGTACACTAAATTCTGGTACCGAATTTAATGTGTATCTTACTTTTGACTTGGTTAAACAAGGTGCAATTGAAAAACAAAAAGATTTAATTACGGATAACAACTTGTTAAAAGGGCTACATTTATTAGTTGTTGATGATCACCTAATTAATTTAAAGATTGCTACAAAAATTGTAGAACATTGGGGGGTTACGGTCGAAACAGCTCAAAATGGCGCCGAATGTCTCAACATGTTAAACGAGAAAAAATTTGATGTCATTTTGATGGATATGCAAATGCCTGTGATTGATGGAATCGAAGCTACTCGTTTAATCAGAAAATCGGATAAAGACTTTAAAACCATTCCTATCATCGCCATGACCGCCGCTGCCTTACCTGAAGAAAGAGAACGTTGTTTAAATTCAGGAATGAACGACTATCTAGCCAAGCCATTTAATCCCAACAACTTATTAGAACTACTCAAAAAGCACTTTGTACCTACACAGCAAGAAATTGTTGAAGTAGTTGAAACTGAAGTGCAGTCTGAATTCTTCAACTTAGATTATTTGAATGAAGTTTGCGGAGATAATCGCGATTTTTTAAAAGAAATGATTGGTATGTTTAAAGCAGATATTCCAGTAATAGTTGAAGATATGAGAAAACATTTAGCTCTTGAAAACTATAGTGAATTAAGTAAAACTGCGCATAAAGGTAAATCTGCGGCTGGTTATATGAATGCGGCTGGTATGAGAACTCTACTAATTTCGATTGAAGAAGAAGTTAATAAAGCAACATTTTCCAATGCCATTCTTTCTACATACATTGATAAAACTGAGACTATTTACACACAAATTATAGCTGAATTAGCAAAAAAGGACTTATAACATGAAAGCTAAACTACTCGTTGTTGACGATGATAAATCTATGATTCAATTACTTCGTTTTGTACTTGAAAAAGAATATGAAGTAATCACTTCCGATAACCCTATAACAGCCTTAAACCTGCTAAAAACCTTGCAAATTGATGGAATTGTCTCTGATATTTCCATGCCAACTTTAGACGGTTTCGACTTCTTGAATTCGATTCGAAATGACTTAAAAAGTACGATTCCTGTAATCATGTTATCCTCAAAAGATTCATCCACTGATAAAGTAAAATTCCTATTAGCCGGCGCCGATGATTATCTAGTAAAACCGTTTAATCCCCAAGAATTAACCGCCCGTTTAACTTCTGTTTTCAGAAGAATGAGATTGGTGAATTAATGAGGGTTTTTAGATTAGCTAAAAACCCACTCAAGTAACAACAGGTTACCTCATTTGCAAGACAATTTTGAACAAATGAAAAACAAAGTGAGTGCTTTTTAATAGCTTATACATTTGTTGATGATATGCAATTTACTTTTCTTCACTGTAATTAATACCCTTATGGTATACAGGTGAATTAAGCCTATTTGCTAAAAAAACTTGACAACATGAACGTACAATACATCTCAGATAATACAGGGAAAACCACAGGAGTACTTATCCCTATTTCAGAATGGAATGAAAGACAAATACAAAGATATTGAAAACATAGATGTTCCAGTTTGGCAAATAAAAGAAGTCCGTAAACGTCTTGATGACTATAAAAACAACCCTGAACTGGCAATGGACTTTGAAGCAGCAATGGATGAGATTGAAAAAGATTTATAAATGTTCACTATCATTCTATTACCATCTGCCAAAGAAGAAATAAAAGAAGCTGCATATTGATAAAACAGTAAACAAAAAGGATTAGGAAAACGATTTACTAAAGAAGTACGCTCCAAAATGGAGTATATCCGTGAAAATCCAAAACTTATTGGGTTTCGTTAGGATAGTACCCGATGTGCCGTTTTAAATGTTTTTCCCTTTATGGTGCACTTCTCAATTAATGAAGAAGAAAAAACAATTATCGTTTCTGCTATGTTCCATACTTCATTAAACCCGGAACGGTGGGAAAAAGATAAGGTTTGAGCAAGTCTTTAATGCTCTCGAAAGTAAATCTTCAATCCCCACACAAGGCATATTTTTCGATGGACAAACCATTGATACGTATGAGTTTACTACTAAAATTATCAACACTGCCCAGAAAATCTGATTTTGATTAATAACTCCAAAATTGATGAATTAACTCTGAATCATTTACCCATCAAATCAAGAATCGTACGGTTGCGGTTTAGCAATTTTTTTAATTCAACAATTAATTGAAATTGGCTCCTAATCATTTTTTTTTTGTTTTGTTTTATTTGGCAAAGAAAATGGGTCTATATATTCAATTATATCACCATTCGATACTACTATCGGAGATTTTTTTTGCTTTTTGAAGTCAATCATTTTCTCATGTGCAACCTCTAAACCGCGCATCATTGCGATCACTTGTTCATTTTCTATTGGATACTTACTATTTGTATTGTTCATTTATTTTTCTCCATTTAATATCTTCTAATATATTCATTTCACCATTATCAGCATAAGCAATAATCTCTTGCTTTATCTTTGAATTATCATAAAATTGCCAGTTTGTTACAATATTCATGTAAATGGTGAAAAAGTTTTTAAGTCCAGAATAATATCTTCTCTCAATCACTTCTTCTGGAATGGCATGTCCTCCTTCTTTAATTCTAAATCGAACTCTTTCTTTTGCCAATTGTACTGAATTTAACCAAAAGAAAACAATTGTTGTTTGATATCCCTTTTCCTTTGCTTTAACGATAAGATTCTGATAAGATTTTGTTGCTAAGGTGGTTTCAATGGCAAAGCTAACCTCTTTTTTTAATAATTCATCAATACGATTGAGCATTAGTCTTCCCGCTTGAATAGCAACACTTTCTGGTTTGAATGGAGATAAACCTCTTGCAATTTCATCAGCATTAACAAACTCATCACATTTCAAAATTTCTGGCAATACAGTGTAACTTGCCGTTGTTTTACCAGCACCGTTGCAACCTGCTATGATATAAATTCTCTTCATTTTGCAAGATAAAGTATTTATAGATTTCGCTTATATCAAAATAACGATTTTAACTTATTCTAAAAGTTTGTAAAGATAAAATCTATTCGTAAAGTGGTTTACTTTTTGGAATCTCGAAGCGAATTCGATTAAGCATTTTGGGAAAAATTGAAAAAATGAGCTTACTCTTAGTTGATAGTTAGACACTCCTTTTGAATAACTACCGATAACTGGATTAAGTAAAGTTTTTACCGCAAAGGCAAATTCTCGTAGTTAAACAAGCCTTTCACTTTTTCAATCATTTTCTTCTCTGAAAAATCTTCTTTGTATTTGTTGATGAAGAATAAAATCCATGCAAAATTGAATTGCAGCAGATTGATGCCGAAGAGATATAAATTGGTATCGTGATTGAATCCTAGTTCATATTTAAAACCTGTTATTAAACTAAATTGATGTCCAAATCCAATTCCGTCTCCAAATATCAGAAATACAAAACTATAACTGCCAATTGCTAGTATATAAACTACAAACTTATTTTGAATTGCAAATGCCTGCATAAACAATAAAACCATTGACAATTTTATAGCCCTATTTTTAAGTAGAAGTACACCTGTTATACCAGTTAAAATAAAATGTGGAATAAATATTAATTCAAACCATATTGGTTGATAATTCCCTTGAATAAGGGAATGAATAATTGCAGTTAGTACATAAACAGAAGAAAATATCTGATACACACCAATTGTAATTAAATATTTTTTCATATCAATTTACTCTAAATGAGTTTTCTATATTGATAACATCAATATTTATTGTATTAACAATCACTTTCGGATTCTTTTAAGATAGTTATTCG
>Ga0102812_10003059_pt1 | contig 11026 bp, 9 predicted proteins | sample ColrivemetaGS713_FD_79334 | JGI IMG/M metagenome (GOLD analysis project Ga0102812, IMG submission 79334) | Estuarine microbial communities from the Columbia River estuary - Flood tide ETM metaG S.713 | ecosystem: Environmental > Aquatic > Marine > Intertidal zone > Estuary | place: USA: Columbia... | reverse complement strand
GGCAATCGAAACGGTTGCCTCATTTTTTTTGTTATATAGTCCGTCAACGCAGGATTTGTGAATTCTGACTTGCCCTTTTCCCGCCTCGCTGCGTTAATCCCGACGCTTCGGGACGCCAACGCGCTGCGTTGCCTACGTTTTTTGCCTTGCGAGTCGAAAAAATAGCGGCGTCATCTTTTCAAAAATCCTGCCTTGACGGACTATACCTTGTATCTTTGTATTCTATAAAAGAATTTTTCTTATCTCCGATAATTTGCAAGACGGTATAATTACAAAATCAACGGGAAGCTGGTACAATGTTCGTCTGGAAGGCGGCCAGATCATTGCCTGTCGTATTGGTGGAAAATTTCGCCAGGACGACAAACGACTTACGAACCCCATTGCCGTTGGAGACAAAGTCAAAATAGAGATCGATGTTGAAGAAGAAGGAGTTGGGGCCATTCGCACCATCATGCCGCGCGACAATTATGTTGTTCGTCAATCTCCTCGTAAGAAGCACTCGCTCCATCTCATCGCCAGCAATATCGACCAGGCCATCATTGTGATGACCATCGCTCAACCAAAACTTAAGCAAGGGTTTATTGATCGCTTTTTGCTGATGACCGAGCCTTTCAATATCCCTACCATCATCGCTTTCAACAAAGTGGATGTTTACACAGAAGATGATATTGACACCCTGGCGTACCTCCAAGGCGTTTACGAAGACATTGGCTACCAGACCTTAATCCTATCGGCTACCGAAGGCCATGGTTTGGAAGACTTTAAGGCCATTCTGAAAGACAAAACGACCCTGATTGGTGGCCAGTCGGGGGTTGGAAAATCTACGCTGATCAATGCCATTGCTCCTGAGTTGGACTTGCGGATCGGAGACATCAGTGACTACAGTGGCAAAGGCCAGCACACAACCACCTTTGCCGAGATGTTTGAGCTGCCTTTCGGTGGTTTACTGATTGACACCCCGGGGATCAAAACCCTCTCCTTTAATTACCTCGCACTGGCTGACGTTGCCCACAATTTCCGGGAGTTCTTTGTTGCCTCCAGCAATTGTCGCTTTGGCGGAAGCTGCCTGCACCGGAGTGAACCAGGCTGCGCCGTAAAAGCTGCGATTGAAGCCGGCGAGATCAGTGAGTTGCGCTACTTCAACTACCTGGCATTGCTCGACGAAGTAGATGAGCAGAATTATTGGGAGAGGAGAAATGTATAGGAGATAAAAGTCTTTTCTAACGCAAGCGATAAGCCACTCCCAAGCCTAAGCGAAAAAACATCATTTCTTTGCTCAGTTTCCCTTTCAAAACCTCTTGGTCACCGGTAATCAAATAGTCGCCACGGATCGTCGTTTTCCTGGAAAAGGAAGTATCAAATCCTATCAAGCCGACAAAGTTTGATCGTGGAAAATGATACGCATAATCCAAGCCAAATTCCGGCGACACAATCAATTGATTATCGGGATTGCTATTCATCTCCGCATCGAAAACATCGATTTGCGTTCCTGAGCTTGGAATCAAACCAAATCCAACCCCGATACCAATAGGCATATAAAAGGTAAAACGTCCACCAGCATTGAAGGACAGTTCGCTTCTTGGGCTGATCGGCAACTGGTACTTCAGCCCCATCAGCACCGCAGCGTAAGCAAGATCAAAAAAGGTTGCTTCTTGGTTATATGGCCGGTTGAACCCAGTATTTAAAAATGCCTCACTTGCTACTACTTGTAAATGATACGAGTCGAGCCCCGCCTCCAGGCCAATATCCCATCTGAGGCGCGGATGAAACGACTGGGTATAATTGGCCCTCAGTGCAAACATGTAGGAGCCATCCGATACCACATCGGCTTTGTCTGCCTGTAATACGGAATAGTTTCGCTCAAATTCCAGCGCCGGGGTGCTGCCCGCTAGTACCTTTAAACTGATTTCGCCCAGAGGTCTGCCAACAGTAGTAGCTTGGGCCTGTAAGGTTACACTTGCCAGAAAAACCAGCACGAAGCAGCTAATTATTCTAAAAATCCATTTCCCTGAATTCATTTTTTTCGCGCGTTAGTTTACTAAGCTGGACTTTCGGTAAATACCTAAAGTGCAGTATGAAAGATTGGTAATACATACAGGGTGGATATACTAGAATTTGAAATTGTTTTGTAGCTTACACATCATTTCGATGTAGTCGATAAGTGTTGGGATTTCTGATTCAATCGACACCCACATCAATACAAAATATCTTATCATGGCAGAAGGTACAGTTAAGTTTTTTAACCAATCTAAAGGATTCGGCTTTATTGCTCCAGATGACGGAAGCAAAGACGTTTTTGTTCATGCTAACGGATTACTAGACGATATCCAGGAAGGTGACCGTGTTTCTTACGAAGTAGAGGAAGGCAGAAAAGGCCCCAATGCCATAGAGGTTAAGAAAATTTAGTAATTTAGGGTTCGGCGAAGAATAACTTCCTCCTTTTAATGCTGATCTTTCGGCGCTGAACTTCGTTGCTTATCACTTGCGTAGCTTTGGCTATGCGCGTTCTGCGCGCCTTGTTCAACACCGAAATCTCTAGCCTGAAATGGGGAACTTATTCTTCGCCGACCCCTAAGGTATTTTTTTCTCCGTCTAGATTAGGTTCTTTTCTGCTCCCAAGCCCAAGCCGTCTTCATAATGTCTTCGATACTGTAGCGAGGCTTCCAGCCTAGCTCCTGAGCAGCCTTATCAGCATTTGCGTAAATGGAGACCACATCCCCAGCCCGGCGCTCGCCGATCCGATAATTAAGCTTAATGTCGGCCACTGTCTCAAAAGCATGGATAGCTTCCAGGACGCTTACCCCCGTTCCGATACCTAGATTGAAGAGTTCGCAGTTGCTGCCCTGACGATTTCCCCGTAGGTAATCCAAGGCGAGCGTATGTGCATGGGCGAGATCCACCACGTGGATATAATCGCGGACACAGCTGCCATCGCTGGTATCATAATCGTCGCCAAAGACCATCATTTCCTGACGCTTACCGATAGCCGTTTCGGTGATCACCGGTGCGAGATTAGAGGCAGGGTTAGAAGAAGCTTCGCCAATCAGGCTACTAGGGTGTGCTCCTGCGGGATTAAAATAGCGCAGCAGTACCGCCTGAAAGTCGGGGCTTATCCGGCAGACATCAAAAAGGATGTCTTCGCACATTTGCTTGGTACGCCCGTAAGGCGACTCTGCCTGCTGCCGGGGAGTCTTTTCCGTCACCGGTAACTCCTCCGTATTGCCGTACACCGAACAGGACGAAGAAAAGATCAGGTGCTGGCAGCCCGTCTCCTGCATCGCTTCGATGACATTGAGTAGGCTATTGAGATTGTTTTGGTAATACCTAACGGGCTGATGGACAGATTCCCCCACGTGCTTAAGCGCCGCAAAGTGGATGACGCCCGTAAATGATTCCTCCCGAAACAGTTGTAAAGTAGCTTCCCGGTCGGCTAGGTCAATCACATGGTTTTTCACCTCCACTCCCGTGATTTGAGCGACACCACTGAGGGCCGACTCATCGGCGTTGCTAAGATTATCTACCGAAACCACCTCGTAACCATGCTCGATCAAATCTACGATAGTATGGCTCCCGATATAACCGCAACCTCCAGTCACTAAAATTTTCCCCTTACTCATATTGTTGTTTTTTGTACGGCTGATGTTCTGTCTAAGTAGTTTAGCTTCGCTGATCGTCGCAAGCTCCTCAAAGTTGACGGAAATAAACCTATTTTCTTTTTCTGAAGATTTCCCTTTTTGCGCACGCCTAGTCCAAGTATTCCTAGTCTTAGCACAAAAAGCGAAATCAAAAGAAAATAGATTTATTTTTTCCCGTCCCTAAGAAAAATCCCGAATACCAGCCACTAAGCTAATATTCGGGATATATGGAAAAGGCTCGAAATCGTAGAATTATTCCTCCGATTCAGCAGCCCTGTTCCTTTCTTCTTCCTCTTTCGAGTTCTGTATCTTATTAAGCAGCAAGGCGGCCTTCATCAGGAAGTCGTCGTGGTGCTCGGTATATTCGTTAAAAATCATCATCAGACGAGCTGCGTCAAAAGCTGCTGACTTGGGCATCAACTGGCGGGCAGCGATAGGGTGCAACCAGTACTCAAGGTTATTGGAACGCAAATAAGAGCGGTCCATTTCAAAACCAATCACCACTGCCAGCTTGTTCAAGCTAAAGAGGTAATCCGTTTCCCTGTTGAGGTCTTTCTGAATATCGATAATTTGATGACGACCGAAGTCTACACCAGCACGCTCACACAGGAAGATATCCCGGCGACCGTCGAAAACAACGATGTCTTCAAAACGATATTTTTTGAAATTGCGCAACAAGAAGCCCTTGATGGCCATTTTGGTCGAGCGCAAGTTTCTGAAAGCATAAGAAAGATCATGCTCCTCGAGGCGAAATTCTTCATCAAAGCGGCTCCGCCTGCGGGTCCGCATGTTGATGACTTCCTTCCCGCGGCCGACGGTATGACCTAGTTCATTGGTCTGGGCATAGACGTTGACGACGTCAACATTGGCACTGTTGACCCAGCTTTCAAGAAAGATTCGGTTAGAGCCTTGTTCAAAAACTAACAAGGAGATTTCACTGATGGCGTAGAAGTTTGGATACCCTCCGTAAATATTGCCATACTTTAATTCCAAAAATGCGATGTTCCTGTTCACGGTTTGAGGTTGTGTTTCAGTTTACTGTAATTGTTTTCGGGTGTTCTTCACTTGTTCATTTGGTAATAGACGTGCAAGGTAGCCAGAAATTTTAATTCCTTTAAACACTTTCCGGCTAAAACTGGCCTTGCGTGTCCTAAACACGGGCAAAAAGATAAGGATTTAAAGGACAAATTGCCCGTTTTCATAAATTTTTTCACCGTTCGCGTAGATTTCTCCTCCCTTTGTCATGTCTGCAATCATATCCCAGTGGACAGTTGACTGGTTCTTCCCTCCTGTTTGGAGGTACGACTGCCCGATAGCCATGTGGATGGTGCCGCCAATTTTTTCATCAAAAAGGATGTTTTTGGTAAAGCGGTTAATCCCGTAATTCGTGCCGATAGCCGCTTCGCCAAACCTGCGGGTTCCAGGTATTTGGAATACCCGATCCAGCACTTTCTGCCCTTGCTTTGCTTCCCATTTATCAATGTAGCCATCTTTCACCCACAGGGTTACCCCTTGAACTTCTTCCCCCTGATAAATCGCAGGGTAATCAAAATGAACCACTCCATTAACGGCATCCTCTACGGGCGAAGTATAGACTTCTCCACTTGGCATATTGGTTTGCCCATCAGAATTGATAAATGTACGGCCGTCGGTTCGGTAGGTAATGTCAAAAAGTGGACTGCGATAACGGATTTCCTGACAAGCATTGAGATGATCAACAATGCGTTGCTGATCCCTGCGTACCTGCAACCAGCTTTCAATGGGGTCTTCATCGTAAAGACGGCAAGCACCGTAGATGAAGTCTTCGTATTCTTCTAAAGACATCCCGGCTTCCTGGGCAGCGGCCTGGGTAGGAAACTGGCAAAGATTGCGCTTCAGCGAACGATCTGCCGTACGGGTAAAATAAGTTTTCGAAAGATCAGCAAGCGCTTCCTGCCGGATTTCTCGTCGATCGGGGTCAATTTGTTGCCCTTCCCGCAAGTTGAAGGGAGCGCGAATATAAAGGTAAGCATCAAACTCTTCCATTGCCTGGCGGTACAGCGGAGAGATGTATTGAAGCTGCTCGTCATTTGCCGTTTCTAAAAAGATTCGGTTCTGCTCTCTGAACTCTAATTCGTACTCTACGTGAGCGCCCACCCGAACCGCCTCGCGGTAAACTTCACGGAGCAAGTCTTCCGCCAGCGTGGTGGTTCTGATGTATAATCGTTCTCCCGCTTTTAGCTCTAAACAGTAATTAACCAGTAACCGAGCGTAGCTTTGTAGTATGTTTTTCATGTTATTGGGATGGTTCTAAGCAACTAATCAATCAACAACAGCCTGTCTACCATTGTTTTGCAATGTAGGGATAACGGATATGGTATTGCCCCTTCACCATCTCCATCATTTTACTACGCAAAGTCTCAATATTCTCTTTCGTAATCGCCGATACCAGGACGCTTTCCTGATCAAACTGCGCTTCCAGTCGTTGTTTTAAACCTACTTCAATTTCTTCCTTGACGTCATCTTCCAGATAAAGATCATAGTTCCTCTCACGATACAAATCTATCTTATTGAAGACCATCAGCGTAGGTTTCTCCAGCGCCTCCAGTTCTTTCAATGTTTCATTAACCGTACGAATATGGTCCTCGTGTTGAGGGTGCGCCAAGTCGACCACGTGTAGTAGGATATCGCTTTCGCGAACTTCGTCCAGGGTAGATTTGAAACTCTCCACCAGGTGGTGAGGTAGCTTCCTGATAAACCCTACGGTATCAGACAAGAGGAAAGGTGTACGATCAAAAGCAACTTTGCGCACTGTAGTATCCAGTGTAGCAAAGAGTTTATTTTCCGCAAAAACGTCCGACTTCGTAAGCAGGTTCATGATGGTGCTCTTGCCCACGTTGGTGTATCCTACGAGTGCCACCCGAATCAAATCACCACGAGTTTTACGCTGGGTTTCGTTCTGTTGATCGATTTTCTCCAACTGCTTCTTGAGTCTCGCAATCTTATCGCGTACAATACGACGATCCGTCTCGATTTCTTTTTCACCAGGTCCACGCATTCCGATACCACCACGCTGGCGTTCCAAGTGAGTCCAGAGCCCCCGTAGTCGAGGCAGGAGGTATTGCATCTGAGCGAGCTCTACCTGGGTTTTGGCCTGGGCCGTTTGTGCCCGGCGGGCGAAGATGTCCAAAATAAGCGACGAGCGGTCGATGATTTTCACCTTCAGCTCTTCTTCCAAAATATTGGTTTGCTTACCGGACAGATCATCATCGAAGATGACGGCAGTGATGTCTTCGTGCGTTTCAATGTACTCCCCGATTTCCTCCATCTTTCCTTTACCCACAAAGGTCCGGCGGTTGGGGTGGTCCATTTTTTGGATAAACCGTTTTACGGTCTTAGCGCCTGCGGTGAGGGCTAAAAACTCCAATTCATCCAAATATTCCGTAATCATGTCCTCCGTTTGATCACGCGTGACCAAACCGACGAGAACAACCTGCTCTACTTGCTCTGCGAGGCCCTTCTGTTGCGAAGAGGTACCTACATTCCATCCCTGCTGCTCCATAATAATCTTCTTTTAATTAAAAGTGCTCGCTGCGCTCGCGGTAGTGTTCGTCCCGAAGTGTCGGGACTCACGGTTGTGCTCTTCCGATAAATCGGAATCGCGGGGGTGCTCGCTGCGCTCGCGGTTGGTGCTCGTTCCTCGCGGGAGTGCTCGCTTACGCTCGTCCCGAAGCCTCGGGACGGCTACCGCCGACGTAGTCGGCACTCCCGCGATCCCGACCTTTGTCGGGAGAGCACTAGTAAGCCCTTTCGTCCTTACCTTCCATAAAATACATAAACGATTTATTGACGACACGGTTCCCGCCTGGGGTAGGATAATCACCGGAGAAATACCAGTCACCACTGTTTCCAGGGCAAGAGGCCCGCAAGTCTTCAATCGTTTGGTAAATAACCTCTACTTTAGGCTTGATGTTAGGAGGAGTGATAATTTCCGCAATTTTTGCGGACACTTCCTCGTAAGTAAACTCTTCGTAGAGGGCTTTCACCTGATTCGTCATCTCTTCCTTAGGGAGTTTTTCCTGCGCCTCACAGCGTTCGTAACACTCCTGCAGAAGGTGTTCTTTTTTATTTTCTTTTAGCAATGCCACCAATGCCCGAAAAGCCACAAATTCGTTCATCTTCGACATATCTATCCCGTAACAATCAGGATAGCGGATTTGTGGGGCCGAAGAGACAATAATTATCTTCTTCGGTCGCAAACGGGAAACAATCTGAATGATACTGTCGCGCATAGTCGTTCCCCGCACGATCGAATCATCCATAAGTACCAGGGTGTCTTTTTCATTTTCGACGATACCATAAGTAACGTCATAAATATGCGACACCATAGCTCCCCGAGAAGTCGTATCCGCTATAAAGGTACGCACCTTCGCGTCTTTGACCACTATTTTTTCTACCCTGGCACGAGCCTCCATCACCTTGCGCAACTTTTCCGGGTTGATATTTTTACCCATCCCCGCAATCTTCTCCGCCTTGAGCGTATTCAACTCATTCTCCAGGCCATCTACCAGGCCGTAAAAAGCGATCTCCGCGGTATTGGGTATAAAAGAAAAGACTGTCCGTTTGAAGTTGTTATTCACATTCTTCAATACGGCTTTGGCCAACCGGCGACCCAGTTCTTTGCGTTCCAGATAGATGTCGCGGTCATTCCCTCGGCTAAAGTAAATTCGCTCGAAAGAGCAACCCAATTTTTCTCCCGGATCAGTATAAGGAACAACAGAGGTCTCGCCGTTCCGCTTTACAATCAGCGCATGCCCGCGAGGAATCTCCTTCACTTTACTGATGTGCACATTGAGGGCCGTCTGGATAGCAGGGCGCTCACTGGCAGCTACCACTATTTCTTCGTCCTGATAATAAAAAGCAGGGCGGATACCGTTGGGGTCACGCATCATGAAGGCGTCGCCGTGACCAATGAGGCCACCCATCACGTAACCGCCATCAAATTTCTTGCTGGCCCGACGCAGTAAGCGCTGCAAATCGAGTTTCTCGAAGATGAGGTCATTGATCTCCCGGTTGGTATAACCATCCGACTTGAACCAGTTGAAAAGGCGCTGTACTTCATCGTCAAGGAAATGACCGATTTTTTCCAGTACCGTTACCGTATCACTGATTTCCTTGGGGTATTGGCCCAATTCCACCAGCTCCTGAAACAACTCATCCACATTGGTCAGGTTGAAGTTGCCCGCCAGGATCAGGTTACGAGGAATCCAGTTATTCTGCCGCAAAAACGGGTGACAGGTTTCGATACTGTTGTCGCCGTGCGTGCCGTAGCGCAGGTGTCCCATCAGCAATTCTCCAGTGTAGGGCAGGTTTGCTTTTAACCATTCGGCATCAGCAAGCTGTTCAGGGCTTAGTTTTGTAAACCGCTGAAAAACCTTCTCAAACAAGTCATCGAGGTAGTTGGAAGCATTACTTCTCTTACGGCTAATGTACTTGTTGCCTGGCTCAATGTCCAGTTTCAGCGTCGCCAGACCAGCGCCATCTTGCCCACGGTTACGCATCTTCTGCATCAACAATTTCAGTTTGTTGAGGCCGTAGAGGGCAGTACCGTATTTATCCTGGTAAAAAGAAAGGGGCTTGCGGAGCCGGATCATGGCAATACCGCACTCGTGTTTGATTTGCTCGCTCATGTGGAGGGATATACAGAAGTTTCCTGCAAAAATAGAAGAATAAAATCGCCTAAAACAGGATAAACGCTACGAATGTGAAAAACGTTGTAATCATCAGATAATACAGGGCACCTCCCGACGATTAATAAAGTAAAAAATCTATTTCTTTAGTCGATCTAAGCCTTCCCTCGCCTGTATGTATTCGGGCGCTAGCCGAATGGTGTGCTCATAATCTTGAATGGCCTGTTTGTTGTTGCCCATCACCTCCGAGGCATACCCACGGTAGTAATAAGCCGCCGCATAAAGCGGTGCATTTTCGATCGCCATAGTAAAATGCTCGTAGGCTTGTGGGATGGAATCCAACTCAAGCAAAACAAGCCCGGCATTGTAATAGCTTTTCTCCTCCATGGGTGCCTTACGGATCGCTACTTTATACAACTCCAGGGCACCTTGTGGGTTATCCTGGTCCCAGAGGTATTCCGCTTTCGCGCTCAGGGCAATGGTATTGTTACTATCTACCTCAATAGCATTATCGAAGAAGGCTTCGGCTAGATTGCCATCGATGCTGGCGTGCAATTGCCCAAGTTTGATCCAGGTATCCAGTACCTCGGGGTCAATTTCGGAAGACTCCTGGAAAGCATTGATCGCTCGGTTGATATCGCCCATTTCTTCGAAATTCTTTCCCATAAAGAAAAATGCCAGGGCATTTTGAGGATCAATGCGCATAACTTTATCAAGGGAAGCCAACGATGCCTGGTTCATTTTGAGGAACAACTGGATCTCGCTGAGTTTCAACCAGGAGTCAATATCTTGTGGTGCTATAGCTACCGCCCGCTCCATGGTTTGCAGGGCCAGGCGAGAACGAAAATAATCAAGATAAATATCCGCCAGCAGATGGTGATAATCAATATTGACGGAATCCAGCGAGAGGGCTACCGTCATGTCCGCAATAGCCTGATCGTAGCTGTTCTTTTCGTAGAAAATCTCGGCCCGCAAGGCGTACAGATCGGCATTATTGGGGTCTGCCACAAGGCGTTGGCTCACCTGATCGATTTCAGCATCGCCAGAAAGGGCAAGATCGTCAGTGTTTTGATCAGCAGGCTTATCGCCGCTACAGGCCGTCAAAAAAAATATCCCCGTAAGGATAGTCGTCGCGAACAGTAGGAATGTTATCTTTCTCATGGCACAAATTTACAGCTTAATGCTAGTTTAGAGCCTGTTTTTGTGTGTATTAATAGACAAAGTGTCTCTGCCATTGTGTGAGACCCTGCTTTTTTTTGGCAAGGACGATACCCGATACTAAGTTTTCTGGGAATTTTTTACTTAAAATGCTTCTTCATGAACCTATGTAACCATCTTATAAAAACCGTTATCCTCTCTACCCTTGCGGTACTAGTAATCAGTTGCTCTTCCTCAACACCCCCGGAAGCAACAGAACAGCCAACCGAGCAGGAGCAATCTCCATCTGCTTCGTCCTCTGAGGAAACAAGTTCTCCCACAGAAAAATCGCTCCCACAAAAAGTAGCACCAGACACCGTCACCTTACCTACTACCCTGAGAAAAATCGCGCAGGCAGAAGGAGACCTCAACAAAGATGGGCAGCCGGAATTGGTTTTAGTCCTGGACGACTTACAATCCGCTGACGATTTTGGTATTTCGCGCAGGATACACATCTATCGACTGGAAAATGGACAATGGAAACGCTGGGAGGAATTCCGAGGTGGCATCCTCAGCAGCGAATCC
>Ga0102812_10003058_pt1 | contig 11028 bp, 11 predicted proteins | sample ColrivemetaGS713_FD_79334 | JGI IMG/M metagenome (GOLD analysis project Ga0102812, IMG submission 79334) | Estuarine microbial communities from the Columbia River estuary - Flood tide ETM metaG S.713 | ecosystem: Environmental > Aquatic > Marine > Intertidal zone > Estuary | place: USA... | reverse complement strand
GCCAAAGTGGCGGTCGAACATGTCGGACGGGCACATGTAGGCGAATGTTTCAAAGGGCTGACCTGGATTGCGGTTCTGCGCAATCTGAGTTTGCTACTCTCAAGCCTTGATACCTGCTTGCGAGGGGGCGTGGTGGATGAAAACCTCAGGGCAGTTTCAAATCAGAACTGAGAATAGTGGAAAAATATCTTGGCGGGTTGGTCGCCCTTCAAGTGCAAATCGATGAGTCAAAGAAAGGTAAGACGATGTTCAGACAGATATTGGTAGGCCTTGATGGCTCCGGGAAATCCAAAAAAGGGGCACGTGTCGCGTTTGATCTGGCCAAACACTATTCTGGCACTGTCACACTGATACATGTCCCACATGCGGAAACTGCGGCTTTTGTTTTCGGCGCTTTGTCCGGATATCATTCTGGCCTGACAAAATCCAGTTTTGACGAAATAGAAAAGGCCGGTCAGAGGGTATTGGATGAGGCACTCGAAATTGCGGCGGATGTCGGATTTGATGCTGTAAAAACGCATATGCCCCACGGGGATGCCGCCACTGAAATTCTTTTACATGCGGATGAGATTGGTGCTGATCTGATCATTACAGGCCGTCGCGGATTAAGTGGGGTGGCTAGCATGGTTTTGGGCAGTACGTCGCAGCGGATCAATCAACTAGCAAAATGCGCGTTTCTCTCGATTGTTTGAGCCTGACGAAATTTCCATGGCTAAGAACCGAAAGCGGAGCCGGGGAGAGGTTTCACCTGCTTTCGTTCTACTGCGCAATTCGTCCAAGAGTTTCGGCTTTGGCGAGAAAAGCTTTTTGAGTTTGCCCGCTGGGATCCTCAGCATTCCCAAAAATACTCCATTTGACGGGCCCTAATCCGCAGAACTTGAGTATGTTTCGGTCAAGACTGCGCAAAGAATGTGCGAAAAAGAACCAGCGATAGGCAAGCCCCGGCATACCCATGGTCACGATCACCCGCGCAGACTTGCCTTTGAGAGCAGGTTTCCAGCGTTTGCCGTCCATCTCGAACGCAAATCCTTTTCTCAAGACCTGCTCTATCCATGCCTTAACAATCGCCGGGAGATCGCCCATCCAGAGGGGGTAAACCAAAACGATATGATCTGCTGTACGCACGGCTGCCTGACCGGTTTTCGCGACCGCAGGCAGATCGCCGCTTTCCCACTCAGCTTTTGACCGAAGGTACGGGATATTCTCCTGCGCAATCCTGATTACCTGAACCTCGTGGCCATTTTGTTCAGCCGCGATGCGGTAGCTTTCTGCAATAGCGTGGCACAAATGGGTTTCCGAAGGGTCTGGGTGGCCTTGAAGTATCAGGATGCGTGTCAAGATTGTATTACCTTCTTGCGCGGACGTTGATCCTGATCCGCAGAACTCAGAAAACGGGTCAGATCAGACAGGGAAATAACGCCGAGCAGGTCGTGATCGGAAACCACGAGAAACTTGCGCTGTCCGGTCTTTGAGATGACTTCAAGCAAGTCTTGAACAGGAAGATCGGCATTCACCATCACGCCTGAATCCAAGCCAACAAACACATCGTCGACCCGCGTATTTGCCCAGTTTTCCCGTTCAATTCCCGCCAAAACGGAAGGGTCCATATGACCAAGTAAAATTTCGCCGTCGAGGACCGGCACGAAGGTTACCTGTTTTTGTAAGATGATTTGATTGACGAACTCGGACAAGGTCATATCAGGGCTGACTGTGACGGGATGTCGGGTCATCAACGCCCCGACAGTGCGCCCGTCGAAGGCTACCTTTGCCAGTTGTTGAGTGTAACTGGCACGCGCAGCAACCAGAATAAAACCTGCAATCATAATCTGCCAAAGCCCTGCAACAAGCGCACCCTGAAACAGCGCAACGACCCCCAATGCCATCAACACATAAGCAAGAAAAGCGCCTGACTGCGCGGCCGACCGGGTGGCAGAAAGTACATCACCTGAGCGCGACCAAAGGAAGGCCCGCAACACGCGGCCGCCATCCAGTGGAAAGGCGGGCAAAAGGTTGAAAAGGGCGACGATCAGATTGATGACGGCAAGGTATCCGACGACCTCGACAAACGCGGTCGGAAAGCCAGACCACCCTGCAATGATTTCCAGTGTCCAAAATCCGGCGGCAAGGCACAAAGACATGGCAGGGCCGGCCAATGCGATCCAGAACTCCACGCGCGCGGAGGTTGGCTCTGATTCAAGCTCAGCAACGCCGCCGAAAAGGAACAATGTAATGCTTGTGATCGGAACCCCGAAATGACGCGCGACAACTGAGTGCGCCAATTCATGCAACAAGAGCGAGGCAAACAGCCCCAGCATCGCGACAACGGCCATCGTGAGGTAAACTGACATGCTCGCATCGGGCAGAATTTCAGGGAAAAACTGGTGAGACAAGCTCCATGTGATGAGCGCCGCAACAAGCAACCAGCTGGGATCTACCTTGATTTCGAACTTGTTGAGCGTGATAATTTTTACAGCATTTGCAAACATGGACGCCTCGTCTTTGCAGTCACGATAGCAATGATTGCAGTGGCCTGATTGATATGGCTCAAACTGCATCAAGCAGGATGGAAAATACCTCCGACCAGATAGGCGAGAAGAGCGGCCATGCTGCCAATAAACAGCGTTTCGCAGCCTGAACACCACCACCTTGAAAGAGACCAGCGGCTTTTCCCCGTTCCAATCATGAAAAAATGTCAAGAGCGTGTGGCAAAGATTGAGAGTGCAAAGGCATCATCAAGCGCCAGCAAGAACGGTACAAGTGGTACCGAGCCTGCCACCAGAAAAGCTGCAAAAGTCGCGACGGCGGCACTCAGCGGTCGAGGTTCAACTTTGGCAGACCACATTCATCGGTCAGCATCAGACCGATCCACGTCTCATTGTTTTTGACGATTGCGGTCGTTGCCTCCTGCAAGACGTCTCCCGACAGCCCCCGCAACTGCAAAATCCGACGCACTTCCTCCAACTCACCTTCCGGGTGCTGAGCGATATGGCGTTTTTCCGTCCGGATGATGCGCTTTGGCATGGGTCCCTGCGTAATTATTTGCCGCCATGGAAAAGCCATCAGCGATAATATTTGCCAACCCGAGGGCCACTATGATGCCGTGCGGCAAGCCTGCACCCTCAACCCGGGCGATGATGGCAAAGGTTGTCACAGCTCCGTCGACCCCGCGATAGATGACATCTTTGAGATGCCCTGCGGGCTGATTTCCCGAAAGGCGCCGCGCGATTTTTTCTGAGCCGTGCCCATGATCATTTGCCATGGCTGGAGGCTGCATGGCTTGCCCGCCGCGCGATTGAGCGATGTCAAACTGGTGGTTGGGAAATTTGGTATTTCGACACGATGCAGGTTCCGCTGACCACGCTTTTTCAAAGCACACTACTTTTTGCTATTTGAGCAACTGTGGTCTGGATTGCCGGGGCGCGGCTTGCCTATTTGGCAGATGCGCTGGCGGATCGTTTTAACCTGGCCAAATCGCTCGTAGGCCTGTTGCTTCTCTCTTTGGCGACATCTTTGCCCGAAGTGGCAACAACACTGGGTGCGGCAGCGGCGCAGGAGCGTGATCTTGTTCTTAACAACCTGTTTGGGGGCATCGCGTTGCAAACGGCCATTCTGGCCATGTCTGATTTATGGGCCAGGGGGCCAATCACCAGCTATCCTCGAAAAGCAAATCATGCCCTTGAAGCAACGCTCCTTGTGTTGCTTCTGTCCCTGACGTTGATTGTCACGAATTTGGGGGAAACATTCGTCCTCGGAGGGGTCGGACTTGGCAGTGTTGGCATTGCGGTGTTGTATTGCGGTGCTATCTGGCTGCTCCGAAAATATGACAATAGCAGCGATTGGGTGTCCGTTGATCTGCCTGATCCTGACCCGCTTGCATTTCCCGCGCCCACCGGATTGACGCAAGCATCCGATAGGTCATTGATCTGGCAGGCAATAGCGGCTTGCGCGGCCATCTTTGTTTTCGGGCTGTTTCTGGTTCTCTTTGCGCAGCGGATCGCAGATCAATCAGGTCTGGGGACCGGGTTCATCGGCGTTACGCTGCTGGCTGGCGCGACGTCCTTGCCAGAGCTCACAACCAGTATCGCGGCCGTGCGAATTGGCGCCTATACAATGGCTATTTCCAATATCTTCGGCAGTAATCTGATCATGCTGGTACTGGTCTTTCCTGCGGACGTGCTGTTCCGCAGCGGCCCTATTTTGCAGGAAACATCGCATACTGTCAGCCTTGCGCTGGCTTTCGGTATCGCGGTGACGGCGATCTATCTCGTCGGGTTGATTGTGCGGCGGAAACCAAAAGTCGGGGCATTTGGGCTGGATTCCATTTTGGTGCTACTCACGTTCCTGGCAAGCCTTCTGGCCTACTATCATGTGCGATTAGGTTAGTGTCAGGTTTTGGGTGCAACATCACCTGCAAAGACCTCCGGCAATCAGCCAGCATCGGTGTGCCCAGCGTCACCATTAGAACACTCAGCATAAGCGGGTTACTAATAAATCCGAAGTGCCATCCAGGAGGACTCAGAAAAAGGAAAGCAAAATGCGGGCTTTTTCCCAAGCAATAATAGCACTGAAGGCCGCTATCCCGGCCAGTTCAACACCCTGATCCATCAAATAAACAATATTCATGAACCAGGCTGTCCTGCTTATGCGCCACGCAAAATGAGTCCCATGGGATACCAACGAATTGAACGTTGCTCTGTCTTTGGATTGATCACAAGGATGATCTCTCGATCAACGGTACACCAGAGCTGATGGCATCGCTTGGGTGCGTGATGACTTTTTCACCGACTTCCAGGCCGTTCAGAACTTGAACAATTCTGTCATTTCGGCGTCCAAGGGTCACCAACCGCTTCTCGGCAACACCATTCTGCGCGACAAAAACAGCCCAATCCGCACCGGTACGGAAAGCCGCGCTCAATGGGATTTGCAAGGTATCTTCGACGCGCCATTCAACTATCCTCAAAAAGACCGAGAACCCCACGCCCAGATTTGCGCGCTCCATGCTTTCGCTCGTCAAAGTGAAATAGGCGTCGACTCGTTGTTCTTCGATCCCCAGTGCCGAGACTTTTGTATGAGCTTTGGGGTCAATCCGGTCCAGCTTTGCTTCTAGCACCGTATCTCCACCCCATCGTTCCACATAGGCCAGCGCACCAGGAGACAGTCTGACAGCGTCATTCGACAAGATGTCCGCAACCAGCTCCAGTCGCTCAGGATCACCGATGCTTACGAGCGGCGCGCCGATAGACACAGGTCTTTCGCTGATGGCCGCAACCGAAAGGACGACGCCATCCGCAGGCGAAACGACTTCTACACAGCAGGTATCAAGCGTTGAAATTCCTTCGCTGGGGGTTAGCAAGCTGGCCCGGGCCCGTTCGATGGCACCATCGGACATTTCAATGCGCGCCCGCGCAGCTTCAATCGCTGCTTTGGCAACCGCAAGCCGCTGACTGTCATCTTCAAGCCGTGTAACCGAAGCCACGCTACGTTCAACCAAAGCCTTCGTTCGGTCGAATTGCGACTGCGCAAAAGCCAGTGTTTGTTCCGCCTGCGTCAAATCGGCTTCCGCCACATGTCTTGCCGCAAGGGCCTCCTGAAGCGCAGCTTCTGCCTGTAGCTTGGTGCGCGCATCCAGCAGTCCGGAAGATAAAGGGCGAACAATTGCAACAATGGTCTCGCCTGCGTTTACCCGGTCGCCTTCCTGCACAGGCGATCTCATCGCAGTGCCTGAAATCGGTGATGCGACCTCAAAAAGATCACGCACTTGCGTTTGGCCATCTGCATTGATGGTTATTTCCAGCGGTCCTTGTGAAACGATGGCGAGATCAACTGGCACCGGGTCCGTACGAAAACTGACATACGACAATCCCGCGATCATAGCGGCGCCCAGTCCGATCAGAATTACAGTTCGGCTTGAAGAGGCCATGGGTCACTCCCTCGTTTTCATCACGGCGACCAAGTCCAACCGGTCCAGCTTGCGTCGTACGATCAGTACCGAGAGGAGTGCTGCAATCAGAACCACAAGACTGGCAATTGTAAAAGTCGCCGGTTTCAGTACCAGAGGAATTGCATACAAATCGCTGGTAAATGCGCTGGTCATCAGCCGCGCAATCCATGATCCGATGAGCCAGCCAACAGGTTGTGCGATTAATGCAATCAACATCATTTCGCCCACAAGAATATACGAGACCTCGCCTCGACTAAAGCCAAGGATGCGCAAGCTGGCCATTTCACGGGCACGCTCCGAAAGCTGAATGCGGGCCGCGTTGTAGGTGACGCCGATCGTGATCAGCACTGCGACAGTAATGTAAATCGTATTCATCACCACCACGTTTTGTTTGATTGTATTCTGAAAGGCTCTTCGGTTTTCTTTCATTTCAATAATGCCCGAGACGTGCGGAGTATTTTTGATGGCCCTGTGCAACGCGTCTGTCTCAAGGGCATCCAGTGTGATGTTTGCCGTCGTGATGCGCGGGGCTTGGCGAAAGAGCGGGTTCATATATTCGTAATCCATGTATGCACCCAGACCGAAATACAATTCCACCAATTGAGAGACCTGAACGCCGATGGTTTCTCGCCTTCCGCTCAGAAATTCGATCTCAATACTTTCGCCCACATGTACGCCAAGATGATCCGCAAGCCGTTTTGACAAGACAATTCCGCCCGGAGGTACGTTCAGTACCCTGCCGTCTGTATCCAGAATGCGGCTGAGATCGCTACCGTGGCGGCGCGCTTCGATGCCGACGCGTTTGCTCAAATGGCCATGGTGCAGAATTGCTGCCTGGAACTGCTGGCTTTCCGCCTGCAAGACGCCAGGCAGGTTGCGCACATCCTCGATTGCTGCTTCCGGGACATCGTCGCCAAACAGCAGCATCGCATCCTGCCGGTTTGTCTGGTAGAAGGCCAGATCAACAATTTCATCCAGTGCATCGTTAATAAACGTCGCTGCGACTACCGATGCTACAGCTAGTGCAAGCCCCAATGAAGTCAGCATACTGCGCAAAGGCCAGCGCAGCAAAGATCTCAGGATCATCACCGTAGATTGCCTCAGACGAAGGCGCGTCATCACGTCATCAATCACGGTCCGCTTGAACCGCGGCGGGACAGGCGGTTGCATTGCAATCGCGGGGGCAAGATTGGCGGCCTTGAGTGCAGCTTGTGTCGCCCCCAGACTTGTCGTTGCGAGACCTGCCAGACCTGCTGCGGCGTATACCCAATAGGAAACGCGAAAAATCACATAAGGAAAATCAAAGAAATCAGCATATTGCCCTGCAAGAGCACGGGCCAGAAATGTGCCGGCGATCCAGCCTGCGACTACACCGACTACGGCAATCAGCGCCGCCAGCATCAGATAGTGCAGACAGATTTCAGTATTGGAGTATCCGATTGCTTTCAGCAGGCCGATCTCGCTGCGCTCAAGGGTGATGATACGACTCATAACCATGCTGACGAGAAAACCGGAAATGCCAAAGAAAATTGGTGGAAGAACAGAGGCCATGCCTCTCAATTGATTGATTTCGGCGTCCAAAAATGCATCGGACTGCTGGAGATTTCGGTCATAGGCGCCCAACCCGCCAAAGTGTTCGAGTAGCGTATCGAGCCTCTCTATTACCGGTTGCGTCTGAACGCCCGCCGCTAGCGACAGAGAAACATCGTTAAATGCGCCGGTCATGTCGAAAGCGGCGGCCGCCGCGCGTTCCGACATCCAGATTATACCGAAGGCTTGATTGTCCGGCATCAAAGCACCCGGGCCAATCGTGTAAATGAACTCGGGCGACAGGACCGTTCCGACAATTACAAGCTCACGTTTCTGGCCCCGGAGATTGGCACTGAAACGGTCACCCAACTCAAACCCGTTGGCTTCGGCAAACGGAGCATTCACCATTACTTCATCGGTCTTTAGCGGATCGGGAATCCGCCCTGAAACGAGAAATGGCACGTTCAAGACAGGCTCTGACATTTCGGGATAGGACAGAATGTGGCCCACGGCCGTTCTGGCGCGCCCTGGAATATCAAGGATCGCGGGCCCCGATATCCGCGCTTCAACACTGACAACCCCCTCGATGCGCGCAATCTCGGCCAACAAGGACAATGGCGCGCGGTTGGTCTGGGCGAACACATTTGCAAAGCGATTTCGCTCATAATAGGCCGCCCTGGTCTCTGACAAGGCCTTGTACATCCCCACCGAAGTCAAAAGGATCGCAACGCCGCAGGCCAATACGAGGGCGATCGCAACCGCCTGTATCCAAAGCCGCTGAAAATCCCGAAGCAATTTTTTGTCAATGGCGTGCATTCCGGTCACCATGTAATCTCAGACGGTGCAAGACGCTGCTCATTCACCCGTACATCGCTGATTTTTCCGTCCTGGAAAAAAATGACGCGGTGCGCCATGCGTTGAATCTCAGCATTATGCGTGATCACCACGGTCGTTGTGCCAAACCGTTCATTGATGTCGCGCAGAACTTCAAGAACCTGCACGCCGGTTGTGCTATCGAGCGCACCTGTGGGTTCATCGCACAGCAGAATTTGCGGGCGCTTGGCAATGGCGCGTGCGATGGCAACGCGCTGTTGTTCACCACCGGACAGCTCGGATGGGAAGTGGTCCATCCGCTTTCCTAGCCCGACCAATTCAAGCGCTTCTTCGGCGGACATCGGATCGGGAGCCACATCCGTGACCAGCTGGACGTTCTCCCGTGCGGTCAGACTGGGCACGAGATTGTAGAACTGGAATACAAAACCTACATGATCGCGGCGGTATTTCGTCAAGCCTCTATCAGGCATGTCCGTCAATTCAATATCTTTGAACCAAACACGCCCATCCGTCGCATGGTCCAGTCCACCCAGAATATTCAGAAGTGTCGATTTTCCACTGCCTGAAGGGCCCAGCAAGACGGTCAACTCGCTTTCATAGAGCTCCAGATCAACTCCGGCCAAAGCAAAGACCTTGACGTCCCCCGTCTCGTAAATCTTGGTGACCCCTTCGGTTCTAAAAATCGTATTGGCCAAACCACGCTCCTGTTGTGATCGAGATTATCGGGTATGGTAGGGGAGGGATTGATCGATCTCAATTAAACTCAAGTGCCTTTGCAGCACCTTTCAGATCAGCAAGAAACGTCGTGCGGTATTGATTTACTTAAGAGTTTGATGCGGTTTTACGGTCAAGGCGCTTGAGAGCGTAGCTTTACTGTGTTCTGCTCTCATGATCGACTGCGGCCAAAGGTGATGCGTCCCACCCTTGATCTTCACGAAGACTTCGTTCAGACGCCACTACCCGTTTGAATGGGTTCGCAGTTGGCGTATCGTTGTTCAAGGTAATCGGGCTGCCAACTTAGGGCCGAACCTGCCTCTCTATGTCCTGTGACAACTTTCAATTCGGATAACCAAAGTGGGGCTGTTCACCGACGCCCTCTATTTCCTCAAAGAGGCTTCTGCAGCAGAGCAATGCACGCTCCAGCGAGCAAAATGGCAGCTGCAACCAATAGGCTGATACCGATATTCCCGAAGTAGTCTCCTATCATGCCGGCGCCATATGGGCCGACAGTCTGAGCAATGGCGAATACAACCGTAAAGATGCTGATCGCTCTGCCCCAGGTCTCCGGCGGTAAATTCTTTCGGGAAAAATTTGTAACAGCACCCGGGGCCATGAAAACGCTCAGCCCAAAAACAATTGCTGAAAATAGCAGAGCGGGGCCACTTGGCAGCACGACTGGGAGAGCCGATCCAATGGCGATACCAACCAAGATGAGTGCCAACGGAAGCCCCGATGCATGTCGCGCCAGTATCGGACGCCAGACCAGTGGCGAGACGCAGATGCTTAAACCCAGAAGCACCCAGACCAGCGAGATAAAAGCGGGTTCAGCAGACTGATGTGTCATCCAGGCAGAAAGAAATGTCAGGTAAACGATGTAGCCCAGGCCGAACCCCGCGTAGCCAAGCATTTCAGGTAACATACGGCGCCAAGGCACGGGCGTAGCCTTGGTATTACTGGAAGCTGAGGGAGGACGAAGTTTCCAAGCCGACCACAGGCAGAGAGGCAAGAATGACAGGCTAAATGCTCCGATAACGATCCAACCCATCGGCCATGCGGCGGGGCCATAGGCATCGAGCATCAATGGTATTGATGCACCGGCCAGAACGATACCCAATCCGCCACCGGACCCAAATAGGATCGCAATTGCCAAAGCATTTCGACGTGGATCACCTTGAAACAATCCTGCCGCCAGGGCGCCTGCCGTCGAAAATGACATTGCACCGAAGACACCGGCCAGAACCCTCCAAAGAGTTTGCCACCAGATGACGGAGTTCAGGCCAGTTGCGAAAAGCGCGAGCGTCGTGGCAATCAAGCCGAAGGCAAAAAGTTTGGTTGGCGAAATGCGCCCTATCAAAACCATTGTCAGGATGGCACCGAAAATATAGCCGAGCGCATTGGCCGTGTTTAACCATCCAGCTTGCGAGTAATTCCATCCCATCTCGGACTGCATCGCAGGAAGCAGCAGCCCATATGCAAACCTTGCAAAACCGTTGGTTACCGTAACCCCGAGTGCAAGACCTGCGAGTACAAGCCACGGTCGAGACAATGCGGTGGATTTTGCGGTATCCTGAGGTGCGGTTGAAACGGCCATGATCTCTTTGCTATGCCTGACATTCCTGAAGTGGAAGCACGAAATCTACAAACGGCAAATTACGAATAGCCACGCGTTTGAAATCTGAAGGTCTTCCAGACTGTCCGCCATGCCGACCAAGCACCAATCTGGTTCGCCGGCCATGCGAATTCCTCAGAAAGTTATTGACGGTTCCATCCGCAGCGCGGACGTATTTCCAACCTTGGTGTGTCGTACCGTGACGAACCGCTGCTTTAGGCCCGAAGCATTCATCAAGTTGTATCAAAACGCGAGCGATCAAACGGAGTTTTGTGTTTCATGGTTAGCTGTGGATGATATTTTAAGGTGGCGTTCTAGATCGAAGCTCAGTACCAATAAGCCTCATCAAGAGAATTAAAGTTATAAATAACAATGAGGTAAGAAAACAGTGTTC
>Ga0102812_10003054_pt1 | contig 11030 bp, 9 predicted proteins | sample ColrivemetaGS713_FD_79334 | JGI IMG/M metagenome (GOLD analysis project Ga0102812, IMG submission 79334) | Estuarine microbial communities from the Columbia River estuary - Flood tide ETM metaG S.713 | ecosystem: Environmental > Aquatic > Marine > Intertidal zone > Estuary | place: USA: Columbia... | reverse complement strand
GAAATCATTCTGGGAATTAAACGAACTCCAAATGAATATAAACTATGCGCGATTCTGTGAGCAGCAATTGCAAAAAATCCAGGATACGTTCTAATCACTTCCGTTTCACTTCTAGCAGCAGGGTCGCCATCAAAAATAGCTTTAACATCTTTTTCTAAAAGCTGATGAATTTCTTCCAACTGTGAAAAAAACAATTCAGCCACATGCTCCACTTCATCTTCAGACTTTACAGGATTTCGATAAAGTATTTGCTCTAATTGAAGTTTTAATCGCTCAACATGAAGTTCAAACTCTTTTTTAGACTGAAATTGCTGTTTTCTGAAATCAGGAAAAAGCGTCCCTAATAACTCATTAAACCACTCCGATACAATAGCAGGCGAAGGACAACTTTGGCAATCTTGTTGATTTGAATAGAGTTTGTCGATAAAAGATGATTTCATGAAGTAGTTTTTTTATTTATATCAAAAGTACTTGATAATTCATTCATCTGTTTTAGAAATCGAGACTGAAGTCTCGCATTAATTGGTTTGGTGCGAGACTTCAGTCTCGTACTATTTTGCAATTTAGAGACTTCAGTCTCAAGTTTTTATTTTTTTTGGGAAGATTTTTTGGTTTCAAGCGTCTCTATACTAAAAAGGAAAATTTATGAGCCGCAATTACAAATTTTATGATTCAAGAAACCCACATTTTATCACGTTTTCAACTGTTGAATGGATCGACATTTTCACTCGTCGTGTTTATTACGATACGGTCGTTAATAGTCTAGCTTTCTGCATAGAAAACAAAGGTTTAACTTTACACTCTTGGTGCATTATGACCAATCATGTTCATTTAATAGCAAGTAGTGAAACCAATAAATTAAGCCATATACTTCGAGATTTGAAGAAATTCACCTCTGTTCAATTGCTCGAAATAATTATTGATAATCCAAAAGAAAGCCGTCGAAATTGGCTGAAGTGGATTTTAAAATCCAATGGTCAGCACAATAGCCATAATCATCATTATCAACTTTGGCAACAACATAATCATCCTATTCTTTTGGAAAAAAATGAGCATATAGATAAAGCTCTAGATTATATTCACCAAAATCCTGTAAAAGCCGGTTTTGTTGATGAAGCAGAAGATTGGGTTTATAGCAGTGCTAAAGAATATGCTGGGCTTCGGAATTTATTACCCCTTGTTTTAATTGAATAATCGAGACTGAAGTCTCTTTTCTGCATTATGAGCACGAGACGGAAGTCTCGCGCTAAATAGTTTGGTGCGAGACTTCAGTCTCGTACCATTTTGCAAACCAGAGACTTCAGTCTCAAAATATATTGCAGCTTTAAGAGAATTTATTCGCTTTTTTATTGGGAGTCTTTTATCTTAATTAGTATATGGAAACTCCTGTTCAACAATCAACTTGCTATCACTGTGGCGCCGATAATAACGGCGCTCCTGTTTTTCATGATGAAAAAGCATTTTGTTGTAATGGTTGTGTTTCTGTTTATCAACTACTTACAGAAAGTGGGCTTGATTCTTTTTACACTATGGAAGACAAACCTGGGGTTCGAAAATACTCATCAGATTCTGGAAAATTTGATTGGCTAGACGATTCTGAAGCATCCAAAGCATTAATTAAGTATAGTGATGAAAAACAATCACTTGTAAGTTTTTATATTCCTGATATTCATTGCGCCTCTTGCGTTTGGTTATTAGAGAAACTCCCTTCGTTAAAAAAAGGAATAGTAAAGTCTGAAGTAGATTATCTCCGCAAAGAAATAAGGGTTTGGTTTAATCATAATGAAACTTCAGTTCGTTCTGTGGTTCAAATGCTAGCTTGGTTAGGTTATGAACCAATGATTCAACTAAGCGACCTAGAAAGTGAAGCTGATTCGAAAAAACCATGGAGAAGAACCTATTTAAAATTAGGCTTAGCGGGCTTTGCATTCGGCAATGTGATGCTTTATAGTTTTCCAGAATATTTGGGTTTAGATTTATATAGTGAATACCTGAGAAGTATTTTCACTTGGTTAAGCGCATTAATCAGTATTCCTGTCTTAGTTTTTAGTGCCGAAGATTATTGGAAAAATGCTTGGTATAGTATTAAAAGTCATCGCATAACCATGGATGTACCACTTACTATTGGAATCTTTGCCATGTTTGCCCAAAGTGCTTATGAACTTATCAGCAAAAGCGGTTCTGGTTATTTTGATTCTTTTACAGGATTAATTTTCTTTCTTTTGATTGGAAAGTTATTTCAGCAAAAGACTTATCATGCAATTTCATTTTTCCGCGACTATCGTTCCTATTTTCCCATGTCTGTTTTTGTTAAAAATGAAGACGGATTTAAAGCTATTCCTCTAGCCAAATTGAATAAGGGAGATGTAATTCGAGTACGTAACGAAGAACTCATCCCTGCCGACTCAACATTAATTAGTGAAAAAGCACGTATTGATTATCATTTTGTAACAGGTGAATCTGCACCGGTTAACATCAAAAAAGCCGATGAGGTTTTTGCAGGTGGTCGACTAAAAGGTCAAGAAGCTCAATTTTTAATACAAAAAACAGTTGACCAAAGTTATTTAACCCAACTTTGGAATCATGATGTATTCAAACAAGACAAACTTACAAATCATGTTTCACTTGCAGATAAAGTCTCGCCTTATTTTACATGGGTTGTTTTAGCAATTGCATTTGCTGGATTTTTTTATTGGCAATCAACAGATACCTTGAAAGCTGTTCACGTATTAGCAGCCGTATTAATTGTAGCTTGCCCATGCGCTCTTTCGCTTTCAATACCATTCACTATGGGGTCTGTGTTAAACACATTTTCTAAAAATGGATTGTATTTACGTTCAGAACGAATTGTTGATCAACTTTCTAAAATTAAAACCATTGTTTTTGACAAAACGGGAACCCTCACAGAATCTGGAAACTTACCTTTAAAATGGGTTGGCAGAGATTTATCTGATCTTGATATTCAACTAATTGCGGCGGCAGCACTGTCATCTACACACCCCCTAAGTCTCGCTATTGTTAATTTTTTAAAATGCAAAGAAAAGCACGTTCCAGATACACTCATTGAAGTTAAGGGAATGGGAATTAAAGCTATTTTTGGTAATAAAACAATTTACATTGGTAGTGATAAATGGCTTAATTCAAATGGTATTGAAGCTCAAGATTATATCGGAAATGCTACTAAAACTTATATCGGTATTGATAAATATTTATACGGTGCATTTATTTTCGAACAAGTTTTGCGTTCTGGCGCTGCAGAGACTATTGATAAACTATCTAAAACAGGATTAAATTTAGTTGGCTTATCAGGTGACACTAAACCTAGTGTAGGACCAGTTCAAGTTCTTTTTGATTCTTTTAAAGAAAGTAATTTTAATTGCAAACCCGAAGACAAACTTAATATTATTTCTAAAATAAAAAGAACACAACCTGAAGAACTCGTTATTATGGTTGGAGATGGGTTAAACGACGCAGGTGCTCTACAAGCTGCCGATGTTGGAATTGCAATTAGTGACGATGTTCATAGTTTTTCACCCGGGTGTGATGGTATTTTACAGGCTAATCAACTTTATCATTTAGACTCCATACTACAACTATCTAAGGATGCAAATAAAATTGTGTACGCCTCTTATACCATATCCTTTTTATATAATATCGTTGGTGTAAGTTTGGCTGTAACAGGCTTATTATCGCCACTATTTACAGCTATCCTTATGCCTTTAAGTTCAATCACTATTTTGGTTTTCACAACTGGAATGGTTTATCTTATCAGCATCAAACGTAAGTTAGTGTAGGTTAATCAAAAAAATTCATGGAAATCATTGTCGTCTTAGTTGGTTTTAGTATTACAATAGCTCTTGGCTTTTTAGCTGCTTTCTCATGGGCGGTTAAAAGTGGGCAATATGATGATACCTATACCCCCTCTATGCGCATGCTTTTTTCTGATACTTCAAAAACAATAAACAACAATAACCATCAAAAAGGGAAAGACCAGGAGTAAGCACTTATGGCCTTACAACAATTCGAATACGATAACAAGGTAGTTCGCAACTTTGCGATTGCAACTGTTATTTGGGGAATTGTCGGCTTTTTAGTCGGCTTAATCGTAGCTACAAAACTCGTTTGGCCCGAGTTTTTAAGCGGAATCCCCGAACTTAGTTACGGACGTTTGCGTCCACTTCACACCAATGCTGTAATATTTGCTTTTGCAGGTAACGGTATTTTCATGGGTGTATATTATTCACTTCCTCGTTTGTTAAAAACACAAATGTGGAGTAAAAAGTTAAGCAATATTCACTTTTGGGGCTGGCAGGCAATTATTGTCGCTGCAGCATTAACACTACCTCTTGGTTTTACATCAAGTAAAGAATATGCTGAATTAGAATGGCCAATTGATATTGCAATAGCTGTAATTTGGGTCATATTTGGCTGGAATATGATGGCTACCATTTTCACACGTCGTGAAAAGCATATTTATGTTGCAATATGGTTTTACATTGCTACATTCATCACAGTTGCACTTCTTCATATTGTAAACAATCTTGAAGTTCCTGTAACGCTCTTTAAATCCTATTCAATATTTGCAGGAGTTCAAGATGCACTTGTTCAGTGGTGGTATGGGCACAATGCGGTTGCATTCTTCCTAACAACACCCTTCTTGGGAATCATGTATTATTTTATTCCGAAAGCAGCTAATAGACCTGTTTATTCTTATAAACTTTCTATCGTTCACTTTTGGTCTCTTATTTTTATCTATATATGGGCAGGTCCTCACCACTTGTTATATACCTCTTTACCTGATTGGGCTCAATCTATAGGTACAGTATTCTCCATTATGTTAATTGCTCCAAGTTGGGGTGGTATGATTAATGGTTTATTAACATTGCGTGGAGCTTATGATCGCGTTCGTGACAATCCAGTTTTAAAATTCCTTGTAGTTGGTGTAACTGCTTACGGTATGAGTACTTTTGAAGGTCCTATGCTTTCACTAAAAAGTGTAAATGCTATTGCTCACTACACTGATTATATTATTGCACACGTACACATGGGTGCTTTAGCTTGGAACGGTGGATTAACATTCGCTATGCTATATTATATTGTTCCTAGAATTTATAAAACTCAATTATTTTCTAAATCATTGGCAAACACTCACTTCTGGTTTGCAACGCTAGGTTTATTATTCTACGCCATTCCATTGTATGTTGCTGGTATTACCCAGTCTTTAATGTGGAAAGAATTTACTGTTGATGGTTTCTTACGTTACCCAAACTTCGTTGAAACATTAACTCAAATTATGCCAATGTATATGTTGAGAGTTCTCGGAGGTATACTTTATATAACTGGTGCACTTTTCTCCGTTTTCAACTTGTATAAAACTGCGAAATCTGGATCTTTATGGGCATCAGAACCTGATGAAGCACCGGAAATGATCAAGATTAAAGAACCTATGCCAAAATTTGGAAACAAATTTCACCATTGGCTTGAATCTAAACCTGCGATATTAACCATTCTTGCTTTATTGGCAGTATTAGTAGGTGGTATTGTTGAGTTCATTCCTACTGTTATGGTTGAATCCAATATCCCAAAAATTGCTAGTGTAAAACCTTACACTCCACTTGAACTAATTGGCCGTGATATTTATATCCGTGAAGGCTGTAATAACTGTCACTCTCAAATGATCAGACCTTTTAGAAGTGAAACTGAACGTTATGGTGAATATTCAAAAGCTGGCGAGTTTGTTTATGATCACCCATTCTTATGGGGTTCACGCCGTGCAGGTCCAGATTTACACCGTGTTGGCGGAAAATATCCAGACTCATGGCATTACCTCCACATGAGAGAACCAGAATCAACTTCACCTCAATCTATTATGCCTCGTTATCCTTGGATTTACGAGAAATCAATTACTTATAGTGATCTTGATGCAAAAATAGGTGCTCTAAAATTCTTGAATGTTCCTTATACATTTGAAGCTGGTGAAGCTGAAGCGAATGCTCGTATTCAAGCTGCAAAAATTTCTAAAGGCTTAAAAGAAGCTGGATTTGCTGATGCTGAAGCGGATAAGGAAATTGTTGCTGTTATTGCCTACTTACAACGTTTAGGCACTGACATTAAAGCTGCAAATGCCTCAACAGCTTCTTTGGAGTAAATCATGTATAAACAGGTTCTAAACTCAATTACTGATATCGAAATATTTCCTGTTATCAGTCTGATTTTGTTCATCAGTTTTTTTGCTCTTATGCTCTATAAAGTATACCACTCAGGTTCTTCCTGGGTGGATCATATGTCTTCTCTTCCTTTAGAAGAGGGCGACTTAAATGGAGCACTTTCAGCCGATGCGACTGACCCAAAAAACAAAAGAATATCAATGAATTAAGGAGGTAACACTCATGTCTGAAAATGTAAATAAAAAACAGCAGGCCGATATTTTCGATGATGAAAAAGACGTATTGCTCGATCACAATTATGATGGCATCCGCGAACTAGACAACCACATGCCTGGTTGGTGGGTTTTCGGATTTTGGTTCTGCATTCTTTTTGCAGTTCTATACTTACTCTTCTATCACGTTTTAGGCTGGGGTCCTAGTTCTAAAGGTGAATATGAGGCAGAAATGGCTGGAGTGGTTTCTCAAAGACCAACAACTCCTACTGTTAATACAGACGATTGGGTTGAATTAACGTTTCTAACAGATGTTGAATCAGTTGAAAAAGGAAAAGTAATTTACAACACCATTTGTAATGTTTGTCATGGAGCTAACGGCGAAGGCCTTGTTGGACCTAACCTGACTGATGAATATTGGGTTAATGGTTGTGATCCAAAATCAATCATGATTAGTGTACAAACAGGATTTCCTGCTAAAGGTATGCCTGCATACGGCGGTGGCAAACAGTTGAATACAGACGAGCTTCAACTTGTTTCGAGTTATATTCATTCTCTTAAAGGTTCAAAACCGGCTAATGCAAAGCCAATTGATCCAATTAGAGAACTTATTTGTGAATAATTAATTAAAAAATAACTATGTCAAAGTTCTAAACTTTGACATAGTTTACCTTGGCGCAAGCCTGCAACTTGTTTCAAATAATTTCAAGGTAGTATATATGTTTAAATTTGAACCTGACCCATTTATGGTTGGAGGAGACGACGAAGATCAAGAAGGTTTTCGGAATCACATTAACTCCATAGGTGAAGGTGGCGGTCGGAATTGGGTATTTCCTAAAAAACCCACGGGTAAACTTACCAACGCAAGAGAGATTGTAGCTTCTATTCTTTTATTATTCTTTTTTTCAGCTCCTTTTATTAAAATCTCTGGGCATCCTTTTTTACAATTTAATTTTATTGAACGAAAATTTGTCATTTTTGGGAGTGCTTTTTGGCCATCAGATTTCCATCTATTAGCAATCGGTGGCTTAGTAATGTTACTAACAGTTGTCATTCTTACAGCTGTTTTTGGACGTATTTGGTGTGGCTGGGCTTGTCCACAAACCATTTTTATGGAACACGTTTTCAGAAAAATCGAGTATTGGATTGAAGGTGACCGTTCGGCTCAAATTCGATTAGAAAGACAAGATTGGAATAATGAAAAAATTCTAAAAAAAGGCATCAAACACATCGTTTTCTTTGTAGTTTCTTTTATGATTGCAAATCTATTCCTTTCCTACATTATAGGAGTAGATGCTCTCTGGGTTATCATAAAAGATCCAGTTATTGATCACTGGGTAGGCTTATTATCCATTACTATTTTTTCATTTGTTTTTTATAGTGTTTTCTCTCGTTTTAGAGAACAAGTGTGCCACTTTGCTTGCCCTTATGGCAGACACCAATCTGTTATGGTAAATGATGATACAGTATGCGTTAGTTACGACTTTAAACGTGGAGAAAAGCGTGCTAATCAAAAAGTTCGGGTTCAGGAAAAGAAAAAACAAGCTCAAGTTAAAACACAAGCGGCCATTGTAACATCAAGCGATGAAATTTCATTAGTTGCTTTAGCTGAAGGAGCAAAAGTTCCTGAATCAAAACCTTACGGAGACTGTATCGATTGCGAAGAGTGTGTTCGTGTTTGCCCAATGGGAATTGATATTCGCAATGGAATTCAATTAGAATGTATTCATTGCACTGCATGTATTGATGCTTGTAATAGTGTGATGGAAAAAATTGGCAAGCCTAAAGATTTGGTTAAGTACACATCCTACAACAATATCAAGAATGGTGTTACTTCAATTTTCACACTACGAATAAAAGCTTATATTGGCGTGTTAGCTCTTTTATCTGCCTTATTTATTTATTTGTTAACAACTCGTACAGAAATTGAGGCTATAGTTACTCGTGAACCTGGTATTATGTTTACTAGAATTAATCAGACTACTTCGTCTAATTTGTTTAATTATAAATTAGTTAATAAGACATTCAACCCTAAAAACATTGAGTTAAAAGTTCTGGAGCCATCTAGTGCTGAATTAATAACCTTTGGCGGATTTTCAATGGTACCTGATCAGGAAATCACCGCTGGACGTTTCATGATTATTCTGCCCAATGCTGATTTACAAGGTGGGAAATCAACCATTAAACTAGGTTTATTTGTTGAAGGCGAACAAATTGAGGTTTTGGAAACACGATTCACAGGTCCTCAAAATTAATCTTCACATTATCTGTTCAAGGGAAATGCTGCTAACGCAGTATTTCCTTTTTTAATTAAACACTTTTAATTAGCATAATTTATGTCATCATATAAAGGTAGACCTTGGTCTTACAGTATTATTGGAGCAATTGTCCTTTTCATGATTTTTACTCTAGTACTCGTTTATATTATGGTTAGTCAAAAAATTGATGTTCTTTACCCAGATTATTACGAAAGAACACTTCAATATGATGTCGTTCAAAATCGATTAGCGGAAGGTGAAAAAAGCGAATATGAAGTTTCTCATTTTTTTTCAACCAATAAAGATTCAATGTTTTTAAATTTCCCCTCAGTTGAAAAAGCAGAAGGAACTATAGCTTTTATCAAACCCGATAATGCAAAATCCGATTTAATCTTCCCCTTTTCAGCGGATAGTGGTCAATCAGTTGCCTTAAATATTAAAGACTTACAAAGAGGCGCTTGGGCCATTGAAGTAGAATGGAAATCAGATACTGTTAATGTGCTATCTCGATTTAAACTCACGTTGTAATTCCACTATTTTCGTTATACCTATGATGTCTTTTCCCGAAATTATTGTTTCTGCCCTAATTATTGGACTGGCAGGAAGTATTCATTGCGTTGGAATGTGTGGTCCAATTATGCTTGCTTTACCCTTTGATCAGGATAGTTGGTTAAATCGATTTATTTCAAACTTTATTTATTTTAGTGGGAAAGCTCTTACCTACGCATTAATGGGACTTGCGCTTGGCTTAATGGGCTCAACTGTATTCCCAAAAGAATGGCAACAATGGCTTAGTATTGGGTCTGGAGTGCTTATTTTAATCATGACCTGGTTACCCAAACTGTTTAAATCTTCAACGCCATCTGCTTTTCAAACAAAAGTAGTTCAAACCATGGGAGTTTGGATGAAAAAACGTGGACTTTTTGCTCAATTTGTTCTTGGCGGAATTAACGGTCTATTACCGTGTGGACTTGTCTATATGGCCTTAGCTGCTTCTGTTTCAGCCGGTGGAATTCTTAAAAGTGGCCTATTTATGTTTGTTTTTGGTATTGGAACTATGCCTTTATTATTTTTAATTGGGATTAGTAGACAAACTTTAGGATTCAAATTCAGAAATACACTCACTAAAGCAATTCCTTATGTGGCAACTATTCTAGCTCTTCTTTTCATATTAAGAGGTTTATCTTTAGGAATTCCATTTTTAAGTCCCGACATGGCAAAAATGTCTAAAATGGAGATGATGAATAAAACAGGAATGAAGTCACATTCACATTAATGTCTTGTTTCAGAAACGCTTTCAGTCAATTTAGAGAAACTTATCCAGTTTTAGTTTGTTAACAAGAGCTATTCACTTATTTTAGGTGTAATAAATATTAATTTTGTCGCACTTTGAATCTCGATTAGGGAAAATTATAGACGGTAAGTGTTTATTATAATTAAGTTACAGTTCACTTATTAATTATTGATGCATAATCTTACAGATAAGGTTTTAGAGAAATCGATTGATAATAGCTTAAAAAAAAGCGACAGTTTAGGTTATACCCCCCCGCCAAATCAAGATTTAGAAGGAGAAAGTCATGATATTAGTGTTACTAAATTAATTAGATTATCATTTCACTATAGATGGATTATCCTAATATTAGTACTTATAACAACGATTTTCAGCTATTCTCTTTCAGCTTTTTTTACTCCAATTTATGAAAGCCAAGGCACAATTATAATATCTACCCCTTCTAATAGGTTTTCTATGGCTGGTAGTGATATTTCAAGTTTATTAATGAGTAGCTATGGAATTGGACTTGGCAGTTCGATTACAAATGAACTTGAAATTCTAAATTCACGAACACTTGGATATAATTTAAGTAATAAGATTTTCGAAGAACGTTTCGATCAAAATGGCCGTCTCTACCCTCTTCTTTGGCGAGATTATCCTACAGATTCAACGGCAACGACAATTGATACTGTCTATTACAGGGTTATGACGCAAAAATTAGTTTCTCAAAAAGGGAACGCATTTTCTGGAATCTTAACAATTAGCTTTCAATCTCCTTCACCTCTTGAAGCGCAACGAATGGTAAACTTACTTATTGATACCTATAGTGAAGCTTCCACCGAGTCCAACAAAGTTCAAGTTAAAGCAGCTTTAAATTTCTTAAACAATGAATTATCTGTAGTTAAAGATAAAGTTACCTTCTTTGAAGAATCTCTTAGGGAATATATGCATGATTCAGAGGTCGTAAAACTTGACACACAAACCGATGAGTTAATTAGAACCTTATCTCGTTTAATTGGGGAGCAAAAAGAATTCGAAGTTAAATTAGCAGCAACTAATGAAGCGATTAAACGCTATTCTTCTGAAATTGAAGCAATAAAACCTGGATATGCTGTTCAAT
>Ga0102812_10003050_pt1 | contig 11039 bp, 11 predicted proteins | sample ColrivemetaGS713_FD_79334 | JGI IMG/M metagenome (GOLD analysis project Ga0102812, IMG submission 79334) | Estuarine microbial communities from the Columbia River estuary - Flood tide ETM metaG S.713 | ecosystem: Environmental > Aquatic > Marine > Intertidal zone > Estuary | place: USA... | reverse complement strand
AGGCCACGCCTGCCTGCCCGTGAGGCACAGCCGAGCAGGCAGGGATTCAGCGGATCAGACGGATTTTCACAGATTTAAAAGCCGTGTAAATCCTGTTTTATCCGTTAAACTCCGAGGAGCTTGCGACGATCAGCGAAGCTAATCTGCGTTCTATCCTGTTTTAACGGAGCACGGCTGTGGCCTGACAGATTGGACACCATACCCCGCACCCCGCACGGAGGAGGCATCGCCTTTAATCCACCACCATAAAACAGCGCGGCTGCATTTTCTTGCCCTCAATTTGCACGTGAGCAATGTAGAGCCCGGCAGGGTAGTGGCCCACCTGAAACTCGATGGTACCTTCTACGCGATCGATTTTACGCTCGGCCATGAGCTGGCCCGTTTTCGATAAGATACTGATGGTGGCGGTGGCACCGATGTTGCCTTCCATGTCGAGGCGGAGGAGCTCGGCAGTGGGGTTGGGGTAGATGGCAAAGCAATCGGGGTCAAGGGCTTCTACTTCGGGGGCATCTTCTTCCAGTTCGTCGGTGGAGGGAGAAATGGTGAAATCAATGTCTGACTTGGGACTAATTTCGCCAGTGAGGTAGATAAAGGATTGCGCAGGGTCTGTATTGGCCGTGATGGTGACCCTTTGGTTGCGCTTACCCATTTTGTTTTTAGAATTAAACTCCACCGTAATGGAGGCGGTTTCTCCTGGTGCAAGGGGCTCACGAGGCCACTGGGGTATGGTACAACCACAGCTCCCTTTAGCATTGAATAAAACCAGGGGCTCCTGTCCGGTATTGGTAAACGTGAAAACGTGGGTAACAACAATACCCTCCTCGATGGTGCCAAAATCAAAGGTGGTCTCGGTAAACTCGATGGTGGTGATTAGCCCAGCGGGGGGAGCTATGATTTCTTCAACCGGATCAGGTGCAATTCCTATAATGGGCGTTTCCTGTGCCTGGAGACTAAAGGAAATACTGCCAAAGAAGAATGCAATGAACAAAGAGAAAACGGATAAATTAGCTTTCATAATAATAGGATTTGGTTGATAAAGAGGAGATGCAAATTGCAAAGCTTAAGTTGTAACGATTTGTACCTACGATTTTGTTCCTCAGATTGCTATCATTTTTCAAAGAGGTGAAAACGGGTGTAATTGTTGGAAAAGTGTAAGGGTAGGCTGTCCAATCTGATGTTAAATCAGGTTGCGCGTGGCTTTAGCCCGCAACGAGTTCTCTCCGTCTAGGGGTGCGGACTAAAGCCCGCGCAACCTGGCTCAGGGCAACTTTACCTAGCATTTTAGATTGTCAAGAAAGTGCTAAAAGCCGTTGCATCAGAAAAGCATCAGATTGAACACCCTAAGTGTAAGGGTGTAAGTGTTGAGTCTACTAGCGCCCCCCTAACTTTTACACCCACCCAACCCTTACACTATCCAGAAAGCCGGCTTCGTAGGAATGCCTTCGGCAAAATCGAAGATACTCGCTGCCACTAGCAAAACCATCAACCATCAACCATCAACCACCAAGCAACTCATAGCACTTCAGCGCCCATTCAATGCGAAGTATAGTCCAACGGACATTTAACCCACCAATTTTCATTATTTTTGCGGCGATTTTAATTTCCGGTATTCCTTTTCAGGAAATGCCCTAAATCCATTCTAGAAAAATGAAATTTAATACCCTTCTTTTTGTTTGCCTCTTGGTAGGCATGTTCGGCTCGGCGCAGGCGCAGGAGCTCAAGTTTGCAGAGATGGACAAGAGTCCAATGGATGCCGCCCATTACCCACGTCGGGCAGCGTTCCAGAATTACCTCGATGCGGACGATGCGGACCGTACCCAGTTGGTGAAAGTGTTGTACTGCCGCCCGGCCAAGAATGACCGTGCCATCTTTGGTGCACTTGTTCCTTACGGCCAGGATTGGCGCCTGGGAGCCAACGAAGCTACCGAAGTGACTTTCTACCAGTCCGTAATGATTGGCAATACCACCGTGCCCGCGGGCACCTACACCATGTTTGCGCAGGTTTACCCTAACCAGTGGATCGTCAAATTTTCTACCGAGCGCTTTATCGGCGGATCAGATAACCGTGATGTGACCAAGGATATCGCAGCCGTTGTGGTGCCCACGACTACCGTTCCTGAAGTACGCGAAAGTTTCGTGATCGGTTTCCAAAAAGTGGATGATGAGAATGCCAACATGATCTTCGAATGGGATCAAACCCGCGCCTCATTGCCCATCAACTTCAACCCTCCAAGCCTGGCGGGTGATGATGCCAGCCCCATGGATCTGGTGCAGTATCCCAACATGTCTCGTCTGCGCAACTACGTAGAGGAAGCTGACCTGGAAGCCAACGAGCCTCAGGTACGCGTGGTGTACAGCCGTCCACAAATGAAAGGCCGCAAGGTTTTTGGCGACTTACTGAAATTCGGTGAAGTATGGCGCGTAGGTGCCAACGAAACCACGACCATCACTTTCTTCTACGATGTGACCATTGCGGGTACAGCCGTTAAGGCAGGTACTTATGGCTTGTTTGCAACCGTAAACAAAGACAACTGGGAGTTTATCCTCCACAAGAACGTACAGTCTTGGGGCAATAACAACCACAACGACGAAGACAATGTCCTCAAGGTAATGGCGAAAACCGAGAAAACACCAAGTACGCTCGAAGCCCTTTCGATGACTTTCGTAGAAAAAGGAACCAACCAAATCGACCTCGTCGTAGGTTGGGAGAATACCATGGCGCGTTTGCCAATCACGGTGAACAAGTAATCGTTCTCCCGTTACAAAGCAATTAGCCACAGAGGCACGAAGACACGGAGTTTTTTTAACTAAAATCTCGGTGCTTTCGTGCCTCTTTTTTTATTTGGGGCCATGCCTTCTCCTGTCCCGACTTTTCTAGTCGGGACGGGAGAAGGCACCGGGCTTTCGTTTGCTATCGCTGCGCTCTATCCCTTATCCTTGGTCGTTCCACGCCCCGCGCTCCAGGCTACGCCTTGCGCGTCGGAAAGTGTGTGGTACGCTCACCCAACCAGCACCCTTTCCGCAAACAGGACAACACTCAAAAACAAAAAACCTGTCCCCCGCTGGCGGGGGTGGCCAAAGGCCGGGGGTGGACTGCCCTAACCCAAACAAAAAACATCCCGCAAACACAACTATACCGATCTTAAAGTATTTTGGGCTTGTGCCCACCCCGAAGGAGCGGCGAAGCCAAATTACTTTGATCGGTATATCCCGACTGAAGTTTTTGGGCACAAGCCCACCCCGAAGCCCGCCTACTGTGCCAGCATGGCCGGCAGGGAGCCACGAAGTGAAAACACTTCGTTGTCGGGATACACCAGCTAGCCCACCCAGTCCTCCCTCGATCCTGTGGATCGGTCCCTCTAAAGGGACACATTTGGAGGATGCTAGTAGCAAGAATACCAACCATTACGAAGATGGCATAGGTTAATTTGACCTTTGGAGGTAGTTCTTTGGGGAACGTTGTAGAACCAATACAACCCTGCGTAGGGCGGAGGAGGAAGGAGGAGGTGTTCACCCAAACAAGAAACACGCCGTAAACAGAAAATCACCAACTAACGACAACATCTGTCCTCCTTCGGAGGAGGTGCCCGAAGGGCGGAGGAGGAAGGTCTGCTCTTAAACAATAAACCCCGTAAACAGTAGAATACCCGTCCTCTTTCAGAGGGTAGCCCTCACCCAGACAACACCCTATCCGCAAACAGGACATCACCAAGCAATATTCGACCTCTCCGAGGTCAGGCAAAGAATTTGGATCATTTTGCTACCAATATTTGACCTCTCCGAGGTCATCCGAAAGCATCTCGGAGAGATGCCCTATTGGTAGAAAAACGAGGTTGAAGTACCAAAACGACCTCAGCGAGGTCGAATATTCCTCCCAGCGGGATATGGTCCCTACCTTTTTGGTCGAGACCGTCTCCCGACCAACAATGAGTATCATTAAATAAAGGTTCTTCGTCCTTCAGGGCGAAGGGTTTGCGTTCGCAATAAATGACGGGGAACCACCAATGTATAGCACCCCCTACTGATTCTTCACCTCTGCCACTAGCTTCTGCAAAGAGTCCTTCGCATCGCCAAAGAGCATCTTGGTTCTTTCGTGGAAGAAGAGCGGATTTTCGATGCCTGCGTAGCCGGGGCGCATACTCCGTTTGAGAACTACGACCTGCTTGGCATTCCAAACCTGCAAGACGGGCATGCCGTAGATAGAACTTCCGGGATCATCCTCGGCAGCGGGGTTGACGACGTCGTTGGCACCCACAATGATGACGACGTCGGTATCTTTTAGCTCGGCGTTGGCTTCTTCGAGGTCCAGTAATTTGTTGTAGGGGATGTCTACTTCGGCCAGCAGTACGTTCATGTGTCCGGGCATCCGGCCCGCTACCGGGTGGATGGCGTATTTGACTTCTACCTGATTGGCTTCCAGTAATTCATCCAGTTCTTTACAGGCTTTTTGCGCCTGGGCTACGGCCAAACCGTAACCGGGTACGACCATTACTTTTTTGGAATAGTACATTTGGATAGCTAGATCGGGCAGGCTCACTTCTATCACGTTTTGGTCGCCGCTGGCCGCCTTACTTGCTCCTCCGCTGGCACTAAAACCACCGATGAGGACATTGAACAAGGAGCGGTTCATGGCATTACACATCAAGACCGTGAGGATGGTGCCAGATGCACCAACGAAAATCCCTCCCACCAGCATGATCTGATTGTCATAAATCAAGCCCGCCGCCGCTGCGGAAAGTCCCGTAAAGGAGTTTAGCAGGGAGATCACTACCGGCATGTCGGCCCCACCAATTGGGGCTACAAAAGAGAAGCCGTAAATGAGGGTCAGTACGGTAAAGAGGATCAACACGCCGATCGTCAGTTGTGCGGGAAACAGGCAGAGGTAGGCCATAAAAGCGACCAGCCCCAGCAGAAAGACGCCATTGATGAGGCTGTGTTGGGGCAGGGTGATTTTTTCATCCCATACTTTGCCATCCAGTTTGAGGTAAGCCAGGATACTACCCGTGAAAGCTACGCCACCAATAAACAAGGTGAGCAGCAGGATCAGCATCTCGTTGGTCGAGGCACTTTGGGTGCCGCCTACCACGCGTTGTAATTCCAGGCCACCGAGCGCTACGGCACTCGCCCCACCGAGGCCATTGAAGATCGAGACCAGTTGAGGCATCTCGGTCATTTCCACTTTGGTGGCTGCTCGCCAACCGATGAGGGCCCCCACGAGCATGGCTCCGAGGATCCAGATCATGGTTCCATTCTCCCCGGGAGAGAGCAAGGTCGCAATGATCGCGATACCCATACCGATGGCGGCCAGGCGGTTGCCATTCTTGGCGGTATCTGGTGAACTAAGGCGGCGCAGCCCCAGCACAAAAGCCAGCGCGCCAACCAGGTAAGCTAAATTGATAAATGCTTCTAACATGGGTCTAGCTTTTCTTTTTCTTAAACATGTCCAACATTCGATCCGTAACGGCAAAACCTCCCACTACGTTGATCATTCCCAGTACGATGGCAACCGCACCGCCTACGAGGAGCAGCCAGTCATCTGCCGCCGCTTGCTTGACGAGTAGAATACCTCCGATAATGACCACCCCGCTGATCGCATTCGCACCCGACATCAGGGGCGTATGCAAGACGGTAGGCACCTTGGCAATGATCTCAAAGCCCAGAATGATGGTGAACAAAAGGAGATAGAGCATCAGTAAATGCTCCGTGAAAAAGGCAATAAGCTGATCCATAAAGGAGGATTTTGTGTTCTTGTAACTTGGTTACTTCGTGATAAGGGTACTGCTGATGATTTCGTTACTTTCATCAATGACCAATTCGCCCTCTTTGACCAAGAGTTCCAAAAAGTTGAAGAGGTTATTACTGAAGAGTTCGCTGGCATTTTGGGGCATTTCTTTCGCGAGGTCGGAATGGCCTAGAATAGTGACGCCCTCGTGGACGATGGTTTTTTCATCCTGCGTGAGCGCGCAGTTGCCACCGGTAGAGGCTGCCAGGTCAATGATCACCGAACCCGGCTTCATCTGGCCTACGGTAGCGGCTTCTACGAGTACGGGGGCTTTTCGTCCGCGGACTTGAGCCGTAGTAATGACTACATCGGCCTGCCGAGCGTGTTCTTGAATCAGGGCCGCTTGCTTTTGCTTGAACTCCTCTGTTTGTTCTACCGCGTAGCCACCTGCGGCGGCATCATCTTGCGCACCTGCTACTTCGACAAACCGGGCTCCTAGACTTTGGACTTCTTCCTTCGCCGCTGCCCGCACATCAAAAGCTTCGACAATAGCACCGAGTCGTTTGGCGGTAGCAATGGCTTGCAAACCAGCTACACCGGCACCAATAATTAAGACTTTCGCGGGCTTGATACTTCCCGCAGCGGTAATCATCATCGGAAAGAAACGAGGCAGAAGACGAGCGGATGCCAAAACCGCCTGATAGCCCGAAATCGAGGCCATGGAGGACAAGACATCCATCCTTTGGGCCAGGGTACTCCGCGGAATCATATCGAGGCTGAATGCTTGTAGCTGATGTTCCTGCAGATAACTCACCACCTCTTCATCAAAGTAAGGACGAAACTGGCTGACGAGGATTTTCCCGGCAGGAAATTTCGCCAGGCGCTCCCGAGCAGGGGGGTAAATACTGAGCAGAATGTCTGCCTTCGCGATTACTTCGCCTTGTGCTACGCAGGTGGCGCCTGCTTGTTGGTACAATTCATCGGCAAAACCGGCATTGTGTCCGGCCGATTGTTCCACCAGGACTATAGCGCCCATGCCAACCAGCTTTTCCACGTTTTTGGGCACTAGTGCTACGCGTTTGTCATTGTCCTCTGCCAAGACACCAAATGTTACACTCATCGCTCACTGTTTTTTAATAACTAGTGCATGATACGAAAAATGGCAGATACTTCCCATTTTAGAAGCACCTGCTATTGTTATTTTTTCACATAAGGAAAAAACTTAGTTGGACTTTCGGCTAAAGTCCAGCTTAGAATTCCCGCCCACGTAGCATTCCGTGCCAATACATTTTTGGCAAAGCGTAAGCTTTCAGAGCGTACATACTGTAGCGTTCTTCCGCCTGGTTGAAGGGGAAGCTTTCCATGGGTTCATTATTGTAGTCGAACTCTGCGAGGATAAGGCTGCCGTAGCCGGTCACTAGTGGACAGGAGGTGTAACCGTCATAAGACATTGGCAAGTCGCTGCCCGCGAGGAATGCCATTACATTGGCAGTCGTAGTAGGCGCTTGTTTCCTGATGGCCGCTCCTGTTTTAGAGGTAGGCAGGTTACTGCAATCTCCCAAGGAGAATACATTAGGGTATCTTACGTGCTGGGTGGTGTGCATGTCTACGTCAACCCAGCCGCCAGCATCTGCCAGAGGACTTTTTTTGATAAAATCCGGTGCACCCATGGGTGGGGTCACGTGGATCATGTCATAAGCCTCTTCGGTTTCCTCTCCCGTTTCCAAATGACGGAACACGGCTTTCTTTTCAGCAACTTTTAAAGCGACTAAATCCATGTTCCAGACGCGCTCAACACCGTAGCGATCGGCTACTTTGGTCAGCGAGTCCGCATATTTTTTGACGGAAAAAATGCTGCCACCGCCTTTGATGAATTTTTTCGTTACCTGATTGGCAAGGCCATTACGCCGCCAGTGATCAGCTGCCAAGTAAGTGATTTTGAGTGGAGCTCCACCACACTTGATGGGGGTGGAAGGGTGGGTAAACAACGCTGTTCCTTTCTTGAGAGCACGAATATTTTCCCAGGTGCTATCAACCGTTTCGTAAGAGTAGTTGCTACAGACCCCCGTTCCGGGCTTGCCAATACTTTCTTTCAGTCCTTCGACGCCGTCCCAGTTGATCTGAATACCGGAGGCTACCACCAGTACATCATAGGTGTGGGTAGCGCCGCTGGTCAGGGTTAGCGCGTTGTTGTCCGGGTCAAAAGAGGCCACGGCATCCTTGATCCATGCTGCGCCGGGTGGGATGTAGTCTGCTTCCTTGCGTTCAGAAACTTCTTTGGGGAAAACGCCTGCACCTACCAGGGTCCAGATGGGTTGGTAGTAGTGTTTTTCACTAGGGTCAATGATGGTGACGCCGGGAGGATTAGACTGGTTGCGGAGCATCGCCCCAACGGTAATTCCTGCGGAACCTCCGCCAACGATCAGTACTTCGTGATGTGCCATTATGAATGAATTATAGTTGTTTGCCTAAATGTTTTAAGAAATTGAGGGAGAAGCCGAGTGCTTTCTGCCGGTCGGGGTCGCGTAATGCCGTTAGCATGCCAAAGATCCCTACTTTGGTGGTGGGGTCTGCTTGTGTTTCTCGCATGGCGCGGCCAAATTGGGCGGCCCATTCCACCATGGTTTCTGGTTCGAGGCCATTTTCTCGAGCTTGCCGCAAGCCTTCATCCAGCGTATCCATCCCCATGGCAATGAGACCGGGGAGTTGATCTGCGAAAGCAAGCATTCCGTTGAGTTTATCCACCATCGTTGGCTCCGTGAGTTTTTCGGCCAGTTCAAGGGCCAGCCCCAGGCGCTGTTCGATATTTACCCCTCGGTTGTCCGCCTGGCGATAGGCTTCATCGGCTGTGTCAGCCGTCATCGCTACCATGCCGGGGAGTTGATTGGAGAGGGCCAAAAGGTTACTCAACTTGTCGACCATGGCCGGGGCCGTAAGTTTGTCTGCTAGTTCCAGCGCTCCTTTTAAGCGGGTTTCGAGATTTATACCATTGGCGTCAGTTTGTCGATAGGCTTCGTCCGCCATGTCGGCAACCATTGCTACCATGCCTGGTCCTTGGTGCATAGCAGTTGCCAGACCACTCACGGCTTCCTCGACGGTGTCGAGACGAGCCAGAATTTTATCCAGCGCTAAAAGTGTCTTTTCTTCTGCTAGCCGGGCTTTCACCTGCTGGCCGGCAGGTGTGTCTGCCCAGAGGGCAGGGCTTCCATTTTTGCTCATATCTTTTATTTTCTAATATTATTGGCGTTTAATTTTATTATACTGTCAAGTTAAGGGAGCTGACAGGAGCGTTCAGTAATGTGGGTCACAGTCTTCTCGTTTTTTTTACAAAATTTAGCAACTTGCGCAAACAAGCTCTAAGCGAATTGCGGAAATCGCGGACCATGGTCATGGCAAAACAATAACATGAATACTATTCATCTGACAAAAGGAGAAATTATCCAAAGAAGCGGCGATCTCCATTCAAAAATTTATGTGGTCAAGAAGGGCTTGCTCCGCAGTTATGCTATCGATGAGAAAGGGAAAGAGCATATTTTTATGTTTGGTCCCGAAGGCTGGACGGTTGCGGATAATCAAGCGCCAGAAGTACCCTGTGATCTGTTTATTGATGCATTGGAGGATTCTGAAGTCATTGTTTTAGAAAAAGACCTGGAGCGACAAAATCAATTATAAGATGAAGAATTTTGGTCTACTATTGAAAATCTCCGCCGTACTGTGGGGTATTTGGGGAGCTGTGCACGTACTAGCGGGCGTGCTTACCATGAATTTTGTGTTATCGGGTGATATTTCCTCTTCTATTGTCGGCATTGCTGATAAGGTGGATGGAAGCGCCTTGCAAATGGATTATCCGGCTGCATTAGGTGCCATCATTGCCCAGCATGGATTCAACCTGTTCTGGATCGGTTTAGTAACGCTGATCTGCGCTATTTATATCTGGAAGAAAAACAAAAATGCTATTTTTCTGGCAGCCATTACTGGCGGACTTGCAGACTTGGGCTATTTCTTTTTTCTGGATTTAGGGGGCTATGTCAATTTTCTGCCGGGTTCATTGATGACCTATATCTCGGCATCTGCCATCCTTTTGAGCTTCTACGCTTATTTCAAGAGCGATAAGCTGACGCAGTTGACTTAGATTAAAGTGAGGTTTGAGGACTATAGACCAGCGTTCCATCCTGTTGTTCTTGGATTACTCGCTTTTGGTGCCTTTACCCCCACTAAAGCGTATCTTGTGTTACCAATTTATAGAGAAGATGATAGAAATAGGTATCGACAGTTTTGCGGCCAACCCGGCTGGTACTAAAATAAGTAAGGCCCAGGCCATCGCTGAGCTTTTAGCTCGCATTGAGCGTGCGGATGAGATGGGCTTAGCTGTCTTTGGGATCGGAGAACACCATCGCAAAGACTTTTTGGATTCGGCACCAACAATGTTGCTGGCCGCTGCGGCAGCGAGGACCAAACGCATCCGACTTACCAGCGCCGTGACGGTGCTGAGTGCTGCCGACCCGGTGCGGGTTTTTCAAAATTTTGCCACGCTGGATTTGATCTCCAACGGCAGAGCCGAAATTGTTGCGGGGCGTGGGTCTTTTACCGATGCTTTCCCCTTGTTTGGGTTCAAACTTCAGGATTATGATGCCGTTTTTTCTGAAAAGCTTGACCTGTTGTTAAAAATTCGTGCCCAGGAAGAAGTGACCTGGTCGGGTAAATTTCGCCCGGCGTTAAATAAACAGCCTATTTACCCCAGGCCCGTTCAGGCTCCTTTCCCGATCTGGTTGGGAGTAGGTGGTACGCCAGCGTCTTTTGTAAGGGCGGGTACTTTGGGTTTACCCTTAATGGTGGCGGTCATAGGCGGAGAAACGCATCGATTCCGACCGCTGGTGGATTTATACCGCCAGGCTGGCGTAGCAGCCGGGCATGCTCCTGATCAATTGAAGGTCGGCTTGCATTCCTTGGGCTATGTCGCTGCTACCCGTGAGGAAGCTATTGCTGATTACTATCCCGGGTATGCGGATTTATTTACCAAGATCGGACAGGAAAGAGGTTTTGCGCCAGTAAACCGAGCAAGATTTGATGCACAAAACGGACCGACAGGCGCCTTGTGTGTAGGGAATCCGGAGGAGATTGCTGAAAAAATACTTCGCCATTCAGAGGCGCTGGGAGGAATCTCCCGATTTTCTTTTCAAATGGATGTAGGCATTCCTCACGAAAAATTGATGAAGGCTATTGATCTTATTGGGGAGAAGATAGTGCCGCTTGTGGCGTAAGAACTTGTTTGGTACGACCCAAAAAAAGAGTGCAACGTCACCGCAGCACTCTCTGT